>SDBT01009396.1_pt1 | contig 15860 bp, 12 predicted proteins | sample 2277101 | NCBI WGS metagenome assembly SDBT01 (sample SAMN10404973, study PRJNA504765) | marine sediment metagenome | isolation source: marine sediment core GS10_PC15, 103 cmbsf | place: Arctic Ocean: Southern Knipovich Ridge | collected 2010 | reverse complement strand
GCAAAACAATATAATCCTGGAATTACAACTGTTGCTCAACCAAAGTATGAAATGGGCAAATTAGCATTTAATTCACTACTGGATCTTATAGAGAATAAAGAACTAAAGCATCCAAAATTATTAGTAGCTCCAGAATTAATAATCAGAGATTCTTGTCCATAATATCTAACTAAACAAATGTTAACTTATTAAGCATTAGTAATAGTATTATTTTGATATGATCCAGTATGAGTTTAGAGATTGGGAAGGATTAAAAAGGCAATGGTTTGTGATGGAGGATCGAATCACCAGACTAAAATAAATTTCCTAAACTCATACTGTAAGATGAATTACTACCTTATAATAATTAATTCAACATCTTTAATTTATATAATTTCTCTCCTTCCCTTGATTGTATCTAACAAGAACTTCCATCCACCTATAAACTGGTTTCGGAAGTGAACTACCGGACCAAAATCTGCAAACTCTTCCAGAGTGAGCTCTTCTTCAAGATAGGCCTTTTTAAATACCGGTACTTTATCCAGTAGTTCATCTATTACTTTTTGAGGTGCGGGATTAAACATGCGATAGACTACCGGTGGATCAGTTTCTATTAACTTATCTGCTGTACCCTTCCAGTTTATGGTTATATGCATCTCGGACCCCACCATTTCTGTAAAGTGATGAAGTCCCCGGGCTCCTCCACCCAGCATGATTCCAGGATAGTTTCTTTCCTTGAAGATCTTATACTGCTTTCGTACTAGAATAGCTCCAGCTTGCCATAGAATATCAGGAGAAATATCAATAGCATCTTTTTTTACCACTTCTGCCATGTGTTCATCAAAAATACCGGTAATATGGGTAAGGTATAGAGGAGGGTATTTACCGCATTTTTTTGATACCCTTTGATACATCTCACAAATGTGTATTGCCTGGGAGATCCCCATTACTTCAGTGGCAATCATGGCCATGTCTTCTGGGACCAGTGCTTCTAAAGCTTTAAGGCCTGGGGCTGTAACCGGGATTTTTGTTATGAAATTCTTTCCTAGTTTTTTGTACCTCAGGGCTTCTTCTATAATATGGTCAGTATCGGTATCCAGGTTGGGGTCACCCTGAATAGATACAAACCCCTGACACCCAGGGTTAGCTTCATAGAGGGGCAGGAAGATATCCAGGATATCCTTTACCAGCTTTTGTTGGACCATATCAGTCGCCTGGTTATCATCATCATAATCTTTTATGGTCTCATCTATTATTCCCAAGACTTTTTCTTTCTCCCCTTCATTTTGTAGTACCTTCATGCAGAAAGTGGGATTGGTGGTGCAGCTTACAGCTCCGGCAGCTATAGATTTTTCTGCTTCCTCTGGGGTGGGATTGTTTATCCAGAATCTGGTGGGAGTTAATTTATTAATCCTTTTGAAATAGTCATTGCCCATTGTATATCCCCTTGATTTTTCTTAATAAATTTTTTCTTAAACTTTAATTTCAATTCTTTTAATCTGTCTATACTCTTATCCCCTTATTCATCCTGAATTTTTGACCAACCTTCATTAAATACCCTTTTACAGCCAGCTAATACAGTATTCACATCCTGGCCAAGTGTAGGAGTTACTTCAAAAGTAATTACTGGTCTTTTTCTGTAAAAATATTCTAAGTCCCTTAATATTTTTAAGAAATCTATTAACTCATCTGTGTCAATCTCTCCTTCCTTGATTCCAAATGGAACATGTTTGTCTCCAAATAAGGGATGGGTTTTATCATTCATTATGCAATTATTTATGTGTACATCCTCTATATAGTCATTTAAGTTGTGCAGGTACTCCTTAGGTTCTTCCATACTTAAATATATATGGGCAAGGTCAATAGTTACTCCTAAGTTTCTATAGCTAGCATTTACCTTATTAAAAACTTCAACTACCTCTTTAGAAGGTCCCAACAAGAATTTTTTAGCCAGTTCTCTGTCACCAGGCTCCAGGGTTACTTTAAGTACATAATTTTCTGACTTGTCATAACAGTACCGACATAGTACATTTAAAGAGTCTACAAGCTTTTCCTTTGCCAGGACTCTTTTATCTTTTCCGGGATCCTTTCCACTAAATATCAGGAAGTTACGGGCATTAAAATAGTAAGCTTCATCAATGCATTCTTTTAACCTATCAACAGTTTTTGTTCTTTGGCTCTCGTCAGTAGAACTGGGATCTAGATCTTCAAAATAAATAGGGAAGGCAGCAGCATAATCAACATCAATATGGCTCGCTGCAAGCATATTCTTTATGATCTTTCTATTTTGGGACTGTCTGATGTGGGAGATCATTACCGAGTCAAAATAATCGTCTTCCAGGATATAGTGTAATTTGTCAATATTGGATTTGTCAGTACTTATGGTATCAGGGAACAACCAGTTAAATACGATGCTTGTAAACACCTTAAGTTGCTTATTCTTGTATCTTCCCAGCTTCATTATGATTCACACTATTATTCTAATCAAATCAGTATCTTACTTTCAGTTATTCCTTAACATATTTTTGTTTTACAATTAATCTAAAGAGTAAAAATCCATTGCATTTTTATAAAATAATTTATTCAGTTCTGCATCAGAAAACTCATCAACTAGAAAACTTATAGCCTCAAACCATCGCTTATACTTTGAAGCTGTAAGCACAAAAGGCCAGTCTCCACCATACATTACCCTGTCAAAACCAAAGCACTCCAAAACATAATACAGGTAGGGTTTTAAATCATCTTCTTTCCAATGTTTTGGATCTGCTTCTGTAACTATACCTGATACCTTACAGTAAAGGTCTGGAGCTTGTGACAATTCCTTTATCCATTTCCTCCAGGGATCAAACATCTGGTTTTTTATATCCGGTTTACCCATATGATCTAGAACAAACCTTACCTCAGGACACTGGTTTACAAACTTTACTGTGTTTTCAAGATGCCGAGGAAATACGCAGATGTCAAAACTGAAATTGTAATCAGTTAAAATTTGAACCCCCTTTATAAAATCCGGCCTGAGGCAAAACTCAATATCTTTCTCATGCTGAATAATCCTTCTAACACCCTTAACTAATAGGTTTTTTGACAGCTTTCCCAGTGCAATCCTTGCTTTTTCTCTATCCTCCAGGGGTGCCCAGGCTACAATACCTTTTATCCTAGGTTCATATTTAGCAAGTCTGGTTATCCATTCAACTTCCTTTAAGTACTGTGAAGGTTCCCGAAATACTTCTACAAATACAATTTTTTCAATTTTAATATTTCCACAAGCTTTCTTATAATCCTGTAGTAAATAGAGTTTATGAAATAAGGGATTGTTATCTTTCCAGCAATAATTTAGAAGTTCTGGGTTTATTAAATGCACGTGGCTATCTACTACTGGTTTACTCCACATTTAATATTACTCCTTTAGTAAATCTAAAATTTAATAGAATTTTTTCTTTATTTCTCCTGAATCTATAAAATATCAACTGTCTGGAAAAATTTTATTCCATAAATATCTCTGAGCTTCTAATACATCTTCAGATGATATTATTTTTTCCACTTTTTCGTCATCCAGCTTATTTACGAAATCAACTATTTTCTTTGTATGTCGAATAGATAAAGTACAGCTTTCCACAGCATCTAGTCTAAAAGGGCAAATATCAAAATTGATCCACCCTTTATAATTCAATCTTTTCAACCAATAAAAGAATTCAATGTTTTCCCAAAAATGTACACTTCCGGGTAACATATCATAATCCCAGTCAGAGTAATTATCATTGCTATGCAAATGAACCAACCTACCTTCTTTAAATAAATATACTACCTCTTCTGCTGGATTTTCATTTGCAAGAAAAGAGTGACCCACATCCATTATAACTCCTACATTCTCCAGCCCTGTATCTTTAGCTAGCTTCAATGCCTTTGAAGCATTTGGAATAAATTGATGGGTTCTTGGCTCTTTTGGTTTATATTCTATTCCCACTTTTATTTTTTTATTACTTTCTGCAATATCCTTTACTGCTTCAACCATAAGATCCCACTTTTTTAAATAATCAGTTTGCATATAATAATCATAACCATCATGAGCAGGCCAAAAAACTAAAACTTCCGATTTCAATTCATAAGCAGCATTCATAGCTTCTTTTGCAATTTGAATTGCTTCCTGCCTTATTTTTTTATTACTAGAAGTCACACCACCATATTGCCACTTTGCCTCTCCAAAGAAACCTGCACCGACAGCTGAGACAGTTAAATCATTTTCTTTTAGTATCTTTTTTATTTTGCTGACATCTGTAAAGTCATAAGGATAATATAATTCAACACCATCCACATTTTTTACTTCATTAACTAGTCTATAGACATCCTCTTCTCTTATCGAACCCTTATAACCACCTGGTACTACTCTATCTGCAGGGGGCCAAAAAACACTGGCTTCAATAGCATACTTCAAATCCAGGGTCATACTTTCCTCCTAAACTCAATTATTTTTTATATTAAAAGATTTCATATAAATAGGTTTAAGACTATTATATAGGTCTTTATATATCATATAATATTTATCATATGCCTTTTTATTATCCATATCTGGAAAAAATTCTTTATCATTTTCAATTATCAACTCACAGGCTGTTTCTACTGATTTAAAATGTCCAACTCCCATTCCTGCAAGAATTGCTGCACCCAGACAGCATGAATCCCCGTTTTTTATAGTATTAATGCTCATCCCTAAAACATCTGATTTTATCTGGTTCCATAAATCGCTGTTTGAAGCTCCTCCTGAAGCTACAATATCTTTTATTTCTATATTGGACTCTTTTATTAATTCAATATTTGCTCTTAACATATATGCCACTGATTCTAATATTGCTCTTATAATGGTATTGCGATCAGTAGAAAGATTTAAGCCATAGAAAACACCACATGCATTTTCATCAACTTCAGGAGAAATGGCTCCAGCAAAATGTGGAAGGATTGTTAAGCCATTGCTTCCAGGACTAATTGATTTTACCTTATCAGTCAGATAATCATAGGGATTTATTCCTTTTTTATTTGCTTCTTTGATCTGCTGTTCACAAAAATTATCCCTGAACCATTTAAATAACATTCCAGCAGTTTTAGTCCAGGGCAAATAAATATATTTTTCATCTAAAACATGAACCTGGCAGGGAACCCGTTGTAGTGGATCAAAAATTGGTTTATCAGTTGTAACAGATATATTTAATGAAGCCCCAGTGTTTTCAGTCAAAATTCCTGGAAAAATATTTCCAGTTCCCACACAGCCACATGCCTGATCCATTCCACCAGAAACAACAATCGTATTGCTAGAGATCCCTAAATCTCTAGCTGGACCTTCTTTTATTTTACTAATAGACTTACCGGATTTATATAGCTGAGGAAGTTGATCTATATCGAGACCTATAAAGTCTAACATTTCCTTCCACCACTTGTGATTAATAATGTCATATAATAATGATGAACAATAGAGCGCACCGTTGGCAGCAAATTTACCTGTCAATTTATAAATTAGATAATCCTCAATGAATAATATCTTATATATTTTATTAAATATATCCGGTTTATTATTCCTGAGCCATAAAATTTTTGTTGATGCCCAGGTAGGATCCACGTTTGGAGATCCAGTGTTAAGATAAATATTTTTTGCTCCAAACTCATTTCTTATATTCTGAGCTTCTTCTCTGGATCTGCTATCCAGCCATACAATAGTATTAATTAAAGGGGTACCATTTTTATCTATTGGAATAAAACTTTCCCCCTGACTGGAAATAGCAAGTGAATCAACTTTTAAAATGGTTTCACGTAATTTCTCAGAAATTTGTTTTAAAGAGATCTTTAATGACTTCCAGTAAATATCTGGATGAGTTTCTACTATCCCAGGAGAAGGAGTGAGCAAACTATACTCATTTGTGCCTGATGCTAGAGATTTTCCTTTTTCATTATATAATACTGCTTTTAAAGAGGTGGTACCTGCATCGATTCCAAGAATTCTTATTTTTTGCATTCTATGAATTCCCTCCGTTGGATAACTGTTTCTTTCAATTGATAATTAATCACCTTGATCCTGTGTTAAGAATTCTCAATGTTTAATTTTAAAGTAATAAAAATCAAAATTAAATTATTGCAATAGGCCTTACCCATGAACCGCTACAGCCGGTAAATTTCAATGGAGAGCAGATTATAAAGAATACTAAAATATTCTCTTTTGCCAGTTCTTCAAGATAAATACCTTCTATTAAATATACTCCTTTTTTATAAAGCATATTTAAATGAACAGAATCATCATAATTACTCAGAGGGACTGGATCGATAGAAGCATAATCCGAACATAAAACTTGCATTCCCTTTTCATAGAGCCAGTTTGCAGCCGCAATACTAATTCCAGGTCCTTTATCATGATAATCCTTATTATAAAAATCTTTAATTTTCCCTGTTCTGAGACATACAATATCTCCAAGCTCTATTCCTATTTTATTGATCTTTAAATAGGTTTTAATCTCTTTGAGACTAACCACATGATCATCTGCAAGTTTTTCTACTTCTAAATATTTTGCTATATCTAATAATACGCCTCTACCTAAAATTGGTGGAATTGTTTCAATCCCAAATTCTTTATATCCAAATTTTGTCCAAACATCTTTATTATTATGGTTTCCAAATATTTTATTATTAAAACTTATATGGCACAGGGCATCTATATGAGTTGAAATATGAGTAGAACCAGTTATGACTTCTGCTGCAAATGTAACTCTGGATTCTTTATCAGTTCCTTCCAAAGAAATCATATTTCTATCAGGTGTAACTTCATACTCCATTTTAAATGGATTTACTCCTTTTTGAATAAATTCCGGAATGTCTTTATTGATTTCCATCCCAAGGTCAAAAACTCTTCCTTTTTTTATTATTTTTATTGCATTAAGCACTGACTTTTTTCTTCCATTTCGAATTTTCTTAAAATCCCCAGGTCTATCTTCCATTTTATTTCTTAAATAATCTCCAATTAAAATATTATTCAATTTACTGATTGATATAAATCATTCATCCGTTTTATTTTTAAACACTATTTTAGGATAATTCTATAATTGATTGCCATATTTTATCAGGAATTGGTATCCCGGATTTTATTCTTTCTTTGTAAGTCCGATATTCTAAATCACCAGGGATTAAAACTTCCTTAAAATCTGGTGCTGGTGGTACTGTTCTTATTCTTTTCTCCATTTCATCTATTCCCCTGGCATATTCCTCAAATGCTCTAAAAAGATCTGATTTTATTACTATCATTGTAAAACCACTGTGGCGGAATATCGGGTGGCCTAGGTTTTTCTCTACAAACAAATCAGAACCTGTAAAGATTCTACCCAAAAATTCATTTACCAGCATTAATGCATAACCTTTATGCCCGCCAAATGGCATCAAAGCAAAATATTCCTTTGGGTCACAAGTAGGTTTCCCATCTTTATTACAAATCCATCCTTGCGGCACCTTTTGATTTTTTTCCCTAGCCCATTTTACTTTAACTTCTGAACTGGCAGTTGATGCAAAGTCAAGAATCATAGGTGGTTCATTTTGGCTAGGAAATCCTATTGCAAAAGGGTTTGTATGTAATACAGGTTTAGATCCACCATATGGAACTGTATTTGGAACTTCTTCTGCCAGTCCGCCAGTAAAAATCATAGAAATCATTTTTTTACTTGCTGCCATTTCAGCATATTCTCCTAATCTGCCAGTATGTGTAACTTGCACACCGCTAACAATAGATAGATTATTTTTTTTGGCTTTTTTTATAGCAACATCCATTGCAAATTTTGCAGTAACATGTCCAAAAGTCCAATTACCTTTTATTAATGCTGAACTCTTGTCATCTTTTTCAATTTCGGGCCAGGCATCAGGAATAAGAATACCTGATCTTATTTGGTCAATATAGAATGGTAATTGATAAACCCCATGAGTATCAACACCTCTAAGGTTTGCTGAAATTAAAGCTTCGGCAACTCTATCAGAATTTCGGTTATCTCCACCTGCATTAATAATTATTTTCTTTGCCAGCTTATATAATTCTTTTGATTTTTTTATTACCATTGTGATCCCCTCCCTGATACTATAAATAATTCTTATCCTTCCAGGATTATTAGATTTCAATATTTTATATGACTTTATGTTCTATATTTAAATTCCTTTTTTAACCTTTCCATAATTTCTTTTACTATCAAATCTAAATCTGCTTTTTTAATGATGTTATTTCCATTTCCAAATTGTTCAGAATTGCTAAAATATTTTTCATGTATTCCCAATTTTTTTTGCTTATTGATGTCAAACAATCTTTTTGTATCTTCATATGATTTCTTCCCATAAAAATACAATGATGAATAATCATTATCTAATAGTAACCAATTTACACCTCTATTAATCCAATCATTGATATCGTCCTGGTTTAGAGTACTCACACCTGCACCAAATGGAATTCCGGTATCACAGCAAATACCTGCTATCTTATCTAGTAATTTAATCACATCAGGATGTCTTGTTTGTCCCAATAAGCCTATAGATCCGGAAAGATCTTCAGGACCTACAACAATGCTGTCTACTCCTTCTACTTTAACAATTTCTTCTAGATTATTGACTGCTTCTATATGTTCAATAATTAAAATAATCCATGGTTCTGTTTTAGCTTTTTCTATATATTCTTCTTTACTCATTGCAGAAAATCTGTTAGCTCTCCTTGGGCCATACCCTCGTATTCCTTTAGGAGGATACTTACAGCTTGCAACAGCTAATTCCGCTTCCTCTTTTGTTTTTATAAATGGGAATATAATTCCAGCCGGTCCCATTTCAAGTATAGGTTTTACTCTTACAGGATCATTCCAGGAGATTCTAACAAGTGGTGCGGAACCAGCACCTTTGACTGTCATTATATGTAAATCAATATCCTTTTTGTCAAGAGGTTGATGTTCTCCATCTATCCAAATAAAATCAAAACCACAATTACACAATACTTCAGATACAACTGGATCACTAAATGAGATAATGGTACCAAGAACTATCTCATTTTCTGATATTTTTTTTCTAATTTTATTAAGATTATTATCCATTTAATTTCCCTAAAGATAACAATTACAAATATATTATGACCGTATTAGGTATAAAATTATAGTTATTTTATATTATAAATTTACAAAATGATTCATATCTTATCCTAGTAGTACTGGTTGAATATCTAGAATCTCACAGGTCTTAATTAACTCTTCCGCATAGTTACCTTTTACAATATGTATATGATTTGACCTTAAAGAATCGATAAAACTATCCTGTGAACAGTCGAGTTTTGCAAAAACATGAGGTTGTTGAGAGTTGGTCTCATTAATTTTTTCCAGAGGCATGTCTAAAGCCTCGGCAGTAGTTATAAGCATTACATATTCTCCATTAATTCTTGATAGTCTTGCAAGTGTAAGTTTGCCAGAAGCTCCCACATATCTAGGGCATGCTCCTCCAAGGACCCAGTTAAACTCCCTCAGTCCCTCTGTGACCCATACCACGTCTTTTCTGGACTTTGCAAAATCAGTAGGTTGGGAACCACAATTACAAAGCCTTACCATATTATCTTTATAATCATAATACAAAACATCTGTAAACATAGTTGTATCTAAAGTTATATTATTTAATATCTGCATAGTTAGTGCACCATTGGCATCAGCTTCACATGAAGATACTAAAGAATAATTTTCACCAAAACCATCGTCTGAACGGTCATTTAGAAGTGCATGTGCCACGCAGAAGGTAGTGTAGCAGGAAGGCATCTCTGGCAGACATTTAACTGAGAGAAAATCATAATCTTTTTCTTTTATAAGTTCCCTCAAAGCAAAATAAAGCCTTATTTGAGCAATCATTACCTTATCTTTTACTTCAATTCCTCCAAATTCATTTTTCATCCAACCCAGGAATTCTTTTACTTTTTTTTCTGGATATTTCTTGGACCTTTCTATTAAATCCACCTGGTCAAATCCATCTACGTCTATTCCGAATCTTGTCATCCATTGGGAAGGATCAATCCTGGCGGTATACATTCCCATTGACCTGGATCCACCTTCTCCATAGATCATGCCTCTTAGTTTAGTTGCGCCTGCGATACCCAAACATAGACTTTTTAATTGTTTCTGTATTCTTTTATCATTAAAATCTCCATAAATTAAAAAATTTTTTATTCCTACTTCGTCCAGTGCACCCCTTACAATTGAACCACCCACTATTCCAAATGTCTCAACATTTGAATTGGCCCAAACAATAACTGGAACATCTGCTTTTAATGCTGCCATAACCGCAGTATTAGAATAAGTCCAAGTACCCACGTAGATTATTAATACATGAATCCCCTCTCTTCTCAACTCTTCACTTTGAGAAGTCATTTGTTTTACAGTTCTAGCGATTTCCCCTCGGTCAAATACTTTAAATCCAAGCTTCTTTAAAGTATTTCTGGCTTGAGGTATATAACTTTTAACTCTACTTACAAATGTATCGGGCCAGGTATCATCCAAAGACATTGTTACAATTAGCCCAACATTTGTACTTTTATCTTTATAAAACATGGATTACCTTTCTCCTATAACATAAAATATTAACTTATTTTTACTTCAAATTCATATGATCCAGATCCCACATCAAGAACTATGAAATCTTCTTCTTCTTTTGACTTGAAAATACCTTCTATGTCTTGTATATATTTACCTTCTTTCCACAGAATGCTTTTATTCTCTAATATAGTAATTTTTTCACCAAAAATATTATGTAATTTTGGTATAAACACTTTAGCCATACTATTAAATGGAACTATTACATCTAATGTCAAAGAATTATCTTCAATTTTCCAATTAGAGGCTACTAACCCTCTAATAGTCTTTAAGGAAGTATTTACATAACCTAAGTCTTTTACCACATGAGGTTTAATAATAAATTTGTTTGCAGCAGAATTATTCCATTCTGCATTAATCCCAGCTAAACCTTTAAAAAACCATGTATTTATTAATGCCCCAAATCCTTGATTATGAGAATTCATCTCCGATCCGGTCATTAACTCCCACCGTTCCCAGGAAGCTGTAGCGCCATTTTCAATCTGAAATCCCCAACTGGGATAAGTGGTCTGAGTTGCAATTTTATATATTATATCCACATAACCTAAATCCGTTAAAGCGTCGATTAAATACTTGGTAGTATGAATTCCTGTACTAATATGCCACTTATGTTTCTCCTCAATATTTTTTATCAAATTATCTATTACTCCCTGCTTATTTTTATCGGGGACCAGACCCAGGTATAGCGAAAAGGCATTACAAGCCTGGCTACCTGTCGAATACTGGTTAGTATTGTTGTTTAAAAATTTATTATTGAAAGCTATTTTAATCTTATCTGCTAGACTGGAATATTTAGACTCATCACTATTTTTTTCTAAAACTCTAGCAACATTATGCATAATTATCGCATTTAAGTAATAATATCCGGTAGACATAAATTCACCAGGCGTGGTTGCAGATACAGCACCATCACCTATGCTACCTGCTACACTCTCTTTTATTGGTTGAGCCCAATCTCCATAATAGCTATATGGGATAATATATTCTTCCGATACTGAAGTTAGAAAATCAATCCAACCTTTCATACTTTTATAATGTTGTTCAAGAACACGTTTATCACTGTAATGCAGGTATAGTAGCCATGGTATGATTATGAAGGTACTGCTTACTGGATCAGCAGGTCTCTTACCATATCTATATGGAGCAGTATCTGCAATGGCACCCGTTTCTAAATCTATAGCATCTTCAATGTCATTTAAAAATTTGGCATAGAAACGGGACATATTGAAAATATACATCGCTCCTTCAGCTCTTATTGTCATATCATCCAGCCAGCCCAACCGTTCATCACGCTGACAGCAGTCAGTAGGAACACTATGCAAGTTGCTTGCTTCACTCCAATATATCATATTATAAATCTTATTTAATAGATCATTACCACAATGAAATTCTCCAATTTGCTCTACTGATGACCGTACAACTTTCCCAACTATACTGTCCAATTTTGGCTCTCCTGGAAATCCTTCTATTTGAACATACCGGAACCCATGATAAGTAAAGCGTGGCTCATAGACTTCTTCCTGATCTCCCTTTAAGATATATGTGTCCATTGCGCGTGCAGTTCGGAGATTTTCCTGATTTACAGTTCCATCATCATAAATTACTTCTGCAAATTTCATGCTCACTTTTGTCCCCCTTTGGCCACTTACCTTAAGTCTGGTCCATCCTGCAAAGTTTTGTCCTAAATCAAAAACATATATACCAGATTTTGGATTAGTCAGTTGTAAGGATTTGATTTCTTCTACGACTTTAATGGGTTCCATTAATTGCGATTTTAAAATACCTCCAGGTTCCTTTTTCTTTACTGGAGGCTTCCATTCTTTTGGATCCATTGTGTAATCCTGGGTATCCCAACCCTTTTTTTCTAATCTTGCATCATAAGTTTCACCATTAAATATACTATTTTCAATTATTGGTCCATTTGCTACTGACCATCCAGAAGAATGTTGACTTAAAATATTGGTTTTGCTGCCATCCTCAAATTCTATACTCATCTGTAGTATCATTCGTGGAGGTCCATAAATTCCATATGCCTTATCTTCTCTCATAGACTTTTTAAACATCCCAATATGATCCAGGGATAAGTTAAATTGCCCATTTCCCAGAATGACCCCAATAACATTGGATCCTTCCTTTAAATAATCTTCCACTGCATAAGTAATGTATAATATTCTTTTACTGTATTCTGTCCATCCCGGATCAAGAATATTATCACCAACTTTTTTACCATTAATTCTCAGCTCATAGTAACCCAGTCCAGATATATAAACACGGGCTCTCTTTATATTTTTTTTCAGAGTAAATTCCTTACGGAATAATGGAGCAACTCCGTTGGCCTCTTTATCATCAGACCCAATCCATTCTGCCTGCCAATCTTCGGGTCTTAATAAACTAACTTCAAATTTAGATATATTACTATAGGAGGTTGCCTTTTCATCTTTATCCCAGATACGAACTTTCCAATAACAAATTTGTTCACTTTTAAGTTTTTTACCACTGTATATCACATTTACCGATTGATTGCTTTCGATCCTGCCACTGTCCCACATATCTCCATAATCTTTATCCAAATTTTCAACAATACTTGCTACAAGTATTTGATACGCCTTCTGAAATTGTCCTCTTTCAACAAGATCTGTATTCCAGGAAAATCTTGGTAGCAGTACATCTATCCCCAAAGCTTCTGTCATATACTCACAAAGTAAATTTATAGGCTTAGATTCACTATTTCCAGATATATCATTTTCTTCTATCTTATCCTCATTCATTTTTAATCCTTCACTAAGTTAATTAAAAAAATATAATAAAATAATATGATTTAAAAGATTAAATATTTACTATTCAAATAGTGCAATTTTAACAACCCGATTACAAATATTACAATCTATAAAGTAAGTTTATTACCATGTGCTTCCAAATTATCAATTACCCAACCTAAATCCAGTTCATGTAATTTAGCCTTAGTTGGTATTGCTCTATCATCCCAGTTCCGCATGCGGTAATAAAGCATTTGTGAATCTTCGAATTCTTTTCTGTTTATTCTATCCCCTTTTCTGGTCCCTGACTCTATTGGTTCAAACATCCTTTTAGGAAGAGTGTCATTTTTTATATCTATCCCTTCTCTAGCATTGAAACATTTTGCCATGTTGATTCTTTTTTCACCAACCTTCATTATTTCCCAAAGACTTGTCTCCCAATCAGTTACTGCTGATACTATCTCAACTAAATCCTTCATTTTAAAAACATTGACCGGAGCAAATGCAGCAACACAAAGACATAAAGAATCCATAAATGAAAAGTGGTTCTGAAGATAACAAAACATCCTTACCTTTTTCTCACTAATGCTATTAGTTTCCAGACGCTCGAGAAGTCCAAGGGATTTTGCTTGTTCTACAAATATTTCAGGAGCAGTAAAATCAAAATCTGTATCATGTTCACATACTACATGATCAGCTCCAATTGGTGAAAAGGCGTAGGAAAAGGCCATCATTCCTTTAGCTCTTGGATCATGATATGGTAATGACATACCTTTTGTATGCATTGCATATTTTTCACTTCCTTTTCCGATCTTCTCTGATGCTATTTTTACACCTTCTGCCAGAACATTCCCCAAACCAGATCTGTCCGCAATTTTTTCTATCATTTCAATCATAGCATCTGAATTTCCAAATTTAAGTTCAATTCCTCCTGTGTCATGTTTATTAATTTTTCCTTTCTCAAAGCATTCCATTGCAAAAGCTATTACCGACCCTGTACTTATGGTATCCATAGTATAAGCATTACATAATTCATTTGCATACGTTATTGCTTCCAAATCACGAACTCCACAATTAGAACCAAATGAAGCTATTGTTTCATACTCTGGAGCTCCGTAATCCGGGTCATATTCATATTTCCCTTTTGTCCTAACCCTTTTTTTACACTTAACTGGGCAAGCATAACATCCTTCACTTTTCACAAACATAGAAGATATCATTTTTTCGCCAGATATCTCTTCTGAATGTTTAAAATATCCTGTTTTAAAATTATAGGAAGGTAGTTGTCCATCAAGACTATAAGGATGAATCAACACCGGTGTTCCAATTAGATTTAAGTCTCTCGTCCCGGGGTTATCTTTAAAATTTTCCTTAAAATATTTGTTTGCCTGAACTATAACATCCATATTCTTGATATTTACTTTAGTAGATCCTCTGACAGCTACTGCTTTTAGATTTTTCGAACCCATGACTGCTCCTATTCCGGGTCTGCCATTGGCATGAGTCAAATCGCCTATAGTACAGGCAAACCTAATTAAATTTTCTCCTGCTTTTCCAATAGAGAGGACTTTTACTTTGGGATCCTTATTTTCACTTCTAATTACTTCTTGAGTCTCTTTTGTGTTTTTTCCCCACAATCCCTTACCATCTTTAATTTCAACCCTTCCATCTTTTATATATAAATAACATGGATTACTTGATTTTCCTTTTATTACTATTGTGTCATAACCAGAAAATTTAAGTTCAGCTCCAAAATAACCTCCTGCCTGGCTATCAGAAAAACAATTAGTTAGTGGAGATTTTGTGGAAATGTTATATCTTGAAAATCCAGGTGAAGGTACCCCCGTGACTACCGATACTGAAATAACTATAATATTTTGCGGGCCCAAGGGATCAATCCCTGGCTTTAATTCATTCAACATATAATACGCTCCAATATTAGAACCACCCATATAAGAACGGTAAAAATAATCATCATGCAAATCTAGTGTAATCTTCCTATTAGTCAAATCTACTATTAGAATTTTTCCAGTATAACCATATGTCATAATGATTTTCTCCAATTAGTATAATTAATAATCTACCCACCACCGACCGGGGTTAAGAAGTATATAGTGTCCCCATTCCGTAACTCAACTTCTTTTAGATTTGGAATTTTTCTGTTATTAATAAAAACTATAAATTTATTACTTTTTCCATCTTTAGTATAAAACGCACGCCTGGCTTTTTCACCATAATCAGACAAAATTAAATTTAGGACATCATCTATTGTTGACTCTTTTTTTACTATAAACTTTCTTCTGTCAACTCCAATATCGAACCTTATGCTTCCAAAAAATTTTACCTCTACCTGCATAATATTTATTTTTTATCTAAATTAAATTATGGATTATCCTTTATTTAATAGTTCTTTATTAATTAAATTAACCGGTTTTTTCCCGGTGAGCACATCTTTTACAGTATTGGCGGCTGCCAACTCAATCCTCAATTTAGAATCTTCTGATTT
>SDBT01009394.1_pt1 | contig 15862 bp, 13 predicted proteins | sample 2277101 | NCBI WGS metagenome assembly SDBT01 (sample SAMN10404973, study PRJNA504765) | marine sediment metagenome | isolation source: marine sediment core GS10_PC15, 103 cmbsf | place: Arctic Ocean: Southern Knipovich Ridge | collected 2010 | reverse complement strand
GGTGCACACGTTAAAGGACACAATGCAAATTCACTTGGGTACTGTTACATAGGTGGTGTTGCTAAAGATGGATCGACTGCTAAAGATACACGTACACCTGAACAGAAAGTATCTATGGAACGGTTAACAAGAGAAGCTGTACGGGACTATGGAGTTACAAAAGTCTCTGGACACAACCAGTATTCAACCAAAGCTTGTCCTTCGTTTGATGTGTCTAAAGACACTGGACTTAAAGGTAAACCTAAAGATCACTGGATCGGTCGTGTAATTCTTGCAATCATGGGTGCTGTAGTAGCATTCTTTGTGTATAAGAAAAGGAAATAAAGACCATGGCTTTTCCGTTGCTAGGTATTATCACAGCTATCTTTCCATTGCTTGATAAGATCATTCCTGATGTAGATGAACGTATGCGTGTACAGAGTGAACTTACTCTTGCTGCTATGGATAAAGAATCTTCGTTTACAGAATCTATGTCTAATCAAATCATAGAGGAACTAAAGCAAACGTCATGGTACGTTAAAGGTTGGCGTCCTACGATTAGTTGGATGTTGATTATCATGAACGTGTGGAACTGGATTATCCGTCCTGTTGCTATAGCTATTGCAAGTGTAGATATTGAACCTATACCTTCTGATGTCTTACTCACGATGACGGGGTTGTGGACTTCTGTATACGGTATTGGACGGACTATTGAGAAGACTGGTTCTTCGTTTAAGATTGGAAAATAGATGGTGCTTAAAGGAGATATTACCCCAGCTCTTATAGGTGGCACTGGTTTAACGTTCCCTTTGTGGGGTGCTTTGTTGTCTTCGGGTTGGAACGTTGCACTTGGTATCGCCGGTGGAATAGTCTTGTTGTTAACCATTTATAGTAAAATCTTAGAAATTAGACAACGTAGAAGGGACTTAAAATGAAGTACACTCTCCTAAAGATGACACAATTGATCTTGTCTTCTATGGACAGTGATGAAGTCAACGATATCGCGGATACTGTAGAGAGTGCTCAAGTTGTAGATATCATAGAGACGACTTACAATGAGTTTCTCAGTGACTACCACTTCCCGGAAACCCATGACTTCTTTCAACTAGAAGCTACAAGTTCAACTACTCCTCTTGTGTTGACTAGACCTTCTAACGTAGTTAACATGGATTGGTTTAAGTACAATTGGAAATTGACCAGTGAGTCTAACGATAACTATGACCTTGTAAGAGAAGTGTCTCGCCTTGAGTTTATGAACAGAACGGATGCTTTTGACGTAGACAGTTCTAACGTAAGTACATTTGACATTACACGAAACTCACAAACATTTCCCATCAACTACCGTAACGACAAAATGCCAGCGTACTACATGGTGTTTAACGACTCACAGATCGTATGTGACTCTATAGATACTGATGAAGATACCAACTTACAGAAAGCAAAGACATGGTGCCACGGACAACTAGAGCAAACGTTTACTCGTTCTAACACGTTCACACCAGACATTGACGAACAAACATTTAGTGCATACTATAACGAGTGTAAAGCCCAGTGCTTTGCAGATCTCAAACAGACCATTAACCAAAGACTGGAACGGAAAGTACGACAAGAAGCCATCCGTATCCAGAAGAATAAACACGCCATACCCACTACGACAGATTGGGTACATACATTTCCAGACTATGGGAGAAAAAGATAAACATGCCAGAAACAATTCCAATCGACGTTGACAATAGAGATCTTCCTTCAGACCGCTTGATGGAGAACCCTTATGGACAACCTATTCACATCAGATCAGATGGAATATTTGGGCACTGGACCATTCACTTTGAACACGGTGCTGTTCCAAAAGAACTAGAGGGAAAGTTTACTAGGTTTCCTTACGCAGAAGAAAAAGTATTAACGTATCTTGACGAGAAACAAAAAGAAGCAAACAAGATTAAAAAGGTTCGTCTTCCCGGTCCAAGGAAATAACTATACATGCCTCGTGCACAAAACCAAGAAGTACACATAGCTCCTGTTAAAGGTCTTATCACAGAAGCGTCTCCTTTTACGTTTCCTGAAAATGCCTTTACAGAGGGCTTTGATATTAAACTAGACACTACAAGTCGGTTACTTCGCCGCAAAGGTTTTGAGTATGAGACATCTTTTGCTAACGAATCTGTGTCTTTAACGTCAGGTTCTGTAGTACATGAGTTCGTGTGGAAAACAGCAGGAGGTAGCGGAGAGAATAACTTTGTTGTCTTGCAACTAGGAGCTACGTTATCCTTTTACAACATGAGTTCGGTACCTCTTAGTGCTAATAAACATGCGACGACTGTTGCACTTAGTACTTACGCTGTAGCTGGTGCTTCAAATTTAGAAGCAGATCACGCTTTCTTTACTAACGGAGACGGTGTTCTTTTTGTCTTCCACCCTCAGTGTGAACCTTTCTATGTGACTTACGAAGAAACAGCAGACGCGATAGATTCAAGTCAGATCACTATAGAGATACGGGATCTAGAAGGTATTGATGATTCTCTTACAATCGCAGAACGTCCTGCTTCACTTACTACCAACCATAACTATAACTTAGATAACCAAGGTTGGGCAGACCCAGTTAATATAGTTGGAGCACAAAGTACTAAAGATGACCCTATAGACAAGTGGTTTGCTGATGAAGCTACTTATCCTTCTAATGCGGATGTGTGGTGGTTGTTTAGAGATGAAGAAAACCTGTTTGATCCTAAAGATTGGAGTGACAGAATATCTATAGGGAACACTCCAGCACCGAAAGGACACTTTCTTCTTAACCCTTTTAACGAAGACAGAGATGCAGCTTCAGGGTTAACAGGTATTACTAATGTTACCACTTCAGGGAAAAGACCTTCTACAGGTGCGTTCTTTGCGGGTAGAGTGTGGTACTCAGGTATTCCTGTTACAGGTTGGAACTCTAATCTGTACTTTTCTACTATCGCTTTGGACACACGTGACTACGGTAAGTGTCATCAAGCTAACGATCCTACCTCTAGTGAACAATCAGATTTGTTGTCATCCGATGGTGGTGTTTTACCCATTCAAGATTGTGGAACTATAGTACATCTTCACACAGTTCAGAATCTTTTGTTAGTCTTTGCTACAAATGGTGTGTGGTCCATCGGTGGGTCTGAAGGAACAGGATTTAAAGCAACAGACTTTTCTGTATCTAAGATATCCGAATTCTCTGTGATTGGTTCTCACAATATTGTATCTGTAGATGGTATGCCTATATGGTGGAACACAGATGGTATTTATAGTCTCAGCATTGAACCCAATCTTGGGACTGTTTCTGTACAGTCTATTAGTGACACTACAGTTAAAACTTTTGTAGATGGTATCCCAGATACTGAAAAGAAATACATCAAAGGTTCTTACGATCCGTTTCTTAAGATTGTCACTTGGCTGTACAGAACTACAGCGTCTTCAAACATAAGACAACGTTCACAGTACAACGCTGCTTTGATTCTTGACGTTAAACTTCAAGCTTTTTATCCTTGGACAATATCCGAACCATCTTCAGGACCTCAGATACACGGTGTCGTTTCTACTGCAGCTAACCCGTCTAAAGAGACAGAGACATTCTTTCTTACATTAGTTGAAACAGCAACAGATGTATACAACGTTACATTCTCTCAAGAGTGGGATACTGACTACTTAGACTGGACTACGTTTGATGCCACAGGAACAGACTACAGTTCTTATGCGATTATGGGACACTCGTTATCTGGTAAGCAGATGTTGAAGTTTACCAATAACTATCTTATCTTTCTTACAGACACTCTAGCAAACTCCTCTTGTATCATGCGTGGGTTGTGGGGCTACGCTAACGCTGTGGCTTCTAATAAGTATTCTGTAGGACAAGAGATTTACCCAGCTAAATCAAATGTAGGCATTCAAGAAAAGAAACTTAAACTAAGGGGATCTGGACGCTCAGTTCAAGTTAAACTAGAATCTGTAACAGGGAAACCTTTCTCCGTTATTGGTTGGTCTGTGTTTGTTTTGATCCACAACATTCCATGATACGATTAGCAACGGTTGAGGACTATGACCAAGTTAAAGAACTCTCTAAAGAACTCCACAAAATATCCCCTTACAGTGAATTAACTTTTAGTAAAAAGAAGTTTGACATTTGGTTTGACTTAGCCATTACAGATATGAGCAAAGCTACTATTTTGGTAGCAGAAGAAGATGAAAAACTTGTAGGGATTATTGGTGGGGTGATTACAGAAATGACTCTATACGATGCTACTGTTACTGCTGAAGCGGTATGGTACGTTAAACCAGAATACAGATCATCTTGGTTAGCAATTTATTTATTTAAAGCTTACGAGTACTGGTCTAAAGAAATTGTTAAAGCAGACTTTTGTATGTCAGGTTCTGTATCTACTAAAGATCTTACTAAGTTCTATAAAAGGTATGGATACACCCACACAGAAACAGCTTATATGAAAAGGAACATATAACATGGGTTTGGAAATTCCTACACTTATTGCTTTAGGTGGGTTAGCCATTGGTGGAGTCGGTGCAGCTGTACAATTTGTTGGTTCAAAGAAAATGACTGCAGCCTCTAGACGTGCTGAAGCAGCTAGAAAGAAAATAGCTAATTTGGAACACCTTCGCAACCGTAGAGACAATATTAAAGCGGCCATGGTTGCTAGGGCTGAAGCTACATCCAATGCTTCGGATCAAGGAGCTATTGCATCGAGTTCGTTTGCTGGGGCGTTGTTTGCGAATACTTCGGCTTTAGGTCGGGCTACCCAATTCAGTCAACGAGGTCAGCAACTAGGGCTCGATGTCTTTGCTGCTAACGATGCTTTTTCTCGTGGACAAGAGACTAAGTTTACTGGAGGAGGTTTGCTAGATGCAGGAAAAAGCTTGTTTGATGTTTCTAGTTCTCCGTTCTTTACATAAGTGTTAATCTATGGCACCCATTAATTTAAACGAACAAGTCGGTCCTTCTACTGAGGGAATAGACTTAATGGTAGACAGCTCTTCTAGCTTTCTCTCTCCCGAAGTTGTGGATGGAAGAGCTACAAGGGCTGCTTTTGGTATGAGAAGAACAGATCTTGAAGACTACAAATCTTATAAGAGGGCCATTGCTACAGGAAGGGAGACTACGTATCGTAAGCGCGATGCTCAAGAAGTCAAGACGCAAATCAAAAAGACTAACATTGAAATCATAAAAGACTTTTCTACGAATCTCCAACGTAAAGCTACTCCAATGGAGCTTACGCTTGTTGCAGAACTAGCTAAGTATGATGAAGATGTAGACTACAGAGGAGTGTGGGAGGAGCAGTTCGCTAAGCAAGTTCTGACTAGAGCCTTAGATACTAACATAGCTATGAACGCTGAGTTAGAAGACACAGAACATGCTGGCCAAGTTGATGCTCAGTTCAACGTTATTGTAGCCCGTAATCAATTCATTGAGAATATCAAAGAAGAGATTATGGGAGAGATAGAGTCTAAAGCACGGTTTGGTCCTAGTCGTATAGGAGGTTTCCTTGCTACGATGTTGCCTGTGATCAACACTCTTGCCCAAGGTATAGGTGCATCTAAAGCAGGGTTATCAAGAGGTCTCAGCGGGTTGTTGTTTGCTGAAGGACAAGCCTTTGAGAACCAGATCCAGTCTCTTCTTAATCTAGATCCTGAAGCTCAACGTACAGCTATCCTTGCTAACGTGAAAGCTTTACGTAAGATCAACGACAGATTCGCGTTGGACTTTCTTGACGCTATGCAATCCCAGTCACGTAACGAACGTTTTCTGTTTAACGCCTTTGGTATGTTAGACGTTGCTGACATAGGTGCTATAGCTGCTGCTGGTGGTAGAGCTGCTCTTCGTGGGTCTAGAGGTTTAAAGAGACTCCCCGGTGCAGAGGAACAGAAACTATTACCTCCTCCTCAGAGACTTCTTACAGATCAAAGTAAAGGTGCTGTTGAACATAAAATTGAGATACCTGAGAATCAAAGTGGTGTAGGTATTTTTGAAGAAGAGGGATTTCCTTCCCAGCCGGGTACAGCTTTTAGTGTGGACGTAGAAGGTAACATTATTGATCGACCTACCTTTGAATCAGAATTTGTTCCTGTGGGTGGGATGCGTGTTGGTAAAGAATTTAAATTACCCCGTAGAGATTTCCAAGTTACAGGAACATCCTTTGTTACTTCTAAAACTTATGCCAGAACTGCTGCAGACGTAGCTCACAAAGTAAACAATAAAAAGCCAGTAGAAGAAGTACTAGAAGCTGGTGGTAAGACTCAGAGTGCTGCTGTAGCTCGTGTACACAGTGCTGACAAGATTATGAAAGACGATGAAACCGCAAGAGGATCTACTGTTTCCTTTGCTAAGTTCAAAGCTATCTACTCACATCTTCCTTCTTTTGCAGATGTTACTCAAGTCACGAACTCTCGTGTTCCTAAAATGGGACGAGCTCTAGCTGAGCATTGGCAAAACAGACGTGTTGTGATGGAGAATATTCTCAGTGATGAAAATGTTATTGCTCAAGCATCTGTAGAGTCTCTTAAGTTTGGTGTCCAAGTAGTCAAAGACCGTATCAGAACCGTTCTAAATGATATAGATCGCCTTGATGGTACCGCAGAGCAAGTCACAGACATTAAGTTTGCAGATTTTGATGCCGGTGAGTCTAAAGAAGCTCTACACATGGTGGAAGGCTATGTGGTTGGACTGGATGGTAAAGCCTTTACTTCAGCGGAAGAAGCCCGTAATCTTATGGCTCTACGTAAAGTAGCGATAGATCGTGTAGAACCTGTAGGTGATGGGTTCGTAGCTGTGATCCGTGAGCCTGTTACCCAAAGAGATTTACAAGGGTGGTTGTTAAAGTCTCTTGAAACAAAAGCACCGGGAGGTTTCATCAACAGATACTTCTCTCGTTTGTTTTCTTGGAACAACTCGTTAGATAAGTTCACCCGTAAGCAACGTGGTACGGCCGTGTCAGACCAGACTAAAAAGGCTAAAGGCTTAATGGAGATGTTTGATTCTCTGGCTGCTTTGTCTGGACGTTCTAAGGTACGTTTGAGTGCCATCTTCAGAGAGAATGCTTTGTACGAAGGCACTGTGGTAAAGAACGGTAAGACTATAGACGAACATGGCCGTTGGCACAAAGACCAATTTGAACTTGAAGATGCTTGGTCACAGATGCACGGTAGAGCTATTAATGAGAAAGAATCTTTTGCGTACTGGGACTTTATAGCTCTGTACGATATAGACTATGCTATGCGTAACGCTACGATTTACAGGGGAAAACTAAATGCTGGTATCAAACAGTACGGTGTAGAGTTCAAGCACACCGTAAACGAAAATCAATTCAACGCTGTTCACTTGGAAGGCATTCGTCTAGATGATATTCCTAGAGATAGCGAAGAGCCCTTTAACGTCATTGTGTTGAAAAGTGATGGTGGTACTAACATATACACTCAGGAAGAGTTTAGAAGTTCTAAAGAAATTCAAGGAAATCTAGAAAGATTTAAAGCCGAAGGGTACCGTATTCTCCAAGTAGGTAATCCTCCCGCTAAGCCTTTTGAAAATGCTACTGGGTTTGAAGATGTGTTCCACTATGCTGTGGTTAAAATTTCTCAAGTAGATAATCTGAACACCAAACAATTAGATTACAACTCTGGTGGTCACAGAGAGTATGCTTCTAAGTTTTTTATCAAACAACCTAGAACACGTAAGTCTAACCTTACAGGCAACACACATGCCGAAGGAGACATTACGTTTCTTGGTTTCCAGATTGAAGCCGATGCTATTAGGTATCTTCTAGATCTTAACAGGATGATAAAAGAGTACAGAGAAGCTATAGAGAATGGAGACTTTACTAAATTCAACACGTTTATCAGAGAGTCTAGATTACCTTTCAGTCAAGAGAAAGCTGTTAGTTTCTTTCTTAACGATCCTGAAAAAGGTACGAAGTCTATTCTTTCTTATGCTGAAGGAGATGAATTTCATGTAGTTTCTAGTGGTAAAGCTACCCCAAAACGAGAGGGCATTGTGGATGAGTACGAGACTATTCATAATCCTGCTTTCAGTATTGATAAAGAGTTTGTAGGAGAACGTGGTGGTCTGTTACGTACACTTATAGAGAGTGAAAACGAATTGGGGCAAACTGTTATCAAACAAGACTATGCTATTCTAAAGGATCCTCTTAAAATTCAAACAGGGGCTCTCTCTAGATTGCTTCGTCTTGAGACTGTTGAACGTGTCAAAGAAGCCACAGCAAATCAGTTTGTAGAATTACTATCTAGGGCTACAGGAGAATCTCTAGATACTCTTAAACCTAGAGCTGTTGCTGTGTTGCACCAAGACTTATCTGAGAAACTCAAGAACGTTCCTTTCGAACAACGTCAGCAACTTCTTGACATGCAACAAGCAGCTATTCAGTTTGTAGGTACTCCCACACCATTTGCAGAAAAATGGAATGATATGTGGAATCGTTTTGTCAACCATGCGTTTGAAAAAAAGTGGACAGTGCCTTTCTTAGGAACTGCTGAAAGGATGTCTCTAAGAGAAATTGGGACCACACGAGATCCTACAAAGTTCTTAAGGATGATTGGTTTCCACAGTAAACTAGGTATGTTTAACCCTGTGCAACTCTTTGTCCAGTCCCAAACGTTAGTCCATATACTTGCGTTCTCTCCTAAACATGCAGTTCAGTCTACGGGTGCAGCTGTGTTGATGAGAACGTTAGACTTAAATACTTCTAAAGAAATACTAGAAGGAGTGGCTAAGAAAGCTAAAGTGTTTGGGTGGACACGTGATGACTTTGTAGAGTCTATGGAAACGTTACGTTCGTCAGGCTACAAAGTTATTGAAGGAGATACTTCTTACCTTGATGATTTTGCTGATCCTTCGTTCTGGAGAGGAAAAACTTCAAAGGTGTTTAACTGGGGTACTGTGTTCTTTAAAGAGGGTGATCGTATTGTTCGTATGGCTGCTTGGAATGCTGCGTATCGTGAGTGGAAAGATTTAAATAAGTTTAAGAAGATTAGTCTTGATGACAAACAAACCATTTTAAATAGAGCATCAGATCTAGCTAACAACATGCGACGGGACTCTAATGCTTCTTGGCAACGTGGTTTCGCTGCTACCCCAACTCAGTTCTGGTCGTATCAAGCACGGCTCATGGATGCTTTCATGGGACCCCGTTTCTCTTCGGTAGACAAAATGAGAGCTATCGCTATTTACTCAGGTGTGTACGGTATACCTATAACCACGATAGCTGCTGGACCTCTTGGGTTGTATCCGTGGGGAGATTTTCTAAAGGAAGAGGTACGTTCCCACGGTATTGATCCTAACGATGGTGTCGTTGGTGCGTTGATGAACGGGTTGCCTCAGTTTGCTGGTAAACTTATGTTCGGTAAAGACTATGCCTTTAGTGAGCGTATGGCTCCGTCAGGTCTTCCCATTATACATGAGATACTCAGTGGAGAACGTGGATTTGAAGCTATGCTTGGGGCTTCTGGTTCTATCTCTGTAGATATTTTCAAAGACTTGTCTCCGTTCTTCCACGCTATCTGGCAAACGATGAGTTCCGATGATGAGTTCCCTCTTGTGTGGGAAGACTTTAGAGCTGTGTTAGCTAACATATCTTCTTTGTCTAACGTGTTGAAGATGGGTGCAGCATACAACACAGGTATGTATATAACAGGTAACGGTATTGAAGTTGGGCCTGTAGATAACATAGACTCTTTCGTTATGGGTGTCTTTGGTATCAACCCTCAAGAGTATAATGATGTATTTGTGATGGCAGAAGTGTTGTCTAGCCAAAAAGAACTCAAAGAAGAGATGTCTAAAAATTATGTAGTTGAACTAAAACGTTGGGTGAAAGCTTTGAACGATGGTAACGTTGAACACGCTAAGACATTTCAAAAACGAATGGCTGTGTACATGAAGATCGGGGGTATTAAGCCTAACGAGTATGGTAATCTGATGCGTCGTGCTGCTCAAGCTGTGAAATCTCCCATGGCTATTGGTGTACAAAGAAACTACCGTGAACACATGCAAGGTAAACCCTTTGGTTCTACTGTGGATATAGAAGAGGATCTAAAATAATATGGCTCCGTTTAATCCTAAAACACCCTTCACTAATATCAACACTATTAATGCTTCTAAAGGAGTTCAAGCAGATACTTCTCTAGGAACGTTGTTTTCTAGTGGAGGTAACCTGTTGAAACAAGGGGTGGCTACAGCAGAACAACGTACCCAGAATCAAATTACATCAGATGCTCAAAGTGAACGCCAAAAGATTGATGAAGATTTTGGGTTACCCCCTGCTGTAAAACAGTCTGTAGGTAGATTAAGAAATTTGGCTACGCAGTTCGACCAAGGGATCATTGATGAGTCTTTGTACCATCTTCGAGCTGGACAGATCACAAAAGCTATGAGGACTAAGTACCCTCACTGGCGTAAGTTTGTAGACAAGACAATCCTTCAAGAGATGGGTTTTGATCCTGCTAACGCTATTCGTCAAGATGCTTTTAACACGTTTAACAGAAGTCGTACTCAAGCAGATAGACGGCTTAACTCTAGACTTAGCCAAATGGATTCTCAGAATGGACGAGAACTTCAATCTCTATTTCCTGCTATTACTTCTGCTATTAACGCAGGAGACTACGAACGTGCTTGGGGTCTCTTTGTAAAAGCTAGTGGGGGTAAAGCACAGTATGATGTAGCTGTTAGAGAAGACTGGGCTTCAGGTAAAGGACGTGAAGAGCAAACAAGAAGAATCTCTTCCAGATTTAACAGAGAGGTACCAGCCCAGCTTAACGCTATGTTAGACTCTACTGTTAAATCTTTAGGTAACGGTAGAGATCTTTCGAGTGGCTACTTAGGACTTCAGCAAGTGTTACAATCTACAGGTCCTGAATCTGTAGAGAAGATCCAACAGATGTGGACCGGCATAGACAATCTGTACCAAGCTATGAGTGATCAAATTGATGAGTATGGTAGATCTGTTGTTAATGATGAGGGTCAAACTGTTTTTGATGTTCTTACCCCTGATAAGTTTAATGAATTAAAAGCTTCTTATCTTGCTCCGTTTGATCGTCTTATAAAAGAACAAGGGCTACGAGATTCCGAAGGTCGTGTTGTGTTTAACGCTATTACTGGTGCTGCAGCCAGAATGAAACTCAGAACGTCTAGCTTAGCAGAGCAAATAAGAATCGAGTATCCTAACTTGGGAGTTATTTCTGCTATAAGTGAAGCTACAAATCAAAGTATGGATGAAATTATTGCAGCCCATCCTCAAGTACAAAATGATCTAGGAGAGGCTTACGTTGAACTTATAAAAACAGCTATAGATACCACTCCTAGTGCTAAGGTTGGAGAGAAATCTGAACCAGCTACTACGATGATTACGGGTAATTTCAACAGTGCAACAGAACCTCTGTCTGCAGACGAAGTTAAGAATCGTTTGCTTATGTGGGGAGCTGTTCTTGAAGGAAAAGAAGTTAACGCTAAAGGTAAGAAGAATTTCTTTGGTAACATGTTCTCTGCAGGTAACTCTTCTAGGTTGTTCCTTGAGTTTAAACAACTTGGGTTAACTCGTCAAGAAGTTTTGGTACAAATGGCTTCTGATGGAGTGTCTAAAGTTGCTAAGCAGTACATTGGTACCCCTACGTATAACAACTACAAGAACTTTATGATTGAAGGCTCTTGGCTAACTCAAGATGTAAGAGATGCTACGTCTAGTTTGAATGAGTTCGCTCAAGAAATGGTAAATCAAGATCTTGCTAAGCTTTCTTTTGACGAAGCCACAGGAAGATTTAACGCTGGATTGACCAGTGGAGGTACAGAAAATCTCTCTCCTGACGATGAACAATTATTCCAGACAGGTACTTCATTTGGAACTGTTGGTTCTCAGTCTGGGAACACGTTTGCTTATGGTGCGGCGGTTGATCGTATGAATGTTATCATGTCTTTGTTCGATCCTCTTGCTGAAATGGAGAATAAAAACAAAGGAGAGTTTTACCAAGAAGTCTTCCAAGCATGGAACACAAAGTTTCCTGATACCCCAGTATCTCCTTTGATACAACAGATGGAACAAGCTATTGTAAAGTCTCTTGCTGAAAAGGATAACTTTCCACAGACAGGTCTAGAAGGTCCGCAATCTTCAGGCCAAGAACCCGGTGGTCTTGTAGAACAAATATCTTCTAGTTCTTTTTCTCCAGAAGAAGATCAGTCTATCTTAAGAGAACTTATTTCTTTTGATGCTGAGGATAATGCTTTTCTCTCAGAAGGTTCTGATGCAGACAAACTAGCTAAAGTTCTTGATATAGGTGAAACTGGTGGCAGCGGGTCTTATGACATAACTCTTGGTAACTCTCAAGACAGATTCTTTCCTGAAGGGTTAACCAACACCTCCATTGCAGATGTAATTAAAGTAGGTTCTGCCCGAGGTAAAGGATCTATGATAAAAACGTTAGGTCAAAACTCTACGGCTGTAGGACGTTTCCAAATTGTAGGCAAAACTTTACGAGGTCTTGTTACTTCTATGGGGATAGACCCATCTAAAAAGTTTGACAAGAACACGCAAGATAAAATGTTCAAGGAACTTCTACGTCAACGCGGCTTTGAAGATTTCTTAAATGGTACTATGTCTCTTAACGATTTTGTAACAGCTATGCAAAAGGAATGGGAAGGGTTCGCTGTTAACAGAGAAGCTAAGACAAAGTTGATAGCGTTGTTAATGTCTATACGATAGATCTTTTAAACGATAAACAAAGAAAAACCCCGAGGATAAAACTTCGGGGTTCTTTTTTGTCTACATTTCTATATAAACATCAACAGAGATACACCGTCACAGCCCAGTAACAGTCTCCTTGGTGGAATCATACGTGTGGATATCTCCCGACGTGTGACGGGTACTCTATGGTCGTCTATAACGATGTGTTGTATATAGGATAAATTTACCTACGTCTGACATCCCTTTGATGAAGAACAGCTCATATTCTTTGTCTCGGTCTAGTTGATAGAAGTCTACTATGTAATTCTCTCTACGTTTATCACGTTCGATCTCTGTATCAAACTCATCCTTAAGATGGATGTCAAGTGTCTGTTTGTTTTTACGTACCACAGAATCCTCCTGTGTTTGTTATTTCACACACGTCGTTTACCTCAACGTGATCTTCGTCGAACTCTTTACCTACTTTTTCTTTCACTTCGCTGTATGGCATAGATGTCAAGGGTTGTCCTCCTCTAGCACCATCAGGATAACAAGTAAAACCCCTAAGACGGGAAGAGTATTTAGCAAGAACAGCTCCAAATGGACCAACGAGGTCTGCATTATTAGTGCCAGAACCATAAGCAGGTAAGTTAATAGTAGAACTGATTGACATATCAACGTAGTCTTGTACATCGGCTTGGAACTTGATTCTTTGTTCATAGTTTTCTGCTAAGTCAATAGCACTCTCTATAGTGTCTGGGTCTGTACCGTACTCATCTATGAGTGTTTTAGCAGCGTGATCGACAGCGTACTGGTATTTCCAGCGTTTCCCTTCAACAAGGTACCTACGTTTATACGCGACAGCATAGCAAGGCTCAATTCCTGTTGTAGTTCCTGCCAGCATTCCAATAGTACCTGTTGGCGCAATGGCACGGTTAGCGACTGGTCTACTAATACCAAGTCTATCAGCATAGTCTCTGGATGATCTATCAGACTGCCCTCTATACACAGTGAGCCATTGGTGTAGTTCTGGGACCACGTTGTATGTGTACTGTCTTTGGACAAGCCATTCGTGTATACCCATGAGTCCAAGGCCAAGGCGACGATTTTTCTCCCTTGTAACACGAACTTTGTCATATGGGAGGTCAGCTTTGAGGGTTCCGCAAAGGAGAAAGATAATTGCGAGTTCGGTGACATCTTTTAGTTCCTCTATGGTTTCGATTCGTGATAAATTGATACTGCCAAGATTGCAGACATCTGAGTCATCAGCACTAACAACCTCAGTACATGCGTTTCGGAGAGTTTCTTGCTCTTGGTCAAAGAAGTTAAAGCTAAAACCTGGTTCTCCTGTTCGAAGTGCTTGTTTAATATTTTGGCTAAAGACATCTCCAACGTCTTCAGTTCTGTAATAATTGATAAGCCATTCTGTGTCATAATTCACCGATATGTTTGTTTGATCCAACGGGGCGGGGAAGTTAAAGTCTGAATGCTTTACATCCCATAGACTAGAATCTGTTCCGGGAACGTTGATATTATGCCAATCTTTTGCTTGAAGGAAATCTCCAATATCTCCGTGTTTCCAATTGAGACTTGCATAGATCGCGGATCGTCTTGATCCACCTTGCATGACATGTCTTCCAATTTCGTTGACCATTTGCATCTTGGGGACAGGACCAGAAGCAATTCCCCCTGTTCTAGACAATACTGAACCACTAGGTCTGTACACAGAGTAATCCACCCCGATACCTCCTCCTGTGACAAGGCAACTTTCACTCTTCCAAGATAGATTTGCCCAATCTTCACGAGTATCTTCTTCTGCTCTAAGGAGGTAGCAGTTGTTGAAATATTTGACAGGTCTTCCGGCATAGTAAAGGTATCTCCCTCCGGGTATGAACTTCATATCTCTGATGGCTTCGAAGATAGAAGATTGTGTTTCTTTATCTATAAGATCGTGTGTTACATCGTTAACTAATGTCTTAGCTAGTTGTTCCCATGATTCACATCCATCGTGACGGTACTTTAAGTTGAAGATGTCCTCTCCAATTTTGTTTCTAAACATTTGCTAGTAACACAAGACCAAGAATGAAAATGAGGATGATAAAAGTATCTTTAGATCCATCATAGTACATCATCTCTTCTTCTTTCCACGCTTGGGTTGACGTTTAGAATTCTTTAAGCCTGATTCGATACCTTTACCTCTAGAAATTTCTCTAGGGTCTCCCTTTTTTAAACCAGCCTTTTTACGTCTACGGTTGTCTTCAGCACGTTTCTTTAGTTGTTTCTTTTTGCCCCCTTTAGTAGCGCCACCTTGTTGACTAACCTCTTTCTCAAAATCTCTAGGGTTATCTCTGTTACGTTTACGGGATTTTGGTGTTGATTTTCTATTCGGGGCCATTGTCTTGTTCTTTCTTTACTGGAAGAATATCACAGATCTTAGAGATATCTTCAATGATGGTGAAATTAGTACCTTGTAACATCCCTACAGCAATACCAAAGATTTCTCCGTTACTATTTAACGCAGGACCTCCTGAGTTACCCATAAAAATATTGACATCTGCAATGTACGGGTCTGTCCAAATTCCAAGATCACCTTCTTTTATCCTTAGAATTTTACCTTCAGATATAATGTTACCTAGAGAAGCAGGATAACCTACAACAGTAATTTCTTCACCTATTTTCTGTTCTTCACAAGTAATGGTATTTTCAGGGGGAGAAAGAAAGTCCCAAGCCTCAACATACAAAAGAGAATAATCACTTTGTCTAGCAGTCCACAAGACGAGAGCTTCTTGCTGTTGACCTAGAGAGTTCTTTATCCACATCTTTTTATTTATACCAGACACATGTGCTGCAGTAATAAAGTAACCATTATACAAATGAAAACCAGAACCATGTCCGTTGCAACGGGAATCTCGACATATTTCTACAGCCACTGAAGGTACTTCTTTAGTCACTTCTGTTATACTATAGACTTCTTCTATCTCAGCTCTTAACGGTTGTGTTAGCCAAAAGAAACTAAAGATGAGAACAAATATCCCTAGTGCTTTAATCGTTTGTCTCTGTTTCATATTTCCATTCCTGTCTGTTGTAATTGTTCTTTCTATCTCTTACAACACGTTGTCCATATTGTCTGTCTTCACGTAATCGTTTAGCTATAATATTTCGCTTACGTCGTTTAGCATGTTTCTCTTTAG
>SDBT01009393.1_pt1 | contig 15862 bp, 11 predicted proteins | sample 2277101 | NCBI WGS metagenome assembly SDBT01 (sample SAMN10404973, study PRJNA504765) | marine sediment metagenome | isolation source: marine sediment core GS10_PC15, 103 cmbsf | place: Arctic Ocean: Southern Knipovich Ridge | collected 2010 | reverse complement strand
TCCGCAATTTTGCCAGTCTGCGGGAAAACCTCGACGACTACCCGTATTTTCTGCGGCCCGGCAACGCCCGGACGGATATGACGGGTGGTCTGCGCCAGGTCTATCCGTACCTGGGCGTCACCGGTCCGGATGGCTCGGCCCTGGCGTGGTTTTCCCAGATGGAACTGCACTTCCCGAAGGCGCTGAGTTGCGCCCGCAACGTTATCAGATGGGACATCTGGCCGGAATCGGCGGGCGAACTGCAACTCCGCCGGGGTCAAAGCAAGGAGCACGACTTGTACTTGGCATTCTGGGACCGGCCCGCCAGCGGGGAAGCTCTGGAGAGTGTCTATTTCGAGCACGAATTTTGGGGCCCCGGGGTACTGGGCGTGCCCGGGCCGCCGGTGACTTTCACCCTTGATCCTGACGATGCGCGGGAGGCAAAAGTGCTCGATTTGCACCGCTGGTTGCGTTACGACTCCGATAAATATGTGCTCGTGGAAGAAAAGCTCGGCACGGCCGGGACCAAGGGCACTATTTCGCAGCGCGGGATGCTGGACGTGGGCGACAGCCTCGCCGCGGACCGTTCGTGGTGCCATAACAATGAGAACGACGCCATTCTCAATGGCCTGCGTGAATACTATCGCCGGGCCGAACCGAGCATACTCGAGGTGTCGGTGCTGACGGCCAGGCATAACGCGCACGTGGACTTTATTGCCTACGATCCGGACCCGCTGCGCCAGGGCACCATGCCGGCCCACTGCCCGGAACATACCGACGGGGCCACCTATCCTTCGCACATGTGGGTGAACGGTCTGCTGGCCGCCTATGGCCTCACCGGCGAGCCGGACTTCCGCGAGGCCGCGCTGTCGGTAGGTGAAAACATGCGCCGCTGGCAGACCCAGAAGCCGGCGATCTTCTACGCCGACAGCCGTGAGTGCGGCTGGCCCATGCTGGCTTTTCTGCGGCTGCACGAACATACCGGCGACGGCCGCTGGCTCGATTATGTGGACGAGATTTTCAACTTCTACCGTGACCACATGACCGCCGACGGCGCACTGCGTTATGCCCTGCCGCACGGGCTCGGGCTTAGCTTGTCGGGCTACGGTGAATTCATTGCCTGGCGCGCCTGCTTCTTCTTCTACGAGCGCACCGGTCGGGAGGACGTGAAGGACTTCCTGGTGCGTTGCCTGAGCAATCCGAAAATCTATAGACTGACCCCGGAGCGGGTGGCCGCGGGCGGCTGGGCCTGCAACGACCTTTTCCCCGCGTGGGCCGTCTATCAACTCACCGGCGATGATAAATTCATCACGGACAATTATTCGGTTTTCAGACTGCTGATGCGGCGTTCCGGCAACTTTCCCTGGGGCGGCGTGGACATGCATTACTACCTGAACGAGTTGGACCGCCGCGGCGTGCTGCAAGATTTCCTCTAAACGATAGCGTCGCACCTGAACCTTGGTTCAGGTGCGGGGTCAAGCAAGTTAATTCACCGGAGGACAACCATGACCAAGAAATCGGCCCTCGGCAAACTGACGCAATTTCCGATCGGTTTTTGGAATTACTGCACGATGGACATGCTCGGCGCTGCGGCCGTGAAGGACTGGGCCGAGGCCGGCATGACCGTCGCGATGAGCCCTGATTTCCGCCCCGGCAAAGACCAGACCGCGGATATGGGCGCCATCCTGGACGCCGCGGAGAAGGAAAACATCAAGGTTATCCTGGGCGACAGCCGGTCTTACTGGCGGGCCCTGAAAGACGGCGAGGAGGCGTACCGCCGCGGGTTCGCCCAGGCGCTCACGGATTTTGGCGGCCATCCGGCGACGCTGGGTTTCCATGCCGGAGATGAGCCGGGATCGGCTGAGTTCGATAACGCTTGCCGGGCCATGCGCATTCAGCAGGAAGAAGCGCCGCAACTCACGCCGTTTCTGAATCTCCTGCCTTGGCATGAAGGCGCTCACGAGCGGGTCGGTTTCAGTTCCTGGGCCGCTTACCTGGACGCCTATGTCCAGAAGGCCAGACCGGCGTTCCTGTGCTATGATTGCTACGCCCAGATGAACCCGTTGCCCGAGTGCCTCGAAGCTAAGGGAGGCTGGGAAATGTACTTCATCAACCTTCGGGAATTCCATGCTGCTGCCCAGCGCCACAAGATTCCGTTCTGGACGACCCTCCTTTCGGTCGGTCACTTCAAATACCGCTGTCCGACCGAAGATGAGCTGCGCTGGCAGCTCAACACCGCGGTCGCCCACGGCGCGAAAGGCATCCTGTGGTTTTTCTTTTATATGCGGGAGCCGCACGATAATTATCGCCTGGCTCCGATTGACGAGCACTGGGAACGTAGCGAGACCTTCGCGTGGCTCAGCCGGGTCAACCGCAGTTTCCTTAAGTGGCACGCGCCGGTGATCCACGACCTCGAGTTGCGACAGGCATACCATATTGGCCGATCCTGGGCCGCTTTTCCGGCGTCCACGGCCAACAGCAAGCTGCTCAACTGGGCCAAAGCCGACCAGCCACTGATTGTCTCCGAATTTGCCGACGCCAAGGCTCGAGATTACGTGGTGGTGGTTAATAACAGTCAGACCCACAGCACACTGGCGGAGATTTCGGTCAAGGGACCATGCCCGCAACTGTTTCGCGTCGGCTGGGGCGGGACCGAAGTGCCGGAGACCAAGGCCAAAGGCAATGACTTCGCCATCGCCCAACACTGGCTCGCCCCCGGCCAAATGGAGCTTTATCGGGTCGAAACTTCCCCAGGATAGGTTTCCAGGCAGCCCAGCCACTGACAAGCCGTTGAAATCAGCCGTGGGTTGCTTACGTTGGGCGGAGAGAGATTGTGCTATGACGCTGGAATATAAGGACGACTGGGAAGAGACGCAAGAGCGGTATCTGGCGTGGTGGGCGCATGAGGCCATCGGCCGCTGCGCGCTGGCGGTAACCGCGCCGAAAAATAACCCGCCCGGCCTCCCCGCGCCGCCCCCGGCAAGCACGGTTTACGAGCAATGGTACGATCTGGATCGTATCAGCCAGTGGATGGAATACCACCTCAGCCGAACCTACTATGGCGGTGAGGCGCTGCCCGTCTGGAACGCCGGGTACGCCGGGATTTCGTCCATTCCAAACTTTCTCGGCTGCCGGACCACCCTCGACATGGCGACCGGCTGGTGGGACCCGATCCTCACCGAGCCCGACGACCTCGAGGTGCAGAAGTTGACCATTGACGAGTCGCACCCGGATTACATCTTCACAATGAAGATGCTGCACCGCGCCGTGGCAGAAAGCAAAGGCAAAGCCATCCCGTCCATCGGCGCTTTCGGCGGCAGCGGCGACACCCTGGCAGCGCTCCGCGGCACCATGCAGTTGTTTATGGACTGCAGCGAACGCCCGGACCAGGTGCGCGCCGCCGACGAGTACCTGATGGATATGTGGTGCGAGTTCTATGACAAGTGCTACGCGATTGTTCACGAAGCCTGCGAGGGCTCGACCTGCTGGTTCACCCTTTGGTCGCCGGGCAAGTTCTACGCGGCGCAGAACGACTTCTCCTATAACATCAGCCCGAAGATGTTCCGGGATATTTTTCTGCCGGTGATCGCGCGGCAGACGGAGTTTCTGGATCATACAGTCTACCACGTGGACGGGGTGAACGCCTTTATCCACGTGGACGCGCTGTGCGAGCTCCCGCGGCTGCAAGCGCTACAGATTCTCCCCGGCGCCGGCCAGCCCAGCCCACTGCATTATCTGGACGTGCTGAAGAAAGTCCAGGCCGCCGGCAAGAATCTCCATATCACCATCCCTATGAATGAGGTAGAGCCGGCGCTGGCGGAACTGTCCGCCCGCGGTCTTTGCCTTGCGACCTCGGCCGCTACTGAAGACGAGGCCCGCGACCTGCTGAAAAAAGCCGAGCAATGGTCCAAAGACCGGTGAGTGTGGGAGTATGTGAGTGTGGGAGTATGTGAGTGTAGGAGTATCTTTCTCACAATCGTAATCGTAATCGCCTGATTCTTTTCCCGGAGGATTCAGGTGAGCTTGGCCAGGAGGTAGATTGTCGCGAAGCCGAGGCTGGCGGCCGCGGCGAGGCCTAAGGCGCAGCCCTTCTTTTTCGGCACCGCGGGTTCTTCCCCGGGGGCGGGCGGCACGGCGGCGATGGTCCGCGGCCCGCTGGCGACCGCGTCGATTTCAGCGACCAGTTCATGCCAGCTTTGCTGGCGCTCATCGCGGCTCTTGCGGAGCATCTTATCAATGAGCATGGCGCACTCGACGGAGACACTTGGATTGCGCTCGTTCACCGGCTCGGGCTGTTCGTCCATGTGCTTCTGCATAAGCAGGATCGGCGCAGTTTCCTGGAAGGGAAGTCCGCCCGTAAGTATCTCATACAAGACGCAGCCCAAGGCGTAGATGTCGCTACGGAAGTCCAGGTCCGCAGCCGCCTTGATCTGCTCGGGGCTCATGTACGCGGGCGTGCCGATGGTAAATCCTACGCCCGTGAGCCCCATGGACTGGCCTTCGCTGGACTTGGCGATGCCGAAGCCCATCAGCTTGGCCACGTTGTTGCTGGTGATGAAGATATTGCCGGGTTTAAGGTCGCGGTGGAGAATTTTTCGCTGTTCCCAGGCGTATCCCAGCGCTTCGGCGACACCCTTGGTGTAGCCGAGGGCGCTCGCCTCGTCCACGGGCCCGTCCTTCAAGATAGCTTCGAGAGTTCTGCCTTCTTCGTAGTCACTGGCAAGGAAGAAGAAGTTGCCGTCCTGACCGGCGTCGACAACGTGGACAATATTGGGGTGGGTAAGCGAGGCCAGCAGTTCAATCTCGCGCGAGAGCCGCTCAATATCTTCCCGGTCCCCGCCATCGAGGACCTCGAGTTGGACCTTGCGGCCATCGGTCACCACGCTGGCGACATAGACTTCGCCGAGGCTGCTTTCCCCCAGCTTGCTGTCGATTTTATAAATATTACGGATGACTTTGCCGGGCTCGAGGTTGCCGGTTTTCGGGGCGAGGGGGGGGGGCGCTGGAGTGGGCGGGGGCGGCGGGGGCGCTTCTTCTTGAGGCGCCGGAACCTGAACTTGGGCGTCACAATGCGGACAGGTAACCAAGCGCCCGCGCAGCCCCTTCTGTTCAGTCTCCATGGCGCCGCCGCATTGGGGGCAATTGAAGATCGTCGTTCCCATATTTCGCTCCTCTTCAGATTCAAACGCGTGATTCAACGGCCAATGAAGCCGGCAAAAAAGCTTGCTGGTATGAAACTATAATCGCTGGACGGGCGGATACAAGCAGGAAGAACTGAATTGCGCCGGAAATGGCCGGCCAGACGCTGGGCATGATCGCCGCAATGGTTGGTGTTTGCTGGAACCAGAACACGTTCTGACACGCTATGGCGAGCGCGGGACCGCTTGGGAAAAAAGCCCGGCAAGGAACCCCGAAGCTGTCCGGTCTCAGGCGCGGCGGGATTTTGGTCTTTTCTGTTTTCTCGAGAAATGCCCGTACAGCACGAAAAGGACGATGATTATGATCATGATCACCAGCAGCCGGGTCCCCTCCCTTGATCTGCTGACTTCTCTGGTGTTAATATCTACGTGGAATTTTTCGCCGCGTTCGTTTACGGCCACCAGCTTGTCGCCCGCGAGTTTCAGCGAGGCGATAAAGACATCCTGAACATCTTTTTCCAACTCGGGGTCGTAACTAAGCTTGTAGATGTTCAGTTCCCAGAGCTTGCGGTTAGTCGCCACGTCCCAGGCTTCGATAAAGCCCCCGGTCCGGTTCTTGCCGCCGGTCACCTCCCAGTGCCTGACCTCATAGCGGATGCCCTCATGCACCACTGGTTTTACGTCTTTGGGCGCAAGGCGCTTGGCCCCTGCCGGAAGCACGACGATGAACTGTCCCAGACATAGCAGCGCCAGTATGAAACCGGCTTTCTTCACCGCAAGCGGCCACATCTTACGTTTCCCCAGCTTTTTGATCATCCACCCAAGATAGTCCGTCCAGGCGCGGATGCAAGTAGTCCCAACCCCGAAAATATGGGTTTTCAGAGAATTGCGTATTCTTGAGTTAAGAACGCCGAAGAAGTGTTTTCGAGCGCTTGCCCGGCCGGATGATTGGGAGTACGATTACGCCTGCCCGGCCGGACGACTTGGGTACGCGCCGGAGGCGCGGGCAAGAGTACGCAGTTCCGAGACGAGGCTTAAATGAGGAAGAATGGTCATTGCATTTTGCTGTTTCGATATAGTTCAGAGCTTCTGTGTTCAAACCTGAGTTTGAGTTATGAAAGCGCATACTAAAGTCCGCAAAATCTGGGCAATTACAGTCGCCGCCAGCTTGCCTGTTCTTCTCTTCGGGCTGCTAATTGCGGTCAGCGACAGACCCTTTTTGGGCTGGGTGCGCCAAGGGAGAGACCGGCGGGCCGTGGTCGCCATCAGAGACGATGTCAATCCCTTTCAGAAATGGGGCACATGGATTTTCACGTGGCCTCATCTGAAACGGTGCTACGGAAAGGCTTATTACTTTACCCAGGCATCAGCGGGGGACAAAAAAGCGGAATTCCAGAGCGCCCTCAAAAACGCCTTGGAAAATCATGAGAGTGTGGACATTTTTCTCTTGGCTCACGAGAACAAGTATTATCTTTGGGTAGAAGAGATTGAGGAGACTCTCCGGGCAAGGATCAGGCTGGTTTACAACACCGGCTGTTATAATCTGGCTCAAGGAGAGAAATGGCTCGAGCTCGGGGCAGCCGCCTACATCGGGCATCCGGGAGATAGCGCTTCGCAGGTATTCTATTTCTATTTCTTGAGAAGATGGACCAGGGGATACCGGGCAGAGAAGGCTCTTGAAGCCGCGAATGGACTGATGAGTCGGTGGCTTTTCCGCGCAGCGGCTTTCAGCGGTGGAAAAATCGAGGCGAAAAGGAAATGGGAAGATTCCAAGGCGGGTTTGTTAGGCAAGGGTGAGATCGCCATTGATGGTTGATTGGCAGAAGAAATTGCGAGCACGATTATGATTAAGATGACGCTTTGGCGCAAGAGCTTCCCTTGGCACCTGGCCTTTCCCGGCATGGCGATGCTGCTCGAGATCGGGACCGTTATCGCTTTGTGGATTATCTGCACCGGCGCTTACGGTCAGCCTGCCTGGATAGCAGAAAGCCTGATCGTGCCATTGACCGGCCTTGCTCTTAGCACCGGCGGAATCATCGGCGGCATTCTTGCTGTCGCCGGGGTATATCTGCTTATCATCAGGTGGCGACTGTGGGTGTCGGTTACCCTTATCGCGCTGGTATGCCTGCCATCCATGCTGTGCGCCTGCATATTCACCTATGCGCTCTTCGTCTTCCTCTGTCTGGCTTGAACCGCAGCGCCCTTGGCGCCTGAACATCGGGCGCGTGGGCCCGCTCCAGGCACTGCCAAACCGAAGAATCAAAGGGGAACGGCAGTTCCTCACCAAAGACCGAGGTTAACCCGGTTGAGCTCGAGCGCCGCGCCCGCCAGATTCTCGATCTCGAGGATATTTTCGCCGGCCTTCAGGCTGTTTGGATCGAAGCGGAAGACACGGCACTCTTCCCTGTCCGGGCGGGACCCGGGGTCTGCCTGAACGGTATATTCCACAAAGATTTCCGAACGGCGCCTGGCGCTGAGTTCTTCGGCAGCTTCGCCATTCACCCGCAACCGAATGTCGCCCCCGCTATGGATGAGGGTGAGCGCGCGCGCCGCCGGCAGCGCCGATTGCGGCACATGCAGCGTCATGGTGATCGTTTCTCCCGAGGGCAGGGGCAACGGCAGGATGCCCGGCAGGTCCACCGGGGTCCGGTGCAGTTGGTGTGAGATCGAGAACAGCAGGGGCTTCGCGGCGGCGGCAACCGGAGTCTCGAGGCCCGCCAGCCAATGATACGGCCGCGCGGCCAGGTATTCCTGCCAGCACGGAAAGTTGAACACGTAGATGCCGTCGGCGCCGCAGTCGTAGAGCGAGCTGGCGGCGCCGCGCAATGATTCCGGACAATGCTTCTGCGGCGCGGGGCCAAAATCAAAGCCGGCGTAAATATCCACGGGTTCATTACCCATTTCCCGGCGCATTTCAGCCAGCGGCATGCGGAAGTCCGTGCTCAGGAAAGGGCAGGGCACAATGAAATCCACCAGGCCCTGACGGGTCCAGGCGCCGAGGTCCATCCCGAGCCGGCGGCACCCGGCCAGGCTGGTGGGCACCCGCGCCGCCAGCTTGATCCCGGCTTTTTGGCAAAGCGCCCGCAATTCGGCCGTGAATTCGGTGATAAACTCGCGTTTTTCCCAGACCTGCTCGGGTGCGCCGGACAGATGGCGCGGGAAACGCATCCAGTCAAGCTGCAGACCGTCAAGCTGATAGCCTTCAACCAGCTCGCGGATCACCGCCAAGACATAGTCCCGAACTTTCTTGCGGGAATAATCCAGGCAATAGCTCATCCAGTCGGCCGTGCCGTTGCGGACAGCCGCCGGATCAACGATGCAGTCCGGGTCTTCCCGCCGGATACGGGGTGTATTCCACTGGTCTTCGTCTTCGGGATTATGCACGTCGTTCATCCGGAAGGTGGCGAAGGTCTCCTTGCCGGCCGTGCGCAAACCCGCCAGGAACACGGCGAAGGGGTCCTTGCCCGCGGCATGGGCCTGGGCCAGCGGCGTCCGGGGGTCCACCACGCCGTGTGCGGTTTTGAAGTATTGCGTACCGGCGCCGGCGCACAAGAGATAGGTCGTAACATTCGCCGGGCATTCCGCCACGGACTCGGCAATTTCGCGGTCGAGATTTGCCGCGGGTCCGTGAAACACATTGCTCCCGTCATTATCAAGCAAGAATCGCCTGCTCATCATTTCCTCCTGCCCGTTTGCTTTTTAGCGGATTTCGACCGGCAGTAAATATAACGTTTCGGTAACTATTTACAGGCGGGTTCATGGAAAGATTCGGCGGGGAGTGGAATCCGGGCGGGGCGCGGCTATAGTGTGTATGCTGAAGATGAAGTCGGCCGGACCGATATTTCCAATCAGTTCGGCAGAAGAAACGTGCATAACGGATAATTATCAAGAGATTAGTACGTGAACCTAAAACAGCTTTTCAAGTCACCGGGTTCCGCTTATCGGGGCAAACCCTTCTGGGCCTGGAATGGTAAGTTGACCGAAGAAGAGGTCCGCCGGCAAATCCGGGTGTTCAAGCAGATGGGGTTGGGCGGCGCTTTCATGCACTCGCGCGTCGGCTTGGCCACACCTTATCTTCAGGATGAGTGGTTCAAGATCGTCCGCGCCTGCTGCGATGAATGCAAAAACCAAGAAATGGAAGCCTGGCTCTACGACGAGGACCGCTGGCCCTCGGGCGCGGCGGGCGGCCTGGTGACCGGCGACGAACGGTTCCGCCACCGTCATCTGGAACTGGAATTGCACGACCCGGCAGATTTTACCCCCGACGGCACGGAATTGGGTATGTGGCTGGGGGCAATCGCGGACAGGACCCTGCGGAATCAGTGGAAATACAGACCCGGGACAGCGGCGCCCGGCGACAAAGTCCTGGCCTTCAAGGTAAACATCGACGAGCCTTCTCCCTGGTATAACGGCCAGACCTATCTCGATACCATGAATCCCGAAGCAGTCGCCAAGTTCATTAAGCTCACCCACAAAGCTTATGAAAAAAAGGTCCTGAAGGATTACAGCAGCACAATCGTTCCCGGCATCTTTACCGACGAGCCCAATCACGGCCACCAGACCTTCGACGGTAGCCGGGGCCGGGTTTCCTGGACGGAGCAACTGCCCCGGGTTTTCGAGGAACGTTACGGCTACGATATCCTCGAACATCTGCCGGAGCTTTTCTTTGTGCTCCAAGACGAGCCGGTTTCGCGGGTGCGGCGCGACTTCCATGACTGTCTGACTTACCTGTTCACCCACGCCTTTGCCAAGCAGATCGGTGAATGGTGCGAGGCCAATCAGCAGCAGCATACCGGCCACGTCCTGGCGGAAGAAACCCTCAGCAGCCAGACCGCCGTGGTCGGCAGCGCCATGCGTTTCTATGAATATATGCAGGCGCCCGGTATTGACATCCTCTCCGGCCAGATACTCCAGCGTGAAGGCGGCCGGAAGCCCGAATACACTACCGCCAAGCAATGCAGCTCCGTCCAACACCAGTTCAGGCGCAAATGGATGCTCAGCGAACTCTACGGCTGCACCGGCTGGCACTTCTCCTTCGCCGAACACAAGGCCGTCGGCGACTGGCAGGCGGCCCTGGGCGTCAACCTGCGCTGTCAGCATCTTGCCTGGTACACCATGCTGGGCCAGGCCAAGCGCGATTATCCCGCCTCGATCTTCTTCCAATCGGCCTGGTGGCAGGACTATCCGGTGGTCGAGGACTACTTTGCCCGCGTCAATCTGCTGTTGACCCAAGGCGAACCGGTCCGCGACGTGGCGCTGCTTCACCCCATCGAGAGCGCCTGGACGCTGTTTCACGCCGATCCGGACGGTCTCGCCCGCCTGGACCAAGACCTGGAAACCGTGCAACAGGCCCTGCTCGAGGCACATTTCGACTTTGATTACGTGGACGAGGACATCCTGGCCCGGCACGGCGCGGTGAAAGGCAACGAGTTGTGCGTGGCTTTAGCGGTTTACAAGACCGTGGTGGTGCCGCCGCTGCTGACCATGCGCGCGACCACGCTCGCGCTGCTGGGCGAGTTCCAGGCCGCGGGCGGCCAGCTCATCTTTGTCGGCCCGGCGCCCGGTATGCTCGATTGCCGATTCAGCGAAGAAGCGCCGGCGTTGGCCTCGCAAGCAACGACCGTCTCATCGGAAAACAATGCCTTGACGGAGGTCTTGCGCGCCAATCGCGAGTTACTGGGCATTTCCGTGCAGGACGCCGCCGGCGTCGAATACCCGCACGTGTTGTATATGCTGCGGCATGATGCCGTGGCTGGGCGCTACGTGCTGTTCCTCTGTCACACCCGGCAGGAGGCCGCTTCCGGCCCGCTGACGGTGTGCATGCCCCGGCTCGCCGCGGCCGACCAAGCCCAACTCCAGGAATGGAACGCCGAAATGGGCGAAATCTCTGCCGCCGAATTCACCGAAACAAAAGACGGCGTGAGTTTTAAAACCGAACTCGAGGCCTATGGCAGCCGGCTTTTCGTGCTCGATCCCAAGGAGTTGAAACGTCTGAAGCCGCGCCCCGCCTACCGTGAATTACGGAACGAAGCGCTCACCCCGAAACAGTGGACTATCGAGCGGGACGAACCGAACGCCTTCGTGCTCGATTGTCCGGCCTGGCGCCTCGACGGCGGGAAGTGGCAGAAGCCGCTGGAAATCCTCAAGCTGGACATGAAGGTGCGGGACGCCGCCGGCCTGCCGCGTCGGGGCGGCGCGATGGTTCAGCCCTGGGCCCAGGAAGCGCCGCCGGCCAGCAAGCCGGTACAACTCGAGCTGCGCTATGAGTTCACCGTCAAAGAGCTCCCGGCCGGCCCCTGCCATCTGGTGCTGGAACTGCCGGAGCGCTTTGATATTTCCCTGAACACTCACTCTCTCAAAACTGATAAGGACGAGGGCTGGTGGATTGATAACTCGTTCAAGCGCATCCGCGTGGCGCCGAAGCTCCTCCAGGTCGGCGCCAATGAACTGGTGCTGAAAACCGAATACACCAACGCTTACGCCGGACTCGAAGCGATCTATTTTACCGGCGAGTTCGGGATGAAATGGAAGCGCCAGACGCCCGAAATCATCGCTTTGCCGGACAGCTTGAAACTCGGTGACTGGTGCGGCCAAGGCTTTCCCTGCTACACCGGCGCCCTGAGCTATATCACTGAATTCGAGGCCAAACCTGAGGCGGGCGAGCGCGTGTTTGTCTCCATCCCCGAATGGCAGGGCGTGCTGCTGAAAGTACGGGTGAACGGCGTCGAAATCGGCAAACGCGCCTGGCCGCCCTACGAGTTGGATATTACCGGGGCGCTTCAGCCCAAGGCCAACCGGCTCGAGCTCCAGCTCGTCGCCAGCCGCCGCAATCTACTCGGCCCGCTCCATAACACGACAGTCTATCCCGTCTGGACCGGGCCGGGCGAGTTTGTCACCAGTGGCGAGCAATGGACCAATAAATATATCAGTGTGCCCTGCGGGTTGATGGCCCCGCCGACGCTCTCTTATCGCGCCTGAGCAACCCCAAGACCTGTCTCGTTAACTAAGCGAGGCTTCAGTCTTTATCTTTGCGGAAAATACCCCAGAACAGGGAAAACTTCTTTTTCTTGTCCTTCTTTCTCTCGACGGCCTCGGCCGCTACTTTCGTGTAGTGGCTGAAAACGTCGCTGTCGCGTTGATGATCCAGGTCCGTGGCCACTTCCCGGGTGATCTCCGCATACTGGTCACAGGATTTACTGAATTCAAAGAGGTCACTACCGACCCCGAACGTCTGCCCGAGCTTCAGTTTGATCGTCTTGCCGTGCACTTTCTTACCCTTGAACTTGATGCCGTTGGAACTGTTAAGGTCCTCGACATATAACCGGTTCCCCTTGCAGACCGCTTGGCAATGACGCCGGGACGCGCTCGATTGAAGAAGTTGAATTCCACACTCGGGATCGCGGCCCATCATCACTGACTCACCATCCTCCAACAGCGTGTTGGTACCCTTGTCTTCACCCGCTACACACACCAGCCACGGCATCGCAATCCTCCTTCAAGCCTATTTGCCACACTCCATTCGCCTGCTTCCCTAACGCTTAATATATTATAACCGCGCAAACAAAGCCCGTCAAGCCATTTTTTATGCGGATTCCGGCTAATTTTACCGGCCCGGGTCGTCAAACACGATGCGCCGGACCCCACAGGCGCAGAAAAGCAAGGGTGCGGCGCCTGGTATCGCGGCGGCCCCGGACGTGCTCTGAAAAGTTTAATCTTGCTTTGTGCTTGCAGGATTTGAGCTTTGAAGTTATTGTCCACCAGTAATTCTGAACGCTAATCAGGGCTGAAAGCCCTGAACCTGTCGAATGGGCTAACGGAAGCGATGCTGGCAAAGACATACAGTGCGGCGCTGCAGGGGATCGAGGCGTATAAGGTCGAGGTCGAGGTGAACGCCACGGGCGCGGGCGAGAACACCCTGGTGACCATTGTCGGGCTGCCGGACACGGCGGTGCGCGAAAGCCGCGAGCGCGTCGAGTCGGCCCTGGGCGCCTGCGGGTTTCTGCATCCCTTTGGCAAAACGGTGGTTAACCTGGCGCCCGCGGACATAAAAAAAGAAGGCGCGGCCTTTGACCTGCCCATTGCCGCCGGCATGATCGCGGCCGGGGCCCAGCTCGAGCGCGACACACTGGCCAACAAAATGTTCGTGGGTGAACTGGCCCTGGACGGCAAGCTGCGTCCGGCGCACGGCATTTTGGCAATCGCCTTCCTGGCCAAACAGCTCAAGATGCAGACCTTGATCGTGCCCGAGGAGAACGCGGCCGAGGCCGGAATCGTTGAGGGCCTCGAGGTGATTGGGGTCAGGAACCTGGTCCAAACTGTCGGCTGGCTGAAGGGCGAGGTGCAAATTGCGCCAACCAGGACGAACGTCCGCGAGTTTTTCGAGGCCGAGCGCGGCAAGGGCCTGGACTTCGGCGACATCAAGGGCCAGGAACTGGTCAAGCGAGTGATGGAGGTCGCCGCCGCCGGCGGCCATAACGTGCTGATGATCGGGCCGCCGGGCACGGGCAAATCAATGGCGGCCCAGCGCCTGCCGTCAATCCTGCCGCTGATGACCTTCGAGGAGGCGCTCGAGACCACCAAAATCCATAGTATTGCCGGCCACCTCAGCCGCGAACACCCCCTGGTGGTGCAGCGGCCGTTCCGCGCCCCGCACCATACGATCTCGGACGCCGGGCTGTTGGGCGGCCAGAGCACGCCCAGCCCAGGCGAAATCAGCTTGGCGCACAACGGCGTGATCTTCATGGACGAGTTACCGGAATTCCGCCGTTCGGCCCTCGAGGTGATGCGCCAGCCCATCGAGGACCGCACGGTCACCATCTCGCGCGCGGTCGGCAGTTTCACGTTCCCGGCAAACTTTCAGCTCGTGGCGGCGATGAACCCTTGTCCTTGCGGCTACTATGGCAGCGGCCAGCGCGCCTGCCGCTGCACTTCGCACCAGATCAACCGCTACCGCGCCAAAATCTCCGGCCCGCTGCTGGACCGTATAGACATCCACGTTGAGGCCGCGCCCATCTCGGAAAAGGAACTCCTGGAACGGCCGTCGGGCGAGAATTCGGCGCAAATTCGCGAGCGCGTCATCAAGGCCCGGGCGATTCAGCAGCGGCGCTTTCCCGGCACGAAAATCTCTTGCAACGCCATGATGGGTCCGCGCGAGTTGCAGGAACACTGCGGCTTGGATGCGCCCAGCCGTCAGCTCTTGAAAATGGCGATTAACGACCTGAGCCTGAGCGCCCGCGCCTACGACCGGGTGTTGCGCGTGGCCCGTACCCTGGCTGACCTCGAGGGCGCCGGCCAGCTCGCCAGCCACCACATCTCCGAGGCCGTGCAGTACCGCACCCTCGACCGCCAGCTCTGGTGAGCCATCCCAAGTCTCACACCTGGAGCCGCAGTTGTCTACCGAAGCGAATTTTTTTGAAAAAATGTCAAAACCGCGCTTTACAGTTGTGTTCTTGGCACTACTGTACCCGTTGAAATCGGCGCAAAGTGCGCGAATTTTCGCTTGCTCGTTGCCCGGTTGGCATAATCGGCGTGCGGTAAGATACTGGTTGGATTGTATCTGGCAAACCGTCGTCAAATTGTAAGTGTGCTGCGCTCGGTTCGAAGCTGAAGAAGCAGTACGGGATTCATGTTAAGGGAAGTGCTCTAATGAAGAAACTATTCGTGGGCAACCTGTCCTACAGTGCTACGGAAGACGAAATTCGCGAACTGTTTGCGCAGTATGGTGAACCAATCTCCGTCAAGTTGATCACAGACCGCGAGACGGGCCGGCCCCGGGGCTTCGGCTTTGTCGAAATGGAAGACGCCGAGGCTGATGCCGCGGTTGCAGGTCTGAACGGTACCGACGTCGGCGGGCGCAGTCTGCGGGTTGATGAAGCCCGCGAGCGTCCCCCGCGGCAGGGCGGCGGCGGCGGCGGCGGCGGGGATCGCCGCGGGGAACGCCGTCAGTGGTAAATTACCCCGCCTGATACTTTCGGGACTAAAAACAGATGCTCAAGGATGGGAGCAACGCTAAGCGTTGCTCCCAATTTTATGTGTGCGATGCTCTTGCCGGCTATGCCTTGGCAAGAGCATCGGAAGCGTGATTTGATTCTGTGGGTCCGGGTTTACTTATGTTCAACGCAACTCGTGCCAGGCGCGGCGGAGTTCGTCGAGGGTGAAGTCTTTTTCGTCCCAGTGCTTGATTTCCTGGCCGTCTTGCACGAGGTAGACGCGGGGCGGGGCGTCACCGATAAATGCGTAGAAGGTGTCCTGGTCCGACACGATCAAGTGCGGATATTCCGCATTAGTGCCGCGCAGAAAGCGCTCGAGCTCCTTCGGCTTGCCAGAAAAGATCAGACAGACGGGCGGTTCTTCACCGGCCATGCTTCCCAGTTTCCGGGTGAGCTTCTTGCAGTGTCCGCAGTTCAGGCTCATAAAGCCCAGAATCTTGATTCCCGTGCTGAGATTCAATTCATCGGCGCCTTCTAATTCATTGAGGCTGGTGAAGTCCCTTTCCGCCGGGCCGGATATGGCCAGTTTGGGCGGCACGATGGCGAAAACCAGCAGCAGCGCGGCGCCGGCCAAAGCCGCGGGAACGTACCACCGGCCGCGCGGATCCGGCCTCGAATAGATAAATAACGCGACGCAGATGCCCAGCATGATGACTGTCTTGAGCAGCGACGGCAATGGCGACATCGGCAGCCAAGCGCCGAAGCAGCCACAGTTCTCCACGCTCTGGTCAATAAACGCCAGCTTGGCCAGGTAGA
>SDBT01009392.1_pt1 | contig 15863 bp, 14 predicted proteins | sample 2277101 | NCBI WGS metagenome assembly SDBT01 (sample SAMN10404973, study PRJNA504765) | marine sediment metagenome | isolation source: marine sediment core GS10_PC15, 103 cmbsf | place: Arctic Ocean: Southern Knipovich Ridge | collected 2010 | reverse complement strand
TGGAACGTCTTTTCGGCTGTATTCAGCCAACTCAAAGGCCGCTTTGAAAACATCTTGTAATTTCTTGTTTTAGTTACACTTGCGCTCGTAGCTCAGTAGGATAGAGCATCGGTTTCCTAAACCGGAGGTCGCAGGTTCGAGTCCTGCCGGGCGTAGTTTCAAAACCTTACGAGATAACGGCAAAAAGAATCTTTACACCAGCTACCATTATATGATCGGTATGGCGGGGGGGCGCTTCATCCGGCAACCTAAACTGCGAATAAAAACTTTTATCTACGACTGTTCGGCTTTTAGCTGAAGGCTAACAAGTATCAGGTTTTGACGGTTGCGGTTTTGAGGGTAACTGGGAGGTGCTGATACTCTAAATGGCTGCGAGAATGGGTTTTTAGGTTCCTGGCCCAAGTTGCCTATAATCGAGAACAGCGATGCGGCAGTGGTCGCGAAAATCGTCGCAAATATCCTTGACGGTGGGCAGCCAGGTAGTAAAATTGTATTGGTTTTTGCGACCGAGGGCAAGATAAAGAAGGCAAGGATATGCAATTGTCCCTGTTTAGTTTTGCACAAACCTTAGAGCGGTATGTCTGTTCAGTCGGCAGGCTATAAGAGCGGGTAACTTTTTGGAAGGGAATAAAATGAAGACTATAAAAGACACTACGTTTTACTTTTTGTTAGTTCTATGCTTACTGGTTTTGTTCGGTTGCGGTAAAAAGGCTGATGAGAGCAAGCCACTTAGTGAGGTTGAGGCTGAAGCAAATCAAATGAGCGTGGACAAACTCAGAGAATTGGCAATGAAGTACAAAGATGCTATCCTGGGCAAGAAAGGTGAGGTTGATAAACTCGCCGCCGAGCTCAAGGATATTCCGATTACCAAAATTCTGGGCGATGAAGCAAAACAGCTAAAGACCGAAATTGAGAATCTGAACAAATCCGTATCTGCGCTTAAAGAGCGATTCGAGGTTTATTACAATAAGCTGAAAGAAAAGGGCGGCGATTTATCCGGCCTGGAAATCTAAAACCGGCAGCGTAATTTATTTGAGTTGTTTAGATTGGTTTCTTACCCAAATGAATTGTCAGTATGGGAGCGCTTCTGCGCTGCTGCTCATTGGCTGTGCTGCAGAAATGGGCAATTTCCGAGGAGGACCAAAGAATGAAACCTGTAAACAAAGTTCTAAAGCTTACTGTTTTATCTGTCATTGTTCTGCTCGTGGTTCTCGGTGCAGCTTTTTGTTTCTTCAGCGGACATATTCTCAAAGCAGGGGTTGAAACGGCTGTTACGAAGGCGCTCGGAGTGGGGGCGCATATTGATGAGGCTGCCCTTTCAATTATTAAGGGTACTGTGGAAATTAAGGGTCTGACGGTTAACAATCCGGCCGGTTATACTTATAAAAATCTTCTCGAATTAGGCGATGGCCGTATTGCGGTAAAGGTTGGCTCCCTTCTCGGCAATACCGTACATATTAAGGAAATTAAACTTGACGGCATAAATTTGGTCATCGAACAAAAAGCGTTATCCAACAACCTGCAGGAGGTAATAAGCTCGATTTCTTCCAAAGATAGACGGGGCTCTGAGCCAGCAGGTAAAAAACTTCACATCGATTATCTTGAAATTACCAACATCAAAGTAAAAGTCAAATTACTTCCGGTGCCTGGCAAAGCTGACACTGTTACATTGAATCTTGCCCCTATCAAGATGAGCAACCTGGGTAGCGATAATAAACTCAGCACAGGAATATTGTCCAGTAAGATTATGCTTGCTATTGCGAACGGTATCACCAAGGAGGGCGTTGATGTTTTGCCCGAAGAGATAGTTAATTCAATAAAATCAACCCTGGACAGAACTATAGATTTGGGCAAAGCTGCTTCGAAAGAAGGAGGCAAGCTTATAGATGCAGGCAAAGATGTTGGCGCCGAATTAGTCGAAGGCCTCAAAGGTCTGCTAAAGCCCAAGAAAAAAGAATAATTTCACAGTCAACGGCGGCAAGCTGATGGCTCTGGAAATTGGCCACTCTCCGGTATTTATAAGTGCAGTGGCGGCAGGAATGAGAGCGCTGGGACTCGAACCCAGGACCTACGGCTTAAAAGGCCGTTGCTCTACCGACTGAGCTACACTCCCAAGGTCAACTAAGACAAAAATTAAGGCACTTCTTCAAAAATATCAACTTCCTGCAAGCTATACTTAAAATACGCCTGTGAAGGAAAATAGTCTTTCCGTTCCGAATTATAGCTGGAAGCGCCGGCTGCGTATAAACCAAATTTTCAGAATGAAAACGCATTTTAGCAAAAAGCTGGAGGTTTACATAGACAAAATTCTTTTTGCAGGGGAATTAAGCCCGGCTATTCTGTACAAAACAAATTGCAAACCGTACCGTTGACCCTGTTAGAAGTGGTCCGCCCGCAGAATTGGTGAACCTTCGGGGACTTCTAACGGGGTTGACACCTCCGCCATTAAAATATAGCATAATGTTTTTATAAACTGTCGGAGTACTGGAAAATGACTGATGTAACTTTGATTACCGGCGACGGAGTTGGTCCGGAAATTGCCGAAGCTGCGTGCAGATGTATCGACGCCACAGGAGCTGGAATCAACTGGGAAGTGGCTGAAGCAGGTGTTGATGTAATGGCCCGGCTTGGAACACCTCTGCCGGATGCCACTATCGAATTGGTTAAGAAGAACGGGGTTGCGTTAAAAGCACCTGTCACTACGCCGGTTGGAAAAGGATTTAGAAGTATAAATGTATATCTTCGTCAGACGCTTGATTTGTATGCCTGTCTGAGGCCCTGCAAAAGTTATAAGGGTGTTCGCAGCAGGTACTCCGATATCGACCTTGTGGTTGTGCGTGAAAACACTGAAGACCTTTACGCTGGCATTGAGTTTCAAAAGGGCGGGAACGATACGGTCGAGATTATAAACTGGATAAATGAACACAGCAGTCGAAAGATAAGCGAGGACAGCGGGATAAGCATAAAGCCGATTTCAGTCAAAGCCACGGAGCGTATAGTGGTGTTTGCCTTTGATTACGCCCGCAAGATGGGGCGCAGAAAAGTAACTTCCGTTCATAAAGCCAATATTATGAAATTCTCCGATGGCTTGTGGCTCGAGGTGAGCCGCCAGGTTGCAAAGCAGTATCCTGATATCGAATTTGAAGACCGCATCGTTGATAATATGTGTATGCAGCTGATTCAAAAGCCGGAGCTTTATGACGTGATAGTGCTGCCAAATCTTTACGGCGATATAATAAGCGATTTGTGTGCGGGCCTGGTCGGCGGACTGGGTGTGGCGCCCGGTGCAAACATCGGCGAAAAGGCAGCAATCTTTGAGGCCACTCACGGCAGTGCGCCAAAATATAAAGGCCAAAACAAGGTTAATCCAACAGCCTTAATACTCAGCGGCGTGATGATGCTCAGACATATAGGTAAAACAACCGAGGCGGAGAAGCTTGGAAATGCCGTGGTGGCGGTGATTGCCGAGGGTAAAAGCGTCACCTACGATATGAAAGCAGACCGCAACGACCCAACCGCTGTCGGCACAAGTCAGATGGCTGACGCCATTATTGAAAAAATCAAGAATTAAAATGCAAATATCCAAATTACATATCAAAATGCAAAATTGCTTTGCTTTTTGAACTTTTATCAGGGGCTTTGTAATTGAATCAGCAATGCTATCGCAAATTGATTTCGAGTCAAAGTGCCGGCCTGGGTGTGACGATTTTGCGTTTCTTTCTGAGGGTTGCTTCGCGGTTTTACTCAGCCGTTATTGGGCTGCGCAATTTTTTATATTACAAAGGGTGGTTGAAAACATATCGTGCAAATGCAGTTGTGATAAGCATTGGTAACATAACAACAGGCGGGACAGGCAAAACCCCGCTTGTAATCTGGCTGTGCAGTTGGCTGCGGCAAAAAAATATCGAGTGTGCGATACTTACCCGCGGCTACAAGGCAACTAAAAACTTAAAACTAAAAACTCAGAACTATCAAGATGAGCCGGCAATTTTCAGCAAAAGCTGTCCTTGGGCTAGAGTAATTGTTAATCCGAATCGCGTTGCAGGCGCAGATAAAGCAGTGAAGAAATTCGGTGCGGATGTACTGATTATGGACGATGGGTTTCAACATCGGCGATTGGGCAGGGACCTGGATATCGTGACAATTGATGCAACGCGTCCTTTCGGCTATGGGAAGGTGCTGCCCGCGGGGCTGCTCAGAGAACCTATCGTTGCACTGAAGCGAGCTGATGCCGTTGTTGTTACCAGGTGCGACCAAACCGCCGAGCCCCAACTGGCCCAACTTGAAGATAAACTGCGATTAGCCAATCCGGATATGGTAATCGCCAGGTCGATACATACGCCCATTTGTGCCAAATCTTTAAATCACAAAGAAATCAGCATCGAAGAGCTGAAAGGGAAAAAAATATTTGCCTTTTGCGGCATAGGCAATCCGGATGCTTTCTTTACTACAATCACCGGATTAGGAGCCCATCTCGTCGGCTCGAAAATCTATGACGACCACTACCACTACACGGAGGATTGTTTAGCTGATATTTACGAAGAAGCCAGGGAATTGGGGGCAGATTTGATACTGACAACGCAGAAAGACTGGACCAAAACCACCCTGCCGGCTTCGGTCAAAAAAGATATGCTTCTGGCGTATTTGGCAATTGAGCTAAAATTTATTAGTAGAGAAGACAAATTAAAACGGTTGATTGAGGATGTACTGGCGAGTAAGATTAGCAAAAGCTGAAAAGGTAAAAGGCAAGATCTAAAATGTACGAAAAGCTGTTAAAGACGGTAACGAATCTGGGTTCGCCGAAAATTCTGGTTGTGGGTGACTTTATGCTCGATTCTTACATCTATGGCGACGCGCTCAGAATCAGCCCGGAAGCACCGGTGCCGGTGCTCAAGGTTTGCAGAACCGATTATGGCTGCGGCGGAGCAGGGTCGGTGGCTGCCGACCTTGCTGATTTAGGTGCAGTGCCTTTGTGTGTTGGTGTTGTTGGAGAGGACCGGAACGGGAAAATCCTCAAGGAAATGCTGGCAAAGACCGGAGCTGATATTAGCGGCCTACTCGGCGTAAAGGACAGACCCACTGTCAGCAAGCAAAGATTAATCGGGCTGGCACAACATCGTCATCGTCAGCAATTGATAAGAATTGATGAAGAATCCACAGAGCCATTATCTGACGAACTGAATGAGGCGATTTTACAGGCTTACAAAGACAAATTGGAACCTGCCTGTATTGTTTGTCTGCAGGATTATAATAAGGGTCTGCTCAGTTTATCGCTTTGCAAACAAATGATAGAATCAGCAGCGGAGTCGAATAAAAAGGTGCTTGTCGACCCTTCATTGACCAGCGACTATTCAAAATACGTCGGAGCCACTCTCATAGCACCGAACCGCAAAGAGGCTTCTGCGGCGGTTGGGTTTGAGATAAAAACTGCCGGAGACGCTGCCAGAGCAGCAGAAGAGCTTGCCGAGAAGTTAAAACTCGAAGCTGTTGTAATCACGCTCGATAAGGAAGGCGCATATCTTAAAACAAAAGGGGTAAGTGAGGTTATACATACCAGGCCGCGCAGCGTTTATGACGTTACCGGAGCCGGTGATATGGTTCTGGCTACACTTACAATAGCGCTGGCTGCTGATTGTGATTACAAAACGGCTGTAGAGTTGTCCAACATCACCGGCGGCATTGAAGTGGAGAAATTCGGCGCTACAACGGTAACTATCGAGGAAATCATCAACGAAATTGTCGGCCAAAGTGGCAAAAGCGGCAAAGTATGCTCGGTCGATTTTTTAGTTGAGCAACTGGACTGGCGCCGCAGGCAGAAAGAGACTATAGTTTTTACAAACGGCTGTTTCGATGTGGTACATAGAGGGCACATCGAGTTTCTAAAATTTTGTAAGCTACAGGGCGACATAGTTGTTGTCGGGTTAAACAGCGACGGTTCAGTAAAATTCATCAAGGGCCCCGAGCGGCCTATTAACAACCAGTACGACAGAACGGCCGTGCTTGCTGCGTTGGAAACGGTCGATTACGTTACGGTTTTCGATGAGCCGGACCCACTCAACTTAATCAAAAAGGTAAAGCCGGACGTGTTGGTAAAGGGTCAGGACTGGGCGGAGAAAGGTGTCGTTGGTCGGGAGTTTGTTGAATCTTATGGCGGCAGGGTCGTTCTTGCACCGCTCGTTGAGGGTAAAAGCACCACATCGGTAATCGAAAAAATGAAATCACTTTGGACAAAACTTTAATGGAAAAGAACGTTAGGAAGCAGATAGAAGCTACAATCCAAATACATAAGAAAATGGTCGCCGAGCTTGAGGACCGGGGGACCGAAACAATTACCGCTGCTGCCGAGGCAATAATAAGGGCGTTAAAACAAAACGGCCGGGTTTATATCTGCGGCAACGGAGGTTCGGCAGCAGACGCTCAACACATAGCCGCCGAGCTGGTGGGTAGATTCAGGAGGGAGAGAAAGGCTTTAGCCGTGGCGGCACTTTCGACTAACAGCTCCATACTGACATCCATTGCCAACGATTACGCTTATGAGAATGTATTTGCGCGGCAGGTAGAAGCATTCGTTAGAGAAGGTGATGTTCTGTGGGCTATTTCAACCAGCGGCGCATCGGCAAATGTCATTGCGGCCGCTGAATTAGCAAAGGAAAAAGGTGCCTGCGTACTGGCCTTTACCGGCAAGGTCAACAGCAAGCTTGAGCAGGTAGCGGACATTTGTTTTTGTGCCGATAGTGAATCAACAGCGCGTAGTCAGGAGGTCCATCAACTCGGCTTTCATATAATTTGTGATATTGTAGAACAGAGCTTTTGCGAACAGTAAAATCAGAAATAGATTTGGAGAGAGATGGCTAATAAAGCGATATTTTTAGACCGTGATGGGACCCTGATTGAGGACGCCGGTTATATCAATAATCCCGACCAGGTAAAACTGCTGGATGGCGCTGCTGAGGCACTTATTGAATTTATCGCTCTTGGGTATAAGCTGATTGTTGTCTCCAATCAATCGGCTGTCGCACGCGGAATTGTTACTGAGAAAGTTCTTGGTGAAATTAATAACCGATTAAAACAGCTGCTGGCCGAAAAAGGGGCATATTTAGACCAGATTTATTACTGCCCCTATCATCCTGATGGTGTTATTGCAAAATACCGTAAAGAAAGCGATTGGAGAAAACCCAATCCTGGAATGCTGCTGGCCGCTGCCGATGAGATGGATATCGACCTTGGCCAATCGTGGGTCATTGGCAATAGCGGCTGTGACATTGAGTCCGGTTTGCGGGCCGGCTGTAAAACTATATTAATAAATTGGTCTTCACATCACAAACAGCCTGAGCTGGGCGAGGCAAATCCAGATTATAAGGGTGTAAATATAAGAGAGGCGGTCAATATCATAAAAAAATACCACCGTTGCTCCGGCGAGGCGGGAGCCGATGTACAGCCGGCCCCAACGCCTCAGGCCGAAGCAGCCCCGCCTACCCGACTGCAAACAGCCGCCGTGGAGCAAAACATTTCCGGCGACAGGGCCGAACAGCTGCTCATCGGTATTCTGGAACAGCTAAAGAGTATGCAACGGGCGGACATGTTTGGTGAATTCTCGATGATGAGACTAATAGCCGGGGCCGTACAAGTTATCGTGCTGTTTTGCCTGCTGATAAGCTTATGGTTCCTGATGAGTCCAACCAGGCAGGACAATTCAGTTTTAATCTCGCTTGGGTTTGCTATGGTTTTCCAGATGATGTCACTAACCTTTTACATAATGCAGGGTCGAAAATAGCGATGTGTGAATTGTGAATCGAGCCATGAGATGCGAGATGCGAGATACGAGATTTTAGTCTGGCTTCCTTCTCCTATCGGTGATGCTATACTTTGCACGCCGGCTTTGCGTGCCATTCGCCGGCATTTCAAATCCTCCCGAATAGCCTTTTTTGCCAAGGGCGCGGTTCGTGAGGTCTTATCACCGAGCGGCTTCAATGACGTATGGCTGGAGCAGCGGGATAACAATCCGTTTGCAATTGCAAAAACCCTCAAGGCCCGTAGATTCACACACGCAATACTTTTCAAGAATTCTTTCGCTTCCGCCCTGGCGGCCTTTTTAGCGAAAATACCGTTGCGTATCGGCTATGCCCGTGAGGGTCGAGGGCTTCTGCTTACCGATAAACTGTATCCGCCAAAACTACCTGACGGCAAATTCAAGCCGGTTTCTATGATTGACTACTATCTTGCAATCGCTTCTGCGCTCGGTGCTGATACCACTGATAGAAATCTCGAACTGCTTATCGACACGCAGGATGAGCAAAGACTGCGGGCTAAATTACCGGAAGTTGTCGATTGCGCCGGGCCGATTGTCGTTATTGTCCCGGGAGGAGCATTTGGGCCGAGCAAATGCTGGCCCAGTGAAAGGTTTGCACAAACAGCGGATTGGCTGATTTCCAACTACAATGCAATAGTTGTTGTTTCTGTGGCATCCAACCCGGTTGAGAGACAAACTGCAAAAGAAATTTGTGACCGGAGCAGGCAAAAACTTATCAACCTGGCAGAGAACTCCATAAGTCTTGGCGAATTGAAATCGCTCTTTTCCATTGCGACTATGGTGATAAGTAACGATACAGGTCCACGGCATATAGCTATAGGCTTGAAGCGGAAGGTTGTCACTCTGTTCGGACCGAACGACCCGGCCTGGACCGATACCGGCTACGAAAATGAGATTCAAATAATAGGCGATGTCCCCTGCGCCCCCTGCGGTAAGCCGGTATGCAAAAAGAGCGAACATTTATGTATGCAGGCCATCACTGTAGAGATGGTTTGTGAGGCTGCGAGGAAATTACTCGAAAATAATCAAAGACAGGCAGCCTGCAGAGCCAAGCAAGAATTTATAGAAGTCTCAAAATCGTTTTTCGTTGACGCCGATTACAAAACAGCATTCGGCAAATTGGGTTTAGCTTCCGTCAATGACGTGTTTTCTTTTAACATCGGTAGTAATCTGGCCAAGGACAATCTTGCCGGCTATCGCAGCCGGTTGCAATTCGAAATAGATTCACAGGGGTCTATGCCACCGACGACGATGTTTTTGAAGCGTTACGACAGGCCGCCAATCATAACACAACTTAGAAACTGGCTGTGTTACCGCAGGCGGGCGAGCTGTGGCCTTTTTGAGTTCAGCTCGGCAAAAAACCTGGCGGCAGCGGGTATAAATACCCCGAAAACTATTTGTTACGGCGAGCAATGGGGTGCCTTTTTTGAGAGAAGAAGTTTTATAATCACAGAAAAAATCCGCGATGCCGAATCATTAGAACGAAAATTGCCCGCTTGTTTCAGTAGCCCGGCCACGGCCGAGAATCTGAAACTGCGAAGAGATTTCATCACTCAATTAGCAACCTTTGTAAAAAAATTTCACGGAACGAATTACCGCCATCGAGACCTTTACTTCTCGCACATATTTTACAGTAACAGCGGCAAATTCCATCTGATAGACCTGGCGAGGGTTTTTAATTCGAGCCTGTTTTCTGAGCGGTTTCGGAGAAAGGACATTGCGCAAGTTTATTACTCGGCCCCAGCGAGGTATTTTTCACAAACGGACCGGCTTCGTTTCTACCTTGGGCTTACCGGCCGACGGAGACTAACCAACAAAGACAAAATATTTATTCGCAGAGTGATAAATAAAGCGAGGCGGATGGCACGACACGATATAAAGCACGGTAGATATGCTCCCTTTGAAGGCTGAGCAGAGTCGGTTATAATTGTTTGATGAGACGAAAAATCGCACTAATAATAGAGCGGGTGGACATCGTGCTGGGCGGAGCAGAACGCTCTGTCCTGGAACTGGCAACCACACTGCCGACCCTTGGTTTTGAAGTGGACATACTGGCCGCAAAGGGTCAAACAAACGCCAAAAACATCCATATTCTTTGTCAGGAACGGGCCGGCAAACGCACCTGTTATTTTACCTTTGCAAAGGCGTTGAAAAAACATCTATCAGAAAATAGCTACGATATAATCCACAGCGCTTTACCTTTTGACTTTGCCGATGTTTATCAGCCACGGGGGGGCAGCTTTGCTGAATCTATCCTGCGCAATGCCGCCAGTTACCAGAATAAATTTATAGCTCGCTATAAAAGGCTTACAGCCTTTGCCAACTTTCGCAGAACCATACTTTTGCGGGCGGAGAGGAAGCTCTGCAGAAATCCGAACGGGCCGATAATAGTCGCACTTTCGAAATATGTTGCTGAGCAGTTCAAACGACACTATGGTACCGATGTACAACGGATGGTGGTTATACCTAACGGCGTAAGAATAAATAAGCGGGTCGACACAGCCGGGGCCGAGAGGCTTCGAACACAAATACTGGCTCAATTAGGTATCAAGGAGGCGGAGGAGCCGGTGTTTTTCCTGTTCGTGGCGAACAATTTCAGACTAAAGGGGTTAGCCGCTTTAATAAAAGCAATGCAGTTAGTAACTTGTCGCCGGACGCAGCAACAGTGCTATTTAATAGTAGCCGGCAGCGACAGAACGCACAAGTACCGGCGACTTGCAAAAAAACTTAACGTTTACAAGAAGATTGTTTTCTTAGGTAACGTCAAACACGTTCAAAACGTCCTGTCAATAACCGACGTGGCTGTGCTGCCGACCTTCTACGACCCGTCAAGCAGATATATTCTCGAGGCAATAGCAGCTAAAAAGCCGGTGATAACTACAAAATTTAATGGTGCAGCTGATTTATTTGTTAACAACCGGCACGGCAAAGTAATCGATACCCCCGAAAATATCACTGCGCTGGCAGAGGCCATTAGCTATTTCACAGATACAAACAACATTCAAAAAGCATCTGAAGCGATTGTTACAGATAATCTAAGAGAAAAAATTTCCATCAGCCGAGTTGCCAAACAATTGAATTCTCTTTATGAATCAATACTTAAAAAAACTTGATGTTTGGTAGTTGTTCGTTCATAGTCTATGAACTACGAACTAAAAACTATGAACTATGTGATATTGATTATTGGTGCATATTTAGTCGGCTCAATTCCCTTCGCACTGATTATTGCCAGGGCATACGGCAAAGACCTGCGCAGCATCGGCTCAGGCAATATCGGCGCAACAAATCTGTCACGGGCACTTGGTCGGAAATGGGCTTATTTTTGCTTCTGTTTAGATGTTACAAAGGGTCTGGCACCGATGCTGGTCGCTACCAAACTTATATCTTCTCCGCCAAATATCGCAGAAATTTTCCTGTGGCTCGCTGTCGGATGCGCAGCGATATTGGGCCATATTTTTCCGATATACATAAAATTCAGAGGCGGCAAAGGGGTGGCGACCAGTTTCGGCGTGGGGCTGGGCCTTTGGCCGTATTATACAATTTGTGCCGTGCTTGCCTTTGTGGTATGGGCGACGGTTGTTCTGCTGTGGCGGTATATCTCGCTGGCTTCGATTGTCGCTTCCACCGTTTTTCCCGTAGCGTTGATTTTGGCGATAATCCTGACCCCAGGCTGGAATTTTGTTAATCTATGGCCGTTACCGGTCGCGGCGGCTGTAATAGCGATTATGGTGGTTGTACGTCATCGGGAAAATATAAAAAGACTAATCGCCGGAACCGAAAGTAAAGTCCTAAAAAGCTAATTCCTCGGGGATACTAAATGAGAATCATATGGTTCTTTGCTGCTGGATATTCCTTCTTTATTGGTACTCTGCTATTTATTCTGGCAATCCTTCTTTCGATATTTTGCAAGAAATCTTGGAGTAAAGTTATTGTATATGTACTTATTATCATAGGGACATTTTCAATCTTTTTCTCGGCTACGCCTTTTACATTATGGTTTTATTCAATCTGGGCAATTATTCTTTTATTATGGCTTCTTGTCACGAATTTGAAATTAAGCACTAAAGAATTTAACTCACAAAAAATCGCAAGTGTTTTGTTTTTATTTATGTGTATAGCTGCGATACTGGTCGAATTACCTTACCACCTAAAACCATCCATACCTAAAAGAGACTTTGATAAACTATATATAATCGGTGACTCAGTAAGTGCTGGCATCGGCGGCAGAAACGAACAGACATGGCCCAAAATCCTTCATGAAAAGTACAAGGTCAATGTAATAAACCTTTCAGAATCTGGTGCTACCGTCGGTTCTGCATTACGCCAAGCTGATAAAATCGAATCTCAGGGCGCAATCGTACTTTTGGAAATAGGCGGCAATGATCTCTTTGCCCCAACACCCACTTCCGCTTTTGAAAAGGATATGAGACAACTTCTAAAAACCGTAAGCATCAATAATAGAGCTGTTGTTATTCTCGAACTGCCACTTCGACCATGGCACATCTCTTACGGAAGAATACAGAGAAGGCTTGCAAAAGAGTTTGATGCTATTTTAATTCCAAAGCGGTTTTTCGTAAGTGTTTTATCTAAAAAAGGAGCATCCACCGACCTTGCACATTTATCTCCAAGTGGACACGAGTTTATGGCTGAAACAATTTGGTATCTCTTAGGATATTCCTTAAATGTCTCAGAACTATCCGGCTGATGCGGGGATAAGGCAAAGCATTCGCAAGAGTGAATCACCCGTATTCTTGAATCTGTGTTCCTTGCCCCCCGGGACAAATATCACGTAGTCCTTCTCGAACTGATGCTCCTTGCCCTCAAGTACGAAGGTCCCCTCCCCCTCAACCACAAATATCTCATGCTCATGCGGATGTGTGTGCAACGGCGTATGGCCGCCCGGCTGTATCTCAAATAGCCGCATCGAAAAATTCTTCGCCCCATCCTCTTTTGAAATAAGCCATCTTATCTCGGTATCTTTGGCCCCCTCAATCTCCACCGCCGTTTTGGCAACATTACTGCATTTTTCTATCTTCATCTTTTCCTCTTTTATCCGGCCTTTATAAAGACAAACCCAAATCTCCTGTTAAAGTTTCTTGTTCAGGATTTCAGAAACAACCTTCGGATTCGCCCGCCCCCCGCTTTTCTGCATTACCTGTCCCAGCAAAAACCCACGGGCTTTTTCGCTCTTTTTACCGCCGCTGGTCACATCACCGACAGCTTTGGCATTGGCGGCGATGACCTGGTCAACTATTGTCTCTAACTCGCCTGCATCGCTTTTCTGAATCAGGTCAAGCTCCTGGGCTATACCCCATGGGTCTTTGTTGGTTTCGGCCATTTTCCCAAAGATAGATGTCGAGGCACTGGCGCTAACATCGCCGGCTTCAACCATTTTGTCCAGTTTCGCAATATTTTCGGGTTCGATTCCCAGCTCGACCACGCTGCAGCCTCTTTCATTTGCCAGTCTCAGGCCAACCTGCGTAATCCAATTACAAACTCGTTTTGGGTTGCCTCCTGCGTCAACAGCCTGTTCAAAATACTCAGCCATCGAGCGTTCAGCCGTTAAAACGCCTGCGTCATAATTGCTCAACTCGTATTTGCTAACATAGCGCGTTTGCTTCTTTATGGGCAGTTCACACAAACGTGCCTTGATAGCCTCGAGCCACTCTCCGGTCAATTCGACCGGCACAAGGTCAGGTTCTGGAAAATATCTGTAATCGTGGGCTTCTTCTTTTTCTCGTTGCAGTACCGTCACCTCATTCTCGTCATCCCAGCCCCGTGTGGTTTTATTGCCCATTTCCATAACTTTGCCGGTTTCCATGAATTCGTCAAGCTGTCTTTGCACCTCGTAGTCCACACTTCTTTCCAGCGCCCGGAAGCTGTTTAAGTTCTTAATCTCGACTATGGGTGTTTTGTATTCGGCGGCGTCTTTGGTGATAACCAGATTGACATTCGGCTCGAAACGCATATGGCCTTTCTGCATATCAGCCTGGGAAACGCCTAAATATCTAACCATGCGCTGCAATTCTACCGCCAAAGCCCTTACCTCGTCGGCGCTGTCCATATCCGGCTCGGTAACAATCTCCAGCAATGGTGTGCCCGCCCTGTTCAAATCAACCTGAGAGAAATCACCTGCGGTGTGCAGATTTTTACCTGCATCTTCTTCAAGATGCGCCCTGATTATCCTTATCTTTTTCGTCCTGCCTGATTTGAGCGGTATTTCGATGAAGCCGTTAGCACTGAAAGGCAAATCATACTGACTTATCTGATAATTCTTCGGCAAATCAGGATAGTAATAGCTCTTTCTATCCCACTTTGTAAACTCGGCTATCTCGCAATTAAGGGCAAGGGCTGCGAGGACCGCATATTCAAACGCCTGTCTGTTCATTACCGGCAAAACACCGGGCATACCCAGGCAGACCGGGCATACCCTGCTGTTGGCTTCCTCGCCGTATTCAACGGCACAGCCGCAAAACATTTTAGTTTTCGTATTGAGGTGTACGTGAATCTCTAATCCGACTACAGTGTTATATTCCAACTCAGCCATTTTTCCGCTCAGTCTATAATCGCCGCCTTCTTTCTGTGCCAATCCGTCTGTGATTCGAACATTCTCGCTATCCGCAGTAATTTATGTTCGCCAAATGCCGGGGCGAGTATCTGCAGGCCAATCGGCAGGCCCTTCTCGTCAAACCCGCAGGGAATGCTGATGGCCGGGACGCCGGCCAGATTGGCAGCTATCGTATAAATGTCCGAAAGATACATTTGCAGGGGCTCATCGATTTTTTCGCCCACCTTAAAGGCGGCCGTCGGCGAAACCGGCATCATAATACAATCACAATTTTCAAAGGCTTTGATGAAGTCGCCGCGTATCAGGTTTCTGACCTTGAGCGCTTTTAGATAATAGGCATCGTAATAGCCGCTCGAGAGGGCGTAAGTTCCGAGCATTATTCGCCTCTTAACTTCTTTGCCGAATCCTTCGGCCCGTGATTTCGAATAGACCTCGATATAGTCTGCGGGACTTTCCGTACGGTAACCGTAATGTACGCCGTCGTACCGTGCCAGATTGCTGGAGGCCTCGGCGGTAGCTACTATGTAATAAGCAGCAATGGCATAATCCAAATGAGGCATATCTATTTCCACAATTTCGGCCCCGAGCTTTTTATATACATCTATCGCATTGGCCAGGGCCTTTTGTACCTGTTCATCGGCCCCAGTATTGAAGTGTGGCACAATTGCTATTTTGAGTTTCTCTATCGGCTCGTCGATTCTTTCGAGATAATCACAGACAGGAGCTTTTTGCTCGTCGAGGCTGGTACTATCGGCTGGGTCGTGGCCGGCTATAACGTTCATCATCAGTGCGCAATCGCCTACCGTGCGAGTTACCGGTCCGATATGGTCCAGGCTCGAGCCGTAGGCCACGAGTCCGAATCGTGAGACCCTGCCGTATGTCGGCTTTAACCCCACTACTCCGCAGAAACTGGCTGGCTGACGAATTGAGCCGCCTGTATCCGAGCCAAGAGCTGCAAAACACAATTGAGCGGCGACGGCTGCAGCCGAACCTCCGCTGCTTCCGCCCGGCACCCGGCTCATATCCCATGGATTGACTGTCCGCTTCAAGCCGGAAGTTTCCGTGCTCGAACCCATTGCGAACTCATCCATATTTGTTTTGCCTACTATAACTGCATCAGCGGCGAGCAGTTTTTCAAATGCCGTAGCATTATAAGGCGCGTGGAAATTCTCCAATATCTTTGAAGCACAGGTAGTGGTGCCAAAGCTGGTACACATATTGTCTTTTATCGCAACCGGCACACCAGCCAGAACACCTACCTTTTGAGTTGAAGCGACTTTGTCATCAACTTCCTTTGCCTTGGCCAGAGCCTGCTCTTTGAATGTGCTGATATAGGCACCGATAACCGGCTCGTGTCTTTCTATAGCCTCAAAGACCGCTTCGGTAGCTGCGACGCTTTTAATTTGACCCGCTGCTATCCGGTCTCGCAACCCTCTACAGTCCACATCCAGTAATTCACTCGCCATAAAGCAAATATCCTCTCGC
>SDBT01009391.1_pt1 | contig 15865 bp, 12 predicted proteins | sample 2277101 | NCBI WGS metagenome assembly SDBT01 (sample SAMN10404973, study PRJNA504765) | marine sediment metagenome | isolation source: marine sediment core GS10_PC15, 103 cmbsf | place: Arctic Ocean: Southern Knipovich Ridge | collected 2010 | reverse complement strand
GAACGGGGTCAAGGCGGCGTATAAGAAGATCGAGCCCAGAATCAGAGACGCTGTGAAGGAGAGGGCGGATCTGGGCCATGTTTCCGTTCAGATCGTGATGGACTTGAGGCCCGCCGAGTAGCTCCATCATGCCCTACGGGCGCGCGGGGAGATCCCCCCGTACTGCAGTGGTGCTCATCGTGGCGATCGTGATCGCCCTCGCCATGATCGACCTCATGCGCCAGGACTCCGTGGTACGGTCGGTCTTCGACAGCCTCTGGGGCCTCGTCGACGATTCTCGAAACCCCCGCCCCATCCGCCCCATCCGCGAATGACGATCCGCGCCGTCTCAGACGGTGTGGAGATCACCGTCCGGGTTCAGCCCAGAGCCTCGAGGTCCGAGATCGTGGGAGTGCACGACAACGCCCTCAAGGTGCGGGTGAAGGCGCCGCCGGTGGAAGGCGCCGCCAACGACGAGCTCACGAAGCTCCTGGCGAAGAAGCTGAAGGTGCCCCGCTCATCGGTGGAGGTGGTTCGCGGTCACAGCTCCCGATCGAAGAAGGTCCGGGTCACGGGCATCGGCCTCGAAGAGGCAAAAGAGAGGATCCCTCTTTGAGATCGCCGGTGCGGGTTCTGATGGTCTTCCTGGACGGAGTCGGCATCGGACCTGCGGACCCCGAGCAAAACGCCTTCTTCAGCGCACGCCTCCCGGGCCTCGAATGCATCATCGGCTCCGCGATGCCGTCGCTGGACGATCCCGAGGTGGGCACCGAATCGGCCGTGGCCTTTCCCCTGGACGCCACCCTGGGTGTGGAGGGGACTCCTCAGAGCGGCACCGGCCAGACGTCTCTCCTCACCGGCGTGAACGCCGCCCAGATTCTGGGCCGTCACTTCGGGCCCTGGACCCCGGTGAAGCTGCGGCCACTTCTGGCGGAGAGAAACCTCCTGCAGCTGGCGCTGGACGCTGGACACCGGGTGGTGTTCGCCAACGCCGTCCCCGCCAACTACAAGAGCTCCCGCTGGGCGCGCCGGCCGGCCGCACCTCCTCTGGCGGCGGAGACCGCAGGGCTCCTGACCCGACACGAAGAGGAGCTCGAGCGGGGGCAGGCCCTGGCCAGCGGAATCGTCAACACCGATTGGCGCGCTCGCGATATCACCCCGGCCGACGCCGGTCGCAATCTCGCCCGAATCTCCGCCCGAGCGGACCTTACCCTCTTCGCCCACTACACCACGGACTACGCCGGGCACAAGCGCAGCCTCCCGAAAGCGAGGGAGGCGCTGGAGCGGGTGGATGCGTTCCTCGGGGCGATCGGGTCGCAGCTACCTGGGGACACCCTTCTGGTGGTGTGCAGCGACCACGGGAACCTGGAGGACGCGTCGGCCGGCCACACCCTCAACCCGGTCCTTACGCTCCTGTCGGGTCCAGGAGCCCGTCGGATCAGGGGACAGATGAAGAGCATCGCGGATCTCGCCCCGCGACTCCTCGAGACCATCGGATAGAGGCGCCCCTCCCCGACATTCCTGCGCCCCCTCCCCCACCCCACCCTACCCGGGTGATTCCCAAGCCGAAGATCCTGGGTCAGCTCCTGCTGGATGCGACCGACATCGGAGAGCCTGAGCTGAGCGCCGCGCTTCAAGAGCAGGAGCGAACCGGCGCCCGCATCGGACAGGTCCTGGTGCAGCGTGGGGCCATCGATGAGGAGACGGTCGCACGCTGTCTGTCCTCCCAGCTCAACCTGCCCTACGTGGCACCTCCCCTGAGCGCCCATGGAGACGCCATCTCTCTGGTTCCCCAGGACTTCGCCCGACAGCGGACGATTCTCCCGCTGACCGTGTCGCCGAGGAGCATTCGCCTGGCCATGGCAGATCCCCTGGACGTGGCCGCTCTGGACGATCTGCGCTTCCGGTCCGGGCGCCGCGTGGAGCCCGTGGTGGCCTCGCGATCGGCGGTGCAGGACGGGCTGGATCAGGCCTACGGTGCCGAGATGGCGGGAATCCTGGACGAGCTCCCCGACGAGCTGACTCGTGACCCGGGCGCCGATCCCGACGCCCTGGAAGCAGCCGCGCGGACGGTCCCGGTGGTGCGCCTGGTGGACCGGATCTTCCAGAAGGCCGTGGAGCAAGGCGCCAGCGACATCCACATCGAGCCCACCTCCGGGCACATTCGGGTCCGGTACCGGATCGACGGCGTCCTGCGACGGGTCCTGGAGCTTCCCCTGGCCACCGCGAGTGCCCTCGTCTCCCGCATCAAGGTGATGGCACGGATGGACATCTCCGTGAAGCGCAGGCCCCAGGACGGGGGGATCGTCCTCCAAAGGGAGGGCGGCACCTCGGTCCTGCGGGTATCGACTCTCCCAATCGGGGACAGGGAGAAGGCCGTGATACGGATCCTGGATCCTGAGCGGGTGCCCAGGGGGTTGGACGCACTGGGGCTCTCCCAGCGGGATGTGCTTCTTCTACGGGGAGTCCTGACTGCTGGCCATGGCGTGATCCTGGCGGCGGGCCCCACCGGGAGCGGCAAGAGCACGACACTCTTCGCGGCGCTGGCGGATTTGGACCGGGAGGGGATGAACATCGTCACCCTGGAGGACCCGGTGGAGTACCGGGTGCCGGGGGTGAATCAGGTGCAGATGGACTCTCGGGCCGGACTCACCTTTCCCACCGCTCTCCGATCCGTGCTCCGGCAGGACCCCGACGCCGTCATGATCGGGGAGATCCGCGACAGGGAGACGGCGGAAATCGCCATGGCCGCCGCCATCACCGGACACCTGGTGCTCTCCACGATCCACACCATCGACGCGCCGGGAGCCATCACCCGGTTGCTGAACATGGGAGTGCCACCCTTCCTGGTGGCCGGCGGCCTCGCGGGAGTGGTGGCACAGCGCCTGGTGAGACGCATCTGCCCTGCCTGCAAGGGCGAGTCGCGTGCGGAGTGCAGCCGGTGTCCCGACGGTTACTCCGGCCGAACCGGTGTCTTTCAGATCCTGGTGATGACCGATGCGATGAACGAGGAGGTGGTGCGGGGAGCCTCCACTTCGGAGATCCGGCGGCTCGCTTCGGAGGCAGGCATGGGGTCTCTGGCTGAGGACGCCCGCAGAAAGGTGGCGGAGCGGGTCACCACACCTCACGAGGTGGGACGGGTGCTTCAGGCCACGCCGGGGACCTCCCTACCCTGCGAGCGGTGCGGCAAGGGGGTTCCCATTGGAGCCCTGGGGTGCCCGTCCTGCGGGAAGGCCAGGGGCAGACACTGCGTGTGCGGCAGGGAGCTGCGCCCTACCTGGCGGTACTGTGCCTGGTGCCTCAGGAAGGCGTGAGCGTGTCAGCTTCCCGCGATCGTCTCATCCTCCCGGATCTTGGGCGCCATGCCGATCCCGGTGGCACCATAGAAGAGGGCGAAGAGGAAGCCCAGGTAGTTCATCACCGCCCAGGGCGCATACTCCAGCGTCGGCACGCCCAGGGTACCGGCCATGAAGACCCCCGCCGCCGCCCACGGCACCAGGGGCACGATCACCGTCCCCGAGTCCTCGGTGGTGCGGGACAGGTTCTTCGCCGCCAACCCCTTGCTCTTGTACGCGTCCCTGTAGAGCTCGCCCGGCACGATGATGGACAGGTAGCTGGACCCCGTCACCAGGGCCGTGAGGATGCCGGTCCCGACCGCGCAGGCCACCAGCCCGAAGACACTCTTCACTACGGAAAGCAGTGCCTCCAGCACCCGATCCAGGAGACCGCAGTGCTTCATGATCCCCGCGTATCCGAAGGCGCACAGCACCAACAGCGTCACGTCCATCATCGCCCGCATGCCGCCCCGGGCCAGCAGCAGGTCCACCTCCACCGATCCGGTGTCGGGGTGGTAGCCACTCACGGCGGCCTCCAACGCCTCCAGGAGGGAAATGCCCTGGAAGGGGAGGGCCAGGAACACCGCAACGAGTGACGCGAAGAGGATGCCCGGCAGCGACGGCATCTTCTTCAAGGCGAAGAAGAGGATGATCACCAGGGGGAGGATGAGCAGGGGGTTGAAGCGGAAGCTCCCGGACAGGGCGTTCTGGATCCCCGACACGTCGGGCGGCTCCACAGGCCCGGTCCCCATGCCCACCACGAGGTAGACGATGAGACCGATGCACCAGGCGGGGAAGGTGGTCCACAGCATCCACCGGATGTGATCGAAGAGGTTCGAGCCCGCCACAACCGGCGCCAGGTTGGTGGTGTCGGAGAAGGGGCTCAGCTTGTCCCCGAAATAGGCGCCCGACACGATGGCTCCCGCCGCCGCCCCGAGGGGGATTCCCAACCCGCTGGCCACCCCGATCAGCGCCACTCCCAGGGTTCCCACCGTGCCCCAGCTGGTACCGGTGACAATGGAGATGATCGAGCAGATGACGCACGCCGTCAGCAGGAAGAACCGGGGTGAAATGATCTCCAGCCCGTAGTAGATGAGCATGGGGATCGTCCCCGCGGCGATCCAGGTGCCGATGAGGGCCCCCACCGAGATGAGGATCAGCATGGCGGGCAGCCCCTTGGCCAGGGCGGCGATGATCCCTGTCTCCATGTCCCTCCAGGTGTAGCCCAGCCTGAAGGCCATACCCCCGGCCACCCCGGCGGAGGTCAGGAGCAGGACCTCAACGGGGTATCCCAGCCAGCCGTAACCCACCCCCAGGAGGACAGCCATCGTAATCAGGGGGAGCAGGGCCTCCCCCAATGAGGGTTTTCTGGGCGTCTTGACTTCATGCTCTTCCACCGGCGGCTCTCCTCGTCTCGAGTGTCGGGGCACAACCATCTCGCCCCGCATCTCTCCACGCAACCCCGGGTCATTTGGGAGATCGGCGTATGCGAACTTTCTTGCCCCGCATTTCCGAAGCGCTCTACCTTCCTTGCGGAACAGTTGCTCACTTCACCGGGTTCCACATCGATGCTCAGGCTCCGGAGCTTCAAGAGACGTATCCTCCTCGCCCTCCTGGGGGTGGCGGTGATTCCCGTTGCCATCCTGATAGTGGCGGGCACGCTGGCGCTCAGGGAGGCCATCGCCACGGGGGGATCCGCCGGACCATGGGTGCCCGTGGCGGAGTCGGGCCAGACTCTCCTGGGGACCATCGAGGAAGCTGCCATCGAGGACACCAGCGTGGTGGCGGCCGCCCGGAAGCATCAGGAAGCACTGACGGAGTCGGTGCGCTACTCCCGCCTATACGTCTTCCTGGTGGAGCGTGCGTTGCAGCTCCTGCCGCTCCTGGCAGTGGCCATCACAATCTTCATTGCCGTCCTGGCCTTCCTCACCGCCCGACGCCTGGCTCGAGGTCTGTCCAGGCCGGTGAGCGAGCTTGTGGGCTGGACCGGGATGATCGCCCGGCACGAGGACCTCCCGGAGCCGATTCCCGCCGAGGACCAGGAGGTGGAGGAGTTCTCCGTCCTCCGGTCCAGCCTCCGGGACATGGCCACCCAGTTGGACGAGGGACGTCGCCGCGAGCTGGAGCAGGCGAGGCTCCGCTCCTGGACCGAGATGGCTCGCCGGGTCGCCCACGAGCTGAAGAACCCTCTTACCCCCATGCGCCTGGCCGCCATGACGGTGGCTCGGCTGGAGGACCCCTCAGCCGCCACAGCAGGCGAGGTCCTGATCGAGGAGATCTCCCGCCTGGACGAGATGGCCCGGACCTTCTCCCAATTCGGACGGATGCCCGAAGGACCTCCCTCACAGGTGGACATGGCGGAGCTCCTCGCTTCCCTATCGGAGCAGCACGGAAGTGAGGAAACCGCGGTTGTCGCGCAGACGCAGGGAGACCTTCCCCTGATCGAGGGCCACTACGATGCTCTCTTGCGGGCGTTTCGGAATCTCGTGCTGAATGCCCTGGACGCCGCCGGAGAGGGAGGGGAGGTTTCACTGGCAGCGTCGCCGCTGGACGACGGAGTCCAGGTGTTCATCCGTGACACGGGACCCGGAATCCCCCCCGATCTCCTGGACCGGATCTGGGAACCCGAGGTCACCACAAAGAGTAGGGGAACGGGGTTGGGGCTTCCCCTGGTCCGGCAAACGATCCGGCTGCACGGAGGGTCGGTGGAAGCCGCGACGCTCAGTGAGGGGGGCGCCGAGTTCCGGGTCTACCTCCCTTCCAAGATGCCGGACAAGAGCGAGACCGAACCCACATCCCACTCCGACGAGATGCCTGGCGATGGACATCCTGATCGTTGACGACGAAGGCAATATCCGGAGGATGCTCCGGGCTCTTCTCGAGGCCGAAGGCTATCAGGTAAGGGAGGCGGAAAGCGCCGAGGCCGGTCTCGTGGAGGTCGGCCGACAGGCTCCCGAAGTCGTGCTCCTCGACCTGGCTCTTCCGGGCATGACCGGGTTGGAGGCCCTCCCAAAGATCATCGACACCGCTCCGGGCCTCCCTGTGGTGATGATGAGCGGGCGGGCGACCCTGGGCGATGCGGTGGAGGCGACGAGGCTCGGTGCCTTCCACTTCATCGAGAAGCCCCTCACTCCGGAAGCCGTTCTCCTGACGGTGAAGGGCGCTCTGGAGATCAGCAGGGCCCTGGACCTGAGCCGTGCCCTCAGGGAGGAGCTGGGTCCCGAGGCGGAGCTCATCGGCGAGGCGCCGGAGATCCGTAGGGTTCGAGAGCTGACCAGAAAGGTGGCCACCACCGAGGCACGCGTCCTGATCACCGGAGAGAGCGGCACCGGAAAGGAGTTGGTGGCCAGCGCCATTCACGGCCTCTCCCCCCGCAGGGGCGGACCCTTCGTCCGGGTGAACAGCGCGGCGATCCCCAGGGATCTGGTGGAGAGCGAGATGTTCGGCCACGAGAGGGGAGCGTTCACCGGAGCTACCGAGCGGCGCAGAGGACGCTTCGAGCTGGCCCATGGCGGCACCCTGTTCCTGGACGAGGTGGGCGATCTGGGTGCGGAGGCCCAGGCCAAGCTCCTTCGGGCCGTGGAGACGGGCATCGTGGAACGGGTAGGGGGAAGCAAGTCCCTGCAGGCGGACGTTCGGGTGATCGCGGCCACCAACAAGGACCTGCGGGAACGGGTGAAGGAGGGCGCCTTCCGGGAAGATCTGCTCTTCCGTCTGGAGGTGGTGCCCCTTCACCTGCCACCGCTTCGGGAGCGAGTGGAGGACATCCCCCTCCTGCTTGCCCACACCCTGCATCGCCTCCGCAAACGGAACGGGATGCCCACCCCCCACTTCTCGAAGAAGGCCCAGGATGCCCTCTGCTCGTACTCCTGGCCGGGCAACGTGCGGGAGTTGATGAACATCGTGGAGCGCATCGTCATCCTCCATCCGGGAATGGAGGTAGGTGCAGCCGACGTGAGCCGAGTGCTTCCTCCGGCGCTGAGCGGGGAGCCCACGATTCCACAGTACGAGGAAGGCGACCCCCGACCTCTTCGGGAGCGTCTCTCGGATTACGAGCGGGCCCTCATCGAGGGGGCGCTGGGGGCAGCCACCGGAAACGTGGCCGAGGCCGGTCGTCGGCTTCAGACAGACAGGGCGAACCTGTACCGGCGCATGCAGCGCCTCGGACTCAGAGAGGACTCATGACCCCTTCCGGTGCGTGTCATTTTGCGACATTCTGTAGACGGATCACCGCAGCCTTACAGCTGTCGACTAATCGGGCGACCCTTCTATCGCGCTGTGTGATATGGACTTAAGAAGAATCACTACCTCTGGTACGGTCCGTGCCTTCCGGGTACAATGCAAAGTCGCGCATTCCGTTTTGGAGGGTAGAGCCATGAAGCACCTTGTATTTCTCGCCGGACTCCTCTTGCTGGCCCAGGGGGTGCAGGCACAGGAGCGACGGGTGGAGGAGACCGACCTGCCCCGTTGGGTGGCTGACGACGTCATCGACTACTTCAACGATCCCAGGACGATCCGCTTTACCGGACGTTCCCGGATTCCATCCACACGGACGATCGGGGGCGACGTAGCCTCCCTGGGTGGCCCGTTCATGCTGGCCGGGGAGATCGACGGCGACCTGGTAGTCGTGAACGGAGACCTGGTCTTCGAGGAGGGCGGGGCCGTGACGGGGGACGTGATGGTGCTGGGTGGACGGGTCCTGGCCCCGGATCTGGGTCAGATCGGGGGTTCCGTCACCGTCTACGAGGATCGCCTGGAATACGTGCAGGAGGGCGACCGCATTGCCGCAGCCGGTCCTGGCCGGCGCACACCGCACCTGCTCAGCTCCGAGATCCGGTTTGGTCGCACCCGCTTCACCATCCGGGCAGGTCAGAACTACAACCGGGTGGAGGGGCTTCCGGTGATGTTCGGCCCCATCATCGAATCCGGTGGGGAGTTCCCCCTCCGTGTTGAGGCGTTCGGTGTGTGGCGGACCGAGACAGGCTTCGGCTCCGAACGAGACGACTTCGGATACGCCGTCAAAATCGAGCAATCTCTGGACGGGCTTCCGGGGCGGCTGCACCTGTCGATCGGCGCCACGGCCCAATCGTTGATCACGCCCATCGAGGAGTGGGGCATCACCGACCTGGAGGCGTCTCTGGCGACCTTCCTCCTCCACAGGGACTACCGGGACTATTACGAGAGGGAAGGATGGAGTGGATACGTCCGGCTCCGCCTACCCTTCATGCCCCTCACCTTGCGGGCCGACTACATGGAGGAGCGCCACAGCTTCGCTCCGGTAGGGGGGCCATGGTCCCTCAAGGACAACGACGATCCGTGGCGTCCCCAGCCCCTGGTGGCGGAAGGCAAGCTTCGCTCCGTGGGAGGCGAGCTCCTGTATGACAGCAGGGACTCCAGGAACCATGGCACGCAGGGCATCTACCTGCAAGCATGGGGGAGGTGGGGGCTGGGAGGCTCGCTCACCATGCCTGCCCACGACTCCACGTACGCCTTCCCCCCACCCGGGGCGGGACCCCGGGATATTGCGGCACAACCGGTGAATACGGACTTCATCACCGGTCTTCTGGACCTGCGGAGCTACAACCGGGTCGGACCCAGCTCCGAGATGCGTCTCCGGGGACTCCTGGCGGGTTCCATGAATGGTGAGCCGGTACCGCCTCAGTATCAACATGCCCTGGGTGGAGAGGGATCGATTCCCGGATTCCCCCTCTTCTTGGCTGACTGTGGAGCTCGTGCAGGATCGTTAGGATACGAGTTCGGGACGGAGGGAGGAACGGCCTACTCGGAGGTCTATCCCGCATACGGGTGCAACAGGATCGCTCTCTTCCAGGCCGAGTACCGTGGCGGCCCCTTCTTCGGCTGGGACATCGGCCCCGACCGGGGCGACGATTGGGACTGGTACCCCAGCATCGAATTCAATCCCAGCTGGTCGGTCTTCTTCAATGTGGGCAGGGGCTGGGCTCTGGCTGAGACGGCGACCGGATTCATCGGCCAGGACACCGATACCCTTATGGACGTAGGATTCGGGGTCTTCCTTGGAGACCTGGGCTTCTACTGGGCCTTCCCCCTCGAAGACGACGAGGACAGGGGAGCTAACTTCTTCATTCGGCTGTCCCATCGGTTCTGACTTTGAAGCCTGATCGGAAAGCTTGCGCTCTACCCTCTCTCTTCCTCCTGGGTCTCCTCCCCGTTCTGGTGGAGGCTCAGGAGGAATATCCCCTCATCCTGGCACTGGACTCCCTGGAGGGGACGGTCACCCTGGAAGTGGGCGATCTCCTGGCGGATCTCGGCCTTCAGAATGCACTCCATTCGGGCCTCCCACTCCGGATCCGCATCCTCACCGAGCTCTGGGACGACGGCTTCTTCGATTCCCACGAAGGCACGCACGAGTGGAATGCCAGCATCCTCTACGACCCCATGTCCCTCCGCTATCGTGTCCAGACGATGGCGCCGGTGGAGCAGGATCTCATTCTCAACACCCTTCCGGAGGCCGGAGATGCCGTCCAACTGACCCTGCCCATTCCGCTGAGCCCCACACGGGACGGCCGCTTCTACTACCTGGTCAGTGTGGTGGTGGAGACGCTCTCCCTCTCGGACCTCGAGGAGCTCCAACGCTGGCTAAAGGGTGACCTGGCACCTGTGGTGAGTGGCGATCAGGATATGGAAAGTGCGGTGGGGCGTGGGTTCAGACGGATCTTCGTCCGGCTCTTGGGGCTTCCTGCGCGGCGATTTCAGCTCAGGACGGAGACCTTCGAGTTTCGTCTTAGGTAGCGAGGTCCCGCATGGCCAAGCCCCCCCGCGACGACCGCGCTTCGCTCCGAACGCTGCGCGTTCGAGGGTCGCTGCGGGGGGGCTGGCCCTACGGGACCTCGCCGGACCTCAGGGTCGCTCGAAGGTCTCCTGCCGAACTGTAAGCGCGGCTATTTGGTCTAATTTGGGCTGGACGCCGATGCCGGGGGCGGTTGGTACGGGCATCATGCCGTCTTTCATCGTGAACTCGGGGGCTACTATGTCTTCTTTCCAGTACCTGCGGCTCTCCGAGATATCGCCGGGGAGGGTGAAGCCCGGGAGGCTGGCCAGAGCCACGTTGTGCGCGCGCCCGATCCCCGACTCCAGCATCCCTCCGCACCAGACGGGGACGTCGTGCGTCCCGCACAGGTCGTGGATGGCACGGGACGACGCGAATCCTCCGACTCGCCCGGGCTTGATGTTGATGATCCTGCAACTCCCCAACTCCAGGGCCAGCGCCACATCCCCTACGGACCGGATCGACTCGTCCAGGCAGATGGGGGTCTCCATCTGCGCCTGGAGAGCGGCGTGATCCAGGTAGTCGTCATGTGCCAGGGGCTGCTCGATCATCATAAGGCGAAGCCCGTCCAGCTCCAGTAGCCGATCCAGATCGGCGAGGGAGTAGGCCGCGTTGGCGTCGGCCATCAGCTCCGCCTCGGGCAGTCGCTGCCGAAGGCCGCTGAGCATCTCCACGTCCCGCCCTGGCTTGATCTTGATCTTGACCTTCCGGTAGCCCTCCTCCAGGTAGCCCTCCACCTTCCGGAAGAGATCGTCGTCGGTGGGCTGCAGACCCACGCTCACCCCCACCACCACCCGGTCCCGGGTACCCCCGATAAGTGTCGCCAGAGGCACACCCTGAATCTTGGCGGCCAGGTCCCACGCGGTCATCTCCACGCCCGCCTTCGCCATGCGGTGGCCTCGAACCCAGGGAGTGGCGAGGAGGACGTCCGAGGGATCTTCCACCTCGGTTCCCACCACGAAGGGCAGCAGAAACTCCGTCAGGATGTGCCAGGCGGTTTCGGTGGTCTCGTACGAGTAGCCGGGATCCTCCCCCGCGACGCATTCACCCCAGCCTACTTCCCCTTCTCCCTCCATCGTCAGGAGGAGGATCCTCCTGTCCTGGCTTCCACCGCTGCTGATCTCAAATCGCTCCAGGAGATCCAGGCGGATCTCCCTGAGCACGACTCTCTCGATCTTCATTCGCTCTCCGTGGGAGCGGGTTGATTTCGGTAGAACACGTACCGCGAGAAATTGCCGTCGCGGAGAAACTCCCGCGCCTCGTAGCCCGCACCGAGACACGCCAGGAAACCCTCCCGGATGGCTTGTCGCCACTCCAGCGCGGCGTCTAGGGAACGGCTCTTCACGGATTGGATGTCCGCAGGGATCGTCACCAGGACCCGCTCACCCTCCGGCTCCTGGCCGGTCAACACCGGCCGGGGCAGATCGCCCTGCCAGCGGCCGTCTACGATCATCCTGGCGCCCTCCGCCGCCTCCGGGCCGGGAGGTTGCGCCTCGCCCGCCAGGCGGTCGCGCACCCTGGCAGTATCGATGAGCCAGAGGGCGACGAGGCGGTCGGTGCTCATGCCGGCGTGGAGGGGGGAGTCGGTTTCGCCGTACATGTCGGGAACATACTCTCGCACCATGATGCCCAGCCTGGCGAAGTTCAGGTGGGCGTTCCGCGACTCCAACGGATCGAAGGTCCAGTAAATCTTCTCCACGCCGATTCGGAGCATCTCATCCCGCTGGTACTCCTTCAGCCGCATACCCAGACCCGCGTCTCGCAGCCCCTCCCGCACTGCCAGCATGTCCGACCAGTGGACAGGAGCGCCTTCCTGGTACCCCGTCATGCCGAAGACGAAGCCCACCAGCTGCCCGTCCTGGTCGTAGGCTCCCGCCGTAACGCCTCCAATGCGTTGCGACACCTTCAGGATCGCGACTGATACGCGCTCGGAAAAGTCGCCCCCCCAAATCTCCTCTTGGAAGCGAACGAACTCCGCAAAGTCCTGGAGGGATGCGCAGCGACGTAGCTCGTAGTCGCTCATGAGCTCCTACAAGCGGGCCAGGAGGCGGCTCGCCAGAGCGATCCTCGTGGGTATGTCCGCCAGGAGGATGTGCTCGTCCAGAGCGTGGGCGCCGCCGCCGTCGATGCCCATCCCGTCCACAGTGGGGCAACCGATCCCCGAGGTGAAGTTCCCATCGCTGGCGCCTCCACTCTCCCCGGCCTCCAGGGTGAAGCCGATCTTGTCCGCCTCCTCCTTCGCCACCTGGAAGAGGACGTCGCTGGCCGGAGTCTTCTCCATGGCGTAGCGGTTGATCTCTCCCTCCACCGTCAGGCGACACCGCGAGTCTATCGGGGTGACACCCCGGATGGCGTCGTCCATCCGATGGGCCTCCTCCCGATTCCAGAAGCGCACATCGATACTCCCCACGGCTCGATCCGCCACCACATTCACCTTCGTGCCTCCCTCCACGATCCCTACGTTCACCGTGGTGCCCAGCTCCTTGTCGGCCAGATCCTCCAGGCCGATAATCTGGCGGGCCAGCTCGTGGATCGCGCTGGCCCCCTTCTCGGGCTCGATTCCGGCATGAGCCGCGATGCCCTGGACGGTGAGGCGATAATGGCTGCCCCCCTTCCTCCGGACCTTCGCCGCTCCGCCGGGCACGCACGGCTCCATAACCACGCACCCTCTGGCCCCGGAGGCCTTCTCCTCGATGATGGAGCGGGAGGTGGCCGACCCCACCTCCTCGTCACAGGTGGCCAGCACGAGGATGTCGCCCGCGGGCTTTTCGCCTCGCCGGGCAAGGAGATCCATGCCCATGAGGATCGCCACGATGCCACCCTTCATGTCATAGACGCCGGGCCCGCGCACCTTGTCCCCATCGATGGTGAAGGGAGTCTCCCCGAAGGTCCCCACCGGGTGGACGGTGTCCATGTGGCCCAGGACGAGCAGCGGCTTCCCTCCCGAATCCTCTCCAGGGATCCGGGCCAGCAGGTGCACCCCGGCCCCGGGAGCCTCGATCAACTCCACCTCGGCCCCCCGAGCCTCGAATTGTGAGGCGAAGAGGCTCGCCACCTCCCGGATGCGCTCCACGTCACCCGAGGGAGACTCCCGCTCCACGACTTCCTCGAGGAGCCTCAGGTATTCATCCTGGAGGGTTGCGGCCTCCGACAGCAGATCTTCGCTCATATCTCGTATACGCCTCCTCGGCGGTAGCTCTCGTCGATCAACTCGATGGGATGCACCACCCCGACGCGCCTCCCATCCATGCGGAGTCCCGCCCCGATCTGCATCATGCATCCCGGGTTGGGAGTGGCCACGATCTCCGCGCCGGTGGCCACCACGGCGTCCACCTTGTCCCCTCCGATCCATCCGCCCAGATCCGGGTGCATGAGCCCGTAGATCCCGGCACCTCCACAGCACTCGTCCGCCTTCGTCAGCGGGATCAACTCGAGCTCCGGAATCTCCCGCAGGAGCTGAAGAGGCGGATCCGAGATCCCCTGGGCGTGCACCAGGTGACACGGAGCGTCGTAGGTGACCCGCATCGGAAGAGGTGCTCCTGTCAGCCTGTCCCGCTCCATCAGGATCTCCGACACGTCTTTGCACATGGTGGCGATCCGGGTAGCCCGCTCCGCGTACTCCCGATCCTCCGATAGAAGCTCTCCGTATTCCTTCATGATGGCGCCGCACCCGGCGGCATTCACCACGATCGCCTCGACCCCCGAGCTCTCGAAGGCCTCGATGTTCCTCCGTGCCAGCTCCCGTGCTCCCTCCAGGTCACCGGTGTGGGCGTGGATGGCCCCACAGCAGTCCTGCTTCGGGACCGGCACCACCTGGTATCCATTCGCCTCCAGCACCCGCATCGTCGCCTGATTCACGTGCCCGTAGAGGCCTTCCTGGACACACCCGTCCAGCATTCCGACGCGGATGGTGGCCTGGTCCTGGGGCCGCCCGCCTGTTGCGGGCGCCGCACCCTGACTCGAAGCCAATGGAACCCGGGCGGTGGAGGCCAGCATGCCGAGTCCCAATTTCGCCTGCCGGAGGCCGGGCCACCCGGGAAGTAAGCGCGCGCCCAGGGCCGGAAGCCGGGTGGCCCGTAGGAGCCTGCTCAGGGCCATCGCTGGAACGCGGTAGCCCGACCGCCCCATGACCGTGACCAGCAGTCGTGACATCAACCCGGGAGAGGAAGCCTCCACCACCGCCACTCTGGCCCTCTCGAGGAGATGACCGTACTCCACCCCCGAGGGACAGACCGTCTCGCACGCTCGGCAACCGAGACACCGGTCCATGTGGTCTCGGAATGCGGGGGCAGCAGGATCCAGCCTCCCCTCGACCACGGCCCGCATCATGTGCAGTCTGCCACGAGGGGAGTCGACCTCACTCCCGAGACGACGATAGGTAGGGCAGGCGGGCAAGCAGAAGCCGCAGTGAACGCAGTTGAGGAGCCGATCCTCCTTATCTATGAGCGCCTGGGCCAGCGTCACGGACTCCCCCTCCGCAGGAACGCCGCAGCAGCCCGCACCATGCCACCCACTCCCCCCCTCCGCAGGTATTCCAGCAGCGCCTTGACGAGGCGTGTCGTGCGCCCGGAGTAGGGTTGCCACCAGAGGTCCCGCTTCGGTCCAAACCTGTGGATGAAGACGCTGCGCGTCTGCGTCATCTCCTCCAGCCCCACCACGCCCCGGCTCCTGCCGAATCCGCTTTCGCCCACACCGCCCATGGGAAGTGAGGGCACCACGTAGTGGCTGAGCACGTCGTTGATGGACACCACGCCGCAGCGAAGTCGCCGTGCCACATTCAGGCCCCGGCTCCGATCGCGCGTCCAGACGCTGGCCGCAAGACCGTATCCGGTGCTGTTGGCCAGGCGGACCGCCTCTTCCGCATCCCGCACACGGACGATGGGCAGAACCGGCCCGAAGGTCTCTTTCTGGAGGATGGTGGAGCACGGATCCAGGTCCAGGAGGACCGTGGGCTCGAATATGTTGGAGGCCGGATCGGTGCGCCTGCCACCTGTGGCCACGGTAGCCCCCTTCTCGACGGCGTCCGCCACGTGCGCCTCCACGATGCGAAGCTGCTCCGTCGTCGCCATGGGGCTCACATCCCTCACCCCCTTCGAGCCCGTCTTGAGCTCCTGAACGATCTCGATAACCCTGCGGGAGAAGCGATCGTAGATGTCCTCCACAACGAACGCCCGCTCGATGGAAATGCACGTCTGGCCCGAGTTGTAGAAGGCTCCGAACACTACTCCGTATGCCGCCCGCTCCAGATCGGCGTCCTCCAGGACGATGGCCGCATCCTTCCCACCCAGCTCGAGAGTCAGGGGGGTAAGGGACTCGGCCGCGGCGCTCATCACCTTGCGAGCGGTGGCGGGGCTCCCGGTGAAGTAGATCTTGTCCACCCCGGACCGAACGAGCGCATCCCCCGTCTCTCCCCTCCCATGTACGACCTGCACCAGCTCCTTGGGCAGGCCGGCGTCCGCGCACACCTTTTCCACGAACATGCCGGTGAAGGGAGTGTATTCCGACGGCTTCAGGATCGCACCGTTGCCGCCGAAGAGGGCGGTGGTCACCGGGTCCATGGCCAGCATGAAGGGGTAATTCCAAGGAGAAATCACCCCCACCACTCCATACGGCTCCCGGAAATAGCGGGCCTGCTTGCCCACGAGCCATCCCGTGGAGACCGAATGGGGCCTCAGGATCTTCCCGGCGTTCTTCAGATAGAAGCGGACCAGGTCGAGAGACACCACCACCTCGTTGGTCGCCT
>SDBT01009390.1_pt1 | contig 15865 bp, 13 predicted proteins | sample 2277101 | NCBI WGS metagenome assembly SDBT01 (sample SAMN10404973, study PRJNA504765) | marine sediment metagenome | isolation source: marine sediment core GS10_PC15, 103 cmbsf | place: Arctic Ocean: Southern Knipovich Ridge | collected 2010 | reverse complement strand
TCAAATAGGGGATGTGGAGCAGAAAAAAATCTCTCGTTTTTTTGGCACGCCGCGGGATACCTATTACATTAAAATAGAATTTAAAGCTGAGCCTAATTCTGAAGAAAAGTCTTGGTTTGAAATCTCGGGCTTTAATCTCTTTCCCGAGGAAGATCTTAGCGGTATAGACGCGATTGCTTTATCTGAAATTCGCGAGAATCAAAAAGAAACAGCAAAAAAAATAAATGTTGAGGTAGAATATCAAAAAATTAGTCCTACTCAGTATAAAATCTCCTTTTCGGAAACAGAAAAGCCCTTTATCCTCGCTTTTGCAGAAGGTTATGATCCATTATGGAAATTAAAATCAGAATCAAAATCAGAAAACTGGCTAACAGGAAAATTCAGATCTCTGTTTGCTAAAAAAAGTAAAGGCCAATCCGGATTCCCTTTATACTCTGTGATTAATGGCTTTTATATCGATCCTAAAAAATTAGGGAGTAATGAACTGATTTTGGAATACGAACCCCAAAACTGGTTTGAAGCGGGAGTATTCTTGACCTTGACAAGTTTAGTAGTATCTTCTTTAATATTTGGTATTTATTCTCTAAATAAAAAACGAAAAAGATCAAAAAATACTTGAAATAAACAGCGCAATATACTATAATAAAGTGCGTAAAATAAAGGGTAAAATAGCTGAAAAACCCTTTGTTTTAGCTTCTATTAAAAATTTATAATCTGAATTCAACTTTGAATTTTGAATTTTGAACTAGTTTTATGCGCTATCAAAAAGCTGCAAAATCTACGCTCGTGATCACGATTCTGGCCCTTATTGCCGGTATTTTAGGTTTTTTTCAGCAGATGATCATTGCTTATATTTTTGGGGCAGGGGAGATGGTCGATGCTTTTGTTGCGGCGCGGACAGTGCCGGATATCTTCACCAAAATCCTCCAGGTCGGGATCCTTTCGATTATCTTTGTCCCAATCTTTGTTAAGTGTCTCCATCAGAAGGAAGAAAAAAAAGCCTGGGAGATCGCGATCAATCTTTTCAACATTATTACCACTTTTTTCATCTGCGCAGTTGCTCTGGGCATGGTCTTGACCCCTTGGATCGTCAAAGTCCTGGTCCCGGGTTTTTCTCTGGAAACCAAACAGGCGACCGTGAAACTGGCCTTGATCCTTTTCCCGGCAATCATCTTTAATATCTTAACGATCTTGGGCACTTCGATTCTCCATGCTTTTAAAAAATTCACGATTCCAGCGGCGATTAAGTTAATCCTGCCCTTGACGATCATTCTATCTCTTTTAATCTTTGGCCAAAGATTTGGAATCTACATTTTAAGCTTTGCTTTTCTTTTGGTCGCGATCTTAGAATTCCTGGTCATCTTCTCCGCTCTCTACAAACAAGGCCTGCGCTATAAGTTCTCTTTTAAGTGGCGGGATCCGATGATCAAAAAAATGATTATCTTGGTTTACCCTTTTATCTTCTCAACGATCCTGGCCCAAGCAAGCACTGTGGTTAACCGAATGCTGGCAAGCACGCTATCAGCCGGCAGTCTGTCCGCGCTTTATTATGCCGAACGGATAATGAAATTTGTCTCTCAAATCTTTCTCTTTGCAATCCCAATTGTTTCTTTCCCCATTTTTGCTGAAAAAATCGCAAGAGGCGAATACAAGGAGTTAGCTCGGGCTGTCCGGCTCGTGATCCGGATTATTCTCTTTATGATCATTCCGGCAAGCGTGGGCCTGATTATCCTGCGGCTCCCCGTAACCCAAGTTTTATTTCAAAGAGGGGAGTTTGATCTTGCTGACACCCGGGCCACGGCTTTTGCTCTGCTCTTTTTTATGTTTGGATTGTTCGCGACCGGCATCACCAATGTTCTGGCTAATCTTTTCTATGGCCTGGAAAAAACTAAAATCCTGGTAAAAATAACGATCCTGGTTATTACTTTAAATATTGGTCTCAATTTTTTGCTGGTTCGCTATCTTAATCATGGCGGATTGGCGCTTGCCACCTCTTTAACTAATATTTTTTCTCTGATTGTTCATGGTATTATTTTAAGCAAATATTTGCCGATGCTCAAGCCCGTGCTTTTAGATAAATATTATTTAAGAATCCTAATGCCGAGTGTGATCATGGGATTTTTTGCTTTCTTTGCTCAACGATTAATTTATTTCTATTTACCAAACACCCGGATTACCAATCAAGTCATCAATCTTACTCTGATCATCATTCCGAGTATACTGATTTATCTTGTCTCTGCTTATTTAATTAAACTTGAAGAAACAAAGCTCGTCTTAAATACGATCCGCTCTAAAATTAGAAAATAATATGTCTACGATAAAGTCCACACAATGTCACTCTGCGGGGTCTCAGGAGATTGCTTCGCTCCCTCCGGTCGCTCGCAATGACAGCAGAAGAATAAAATTCGCTTGTATTGAATACTCCACCAAATCCGGTGAAATCTGGCAAAAAAAGCCAGGCAGACCGAATTATCTTTGCGATCCAAAAAAAGAGATTGATCCCACTTCTTTTGGCGCTTTCACCTCCGCGCTTTCTGGCGAGCACATCCCAGTCTCTTACTTAAGGATTCCGAAAAAACAAGGATCTCTGAATTTCAAAATCAGGCGCTCCTTTGACCTGCTCCAAGAAAAAATCAATCAAGAGCCCATCTATCACAATCTTGAATATATCAAAAAATTTAACTTGATTCTTGTCCTAATTCATAGCTTCTCCATGCCTTTAATGGCCGAGCTATTGCCCCGATTAAAAAAAATAAATCCGAAAGCGCTGTATCTTGGTTCAATCGACAGCCCCTTGGGCAAACTGCGCGAGGTTTGGAAAAAAGACAGAGAATTTATTGCTTTCAAAAGGTTTGCTGATCAATGCGATATCTTTATTAATGTCAACCGGGCAGCTCAAAAGTATTTAGAATACATTACAAAATCGAAAGTTATTTACTTCCCTCAATTCTATCCCTATAAATTCGCTAAGAAATTTTACAAAACCCGAGACCAAAAAGAAAACTCTATTTTGGTTGGCGGAGACAGCAGCCGCACAGATAACCTTGCCGGCCAACATGTTGTGATCCAGATTCAAAAAAAATATCCTGAAATCTTAATCAAGATAGTGAATTTTCCTGGTCTCAATATCACTCCCTTAAAAATGGCCAAGGCGCGCTTTAAAACCATCCCCTTTGTTCCCTGGCAGAAACACTTAAAAAGGCTTTCTCGTTTTTTGATCGTAATTAATATGGATAATATCTGGACCTTAGGCCGGCTCCAGGCTGACTGCGCCGCTGTCGGCACGCCCTCTGTTGGTTTAAATAGCAATAACCAAATGGAAATGTTTCCCGACCTCTCTACTCTTGATGTCCAAGGAATTGATCAGACAGTATTGCTTTCTGAAAAACTGATTGTTGACCAAAATTTTTATCAAGAAATTCAAGCCAAAGCAAAAGCAAAAGTCGCGGAATCAAGTTACCAGAAATCTAGAGAACGACTCCTCGAAGTTTTAAAAGGACATAATAAGCAAGCTTGAAATTCTTGCTCGGAAAAAGTGAAAAGGAATTTCACTTTCTCCTCACTGCGAATTATAAAAAAACCATGATTTTTAAAAAATAATCATGGCCAAGGAAGAAAGTGAAGCTCACCTCCTCACAATTTACGATAATTGATCAATTCAATCCCCAATCTTCTAATCCTACTTACTATTTCAGGATTAAGAAGAACTTTTAACTCCTGTTCTCGCGAAGAGAGCAAAGAATAGTTCATTCTTTGAAAAATCTCTCGAAGTTCCTGATCAACAAACCCAGGATGGACCATAAGTTCAGAAATACCATGCTTAACCCTATCCAGTATTTCTAAAAAAGAACCAAGGCTAACTTTGCTAGTATACATAGTCCCATAGAATTGATCAACATGTTTTATGCCCTGTTTTTGAAAAAGGGAACGCAAAATTCCAGCGCGATGGGCTAAATACTGTTTTTTGTAAAATTGAAGGGAAAATAAATCTCCCAAGTTTCGGGGTTGCCACTTCTCATCCGGCAGGCGGATTTTTCTAATATTAAAATAGTCAGCCAGCTTAATCACGACCGAAGAAATAATTGGAAAAATATGAAAATGCTTTTCACTGTCAAGATGGGTAATCGCGATTCCAGATTCTCTTACTTTAACAATCTGCGCTTTTAATTCTCTTTGAACTTCTTTGGGATTTATCTTTTTTAAATAAATTTTTTTCACTAATTTCGAAGAAGCAAAAAAATTTCCATCTCTGCAAACTAAAGAGGGAATAGAGGCAGGATTGCTTAATGGCTTGCCGCGATAAAGATTTAAGTGCACACCGACCCCCAAACTCGGATTCTCTTTTGCCCGGCTTACTGCCTCAGAAAACCCTGGTGTGTTGACCATAATAGTCGCGCTTGTAACCACGCCTTTTCTGTGCGCTGTGATAATTCCGCGATTTACGCTCCTACTTAAGCCAAAATCGTCAGCATTGATAATAAGTTTTTTCATAGGATTAAAAACAGTGCAAAAAGTATAACACGAAAAACAAATTAAATAAAGGTAATGTCCAAAAAACTTTTACCAATAATTATTCTTGCTCTGATTACGATCGTGTTTTTTTACAAAATCGTGTTTTTTGATTATGTTTTAGTGGATATGTCCGCGCTTTCTGATAAACTCCCTTGGAGCGAACACCTGTCCCAAAAATTAGTTGAAGCTGACCACCCTTATCGCCACAGTGACTCATCGAGCCTTTACTTTCCGATTTTCAAATTCTACGGCAACGAGCTAAAAGCCGGCAATCTTCCACTTTGGATGCCGAGCCTAGCCGGAGGGTACCCGATCCTATCAAACAGCACGTCTTTAATCTTAAACCCCTTTACTCTCTTTGCTTTGCTTCCAAGCCCTGCTCTCGGATACTCCTGGGCTTTAATCGCAAAACTTTTTCTAGCCGGCTTAGGCCTTTTTTTGTATTTGCGTCTCTTGAAAATAAAAAGGATTCCCGCTCTACTCGGATCAGCTGCCTATATGTTCAACTCCCTTGCCATGCTTAAGCTCGAAATCCCTTGGATGACACAATGTCTGTGGGGTATTCCTTTTATCTTTTTCTTCTTTGAGAAAACAATTCGCACCAAGAAATTTTACTTTTCAATGCTTGCCGCGCTTTTCCTGGCCTTGCAGTTTGTAGGCGGCCACCCTCAAACCGGGATTTATGTTACTCTCTTTGTTCTTCTCTATGTTTTAGCTAAACTTGCAGTCAGAATAAAAAGACAAGGGTGGCAGAAAAACAAAAAATTAATTCTGCTCCTCGTTCTGCCCTTTATTCTCCTTCCCTTGCTTTCCGCTGTTCAGCTGATCCCAATGTTTGAACTCCAAGCTCAAGGCCATCGCGCCCCGAATGAACCGCCGCAATGGACTGCTCCTTCCCACCTCTTGACTGCAATCATCCCCAAGCTGTTTGGCAGTACCAAAGCAAGCTTTGAGCTTATTGCCAAAATCGAACGTAATCTTCTGCGAAGCTTAGATTTAGACTTTCCCTTAATCACCCTGCCTTATCTGGGATTGGCGCCTCTTTTGTTTGGCTTGAGTATTGCTTTTAAAAAATTTCGGGTCAATAAATATGTAAAATTCTTTAGCACAACCGCTCTTATCCTGATTGTCCTGCATCTGACCGCTCCTCTCTGGAGTAAATTTATCAAAAACATCCCTTTTGCAAACACAATGTGGAACACTTATCGCTTAAATGTTATCTACATCTTTGCTTTTTCTGTTCTTGCTGCCTTTGGATTCAACTATTTTCTAAAACAGCCAAAGGCCTTTAAAAAAATCTTAACGAGGGTCCTCACTGTCTTGGTTGTTATTTGCGGATTCGTCATTGCCCTAAGTCTCGCGATCCAAAAATATTTTAGAAACATTTTAGAGGCGAGCCAGGATCATTTTTCTCTCAAAAGCTCCACCTTCTATCTGCCGATTATTTTACTCTTTTTGATCGCTCTCTTTTTAATTCTGTTTTATAAAAAGAAAATTAAAAAAAGAACCTTAATCTTCTTCATCTTCGGTCTTACCCTGATTGATCTATTCTCTATCGGCTGGTTTTACAACCCGATAGTAACCAAAGAAAAAGATGTCTTCCCGGAAACAGAAGCGACAGAATTATTAAAAAAAGATCAAACCCTTTATCGCGTGATGGAAATCGATGGTTGGTATACTATTTTTCCAAATTCTCTCTCTGCCTATGACATCTCGGATATCGGACTGGAACAAAATATCTACCCTCTGCGCTACAACCAATATATGAGTTTTATTGAAAACAGCGAAAGAGCAAGTCTGGAAAACCCTTTCCATACCAACCTCTGGCTCACCCGCTATAATTCACCCTTGCTTGATATTTTTAATCTAAAATACATCATCACCCCGCCTGATCAAGAAATCATTGAGAAAGAGTTTGAGTTAATTTACGACCAAGAAATCAGAATCTATCAAAACAAAAAAGCCCTGCCCCGCGCTTTCCTCGTACCCCAAGTCCAAATAATCCAAAATAAAGGGGAAATTCTAGAAACCCTGGCAAGCCCAGAGTTTGAGCCCTTGCAGACAGCTATTTTTGAAGAAGAACCAAAAATTTCCGGAAGCAATGATCTTAGGGGCTCTTCACTGATCATCACAGAATACAAACCAAAAGAAGTGAAAATAAAAACCCACTTGGAAAAAGATGGTTTCTTAATCTTGGCTGATGCTTATTACCCCGGCTGGCAGGTATTTATTGACGGCGAAAAAGATAAAATTTATCAAGCCAATTATTTAGGCAGGGGAGTAGCCCTCCCAGCGGGAGATCACGAAGTCGTGTTTAAATTTAAACCGAAAACCATAACAATTGGCTTTTATCTTTCGCTGATTACTTTAATTTCAATGACCGTTTTTATTACAGGCGAAATAATTTATCACAGAATAAAAAAAGGTTGAGCGCTAATGATTAAACGTCAACCTGAAATGCCGGAGCAATTTGCTTAATGCCCAAAAAGAAGTGGACTATGCGGTGATCTTCAATCACAGATAGCACTAACAATTCGGACTCATATTGATTCAGAAGATCTGAAATTTCCTGAGCAGCATGAAGATTAGTGGTACTGCCCACATACACCCAGGAAACAATCCAAACAGGCAACCGATAAACCATAATATCTTCCTCTCTTGAAAAGTTGCCTGCTCCCACCTTTCAGTTATCCTTACTTTACTTCCAATTTAACACAACTATCACAATCTGTCAATTCTTTGCTCTCGTTAATATTATGTGCTAAGATAGACAAGCTTTTTTGAAAAATAATTTTATGAAAACAATCCTTTTATCTGTTCCTTCTGGCTCCCACTGTCGCGTGCTTTTAAAGCCCTTGCGGCCTTTTTTTGAACACGCAATTGTAGAGCAGAAAATAAAATTGGTTGTAGTGAGCCCGATGCGCTCTCATCCCGAGCTTCTTTCTGAATTTAAAGGCTCTGGTTTTGTTTTTGTTTCTTGGCAGCCAAAAATATTTGACCATTTCAAACCTAATCTTGTTGTAACTACAACTACTGGCCTGGATCAATTCGATATCCCGATCCTGCGACAAGCAAAAAAAAGAGGGATCCCGACCTTAACTTATGTCGAGAGCTGGGATAATATCTATAAAATGGAACGGCGGAAAGAAGAAATGGTCAAAGTGGACACCATTCTAGTTTGGAATCAAATCAACAAAAAGCATGTGAAAAGAGCCTTTGGTTACAAAAACAGCCAAGTACACTGCGTTGGCTCGCCCCGGCTTGATTATTTCCAGCATAAAGACAAACTCCCTTCGCGCGAAAAGTTATGCCGCTACCTGGGTGTTGATCCTGCTAAAAAATTGATCCATATTGCCACAGTAGAACTCTATGATATCTCCTATATCGTCAAAACTTTAGCAAAAGCACGCGATCAGGGAAAAATTTCCAAACCAATTGAAATCTACTGTTCGGTCCACCCTGGCGGCGATATAAAAAAGCACAAATGGTATGCTGAAAAATATCAGATAAAACTACGTTACAGCTTTGGCCGCAAGGATAACTCCCCCCATCCTCTTTTCCGCTATAACCCAAGTCTAGAAGATATGTACATGTTAACCAGCCTTTGGATTCATTCTGATCTTCTAATTAATTTCTCCTCAACAGCCGCGATTGAGTCTATGCTTGGGGACACACCGACAATCAATGTGATGTTTGGCAAACCCTTTGACTTTTTTACCTGGCGCAAAAGCGCAGTGGTCAAGGATTTTAAGGAGCACTACAAAGACATTATCAGTGAAAGCGGCACGACCGTGGTCCGGAATAAAAAGCAACTGCTTTATGCCGTCAACCAGTACCTTAAAAACCCCAAACTGAACCGAAAAGGACGAAAAAAAACCTGCCAGAAAATGCTCACTTACCTTGACGGAAAGTGCAGAGAAAGGGTATTTCAGCAGATAATTAGAGCTTTGGAATAAAAATTAAAATCAAACCTTTGATTTCTTGCCAAAACAGCCAAAATCTACTAAAATTAAGTATTCCTCTAAATAAGAATACTTTTTTGATTTTCTGTCAAGATGTATAAAAAACACCAAATTTTAGCGATTATTCCGGCCCGCGGCGACTCAAAATCAGTACCCAAAAAGAACCTTTACCCGATTTTAGGCAAGCCCTTGATCTATTACGCAATAAACGAAGCCAAAAAGTCAAGGTATATTGACCGCCTGATTTGCTCTACGGATAGTCCTGAAATTGCGCAAATTGCCCGAAAGTTCGGGTGCGAGGTGCCTTTCTTGCGGCCGGCTTCCCTAGCGCGTGACAGAAGCCACGACATCGGTTTTTATCGTCACGCTCTAAACTGGCTCCGGAAAGAAGAAGGTTTCAAACCGGATGTTGTTTTAAATTTGAGACCAACCGCGCCTCTCCGCACCGCTCAACAGATTAATCGCGCAATCAGGATTATGATTGACAATAATGCTGATGGACTCAAAACCGTTGCTTTGACCGACAAACACCCTCACAAGATGTGGCGGGTGCGAAGGGGAGTATTCTTAAAATCCTATCTTGATACCTCTTTCCGCAAAAAACACGGACCCGATGTCCCGCGTCAAAAACTCGCGCCAGTCTATTGGCAAAACGCGGTGATTGACATTACCCGGCCTAAATTCATCCTGAAACAAAATCGGGTTTTTGGCGACAATCTTGTGACCATGGTGATGAAACCAGAGGATTCGCTTGATTTAGATTCTATTCTGGATTTCAAGATCGCGGAAGAGATTATGAAGGAGAGAAGGAGAGAACAATAAACCAATTTACAATTTACAATTTCCATTGAATTTCCCTGCCTGCCGGTAGGCAGGCAATTTCCAATTTCCAAACTGTTTGGAAATTGGAAATTGAGCATTGGAAATTTCAATACAATGTTAAAGGAGATTACCATCAACAATCAAAAAATTGGTCCCGAACACCCCTATTATATCATCGCTGAGATCGGGGTTAATCATAACGGCTCGGTTCAGATTGCCAAACAGCTTATTGATGTGGCAATCTCGGCCGGCGCTGACGCGGTTAAATTCCAAAAAAGAAGCTTAGAAGATATCTACACGAAAGAATTACTGGATAATCCCAACATAGGCGAGCAATCATTTCAATACATGATTCCACTTCTGCGCGAGTTTGAGCTTTCGGAAAAAGATTTTGTTTTCTTAAAAAAATACTGCGACAAAAAAGGGGTTACTTTCTTATGCACGCCTTTTGACAAAAAAAGTGTGGAATTTTTAGAAAAACTGAAAGTGCCGGCTTACAAAATCGGTTCCTGTGATCTCACTAACTTTGATCTTTTGGAAAAAGTGGTTAAAACCAAAAAGCCGATCTTGCTTTCCACGGGTATGGCCTACCTGAATGAGATTAAAAGCACAGTCCAATTTTTAAACAAAAAACGGGCTAAATTTGTCTTGCTCCACTGCTCCTCAACCTATCCCGCGCCTTGGGATAAACTAAACTTAAGGTTTATGCAGACCTTAAAGGACAAATTTAGGGTACCAACCGGTTATTCCGGACACGAGCTGGGCATCTCAATCTCGATTGTGGCTGCCGCTCTCGGCGCCTCGGTTATCGAGCGGCACTTAACCCTGGACCGGGCAATGAAAGGCCCGGATCATGCCGCAAGTTTAGAACCGCAAGACTTTAAAAGATTGGTCCGCGACATCCGCTATACGGGAAAAGCTTTGGGCGATGGTAATAAATATATGAGCCGAGGAGAAATCTTAAACCGCGAGGTTTTGGGCAAAAGCCTGGTCGCGGCAAAGGCAATCAAAAAAGGACAAACAATCACCAAGGCGATGCTGACTGCTAAAAGCCCGGGCAAAGGACTGTCTCCTCAATTTATTGATCAAATAACAAGGAAAAAGGCAAAGCGGGATTTTAAAAAAGATGGTCTTTTCCTGGAATCTGACCTCAAAGCACTCCGCCGTCCGAATTTTAGCAAAAAGTTCCGCTCGCGGTGGGGCTTGAAAGTACGTTTTCATAATCTTGACCAAATGATGGAATACAAACCGAAAATGGTAGAATTCCATTTTACAGACAAGGACCTAGACTATGATTTTAGGCCAGAAAAAAAATACAATACTGAACTCTATGTCCATGCCCCCGAGTATCATTTCCGTTCGATCAATGACTTGTGCGCTCTTGATCTTGATCTGCGCAAAGAAGCAATCGAAGTTATGCAATGGACAATCAATAAAACGCGGGAAATGAAAAAATACTTCAAAAGCCGCAGACCAAAAATCATTTTTCACCCTGGCGGGATGAGCATTGACCCGATCAAGAACCGAAAGCAGCTCTGGAAAAACCTGGAGAAATCCTTGAAAAAACTGGACACTCGGGGAGTGGAGCTTCTCCCTGAAAACCTGCCGCCCAGGCCCTGGTATTTTGGCGGACAGTGGGTCGATAACATCTTTGTTGATTTAGACAATATTACTGATTTTTGTAAAAAGACAGGTTATAAATGTACATTAGACCTCTCTCACGCTAAACTTTATTATAATCTGGTGGAAAAAGATTTTTATGCAGCAATCAAAAAAATTAAGCCCTATGTCCGGGAACTCCATGTCTCGGATGCTTACGGCACCGACGGCGAAGGACTCCAAATTAATGAAGGAGAAATTGACTGGAACAAAATTAAAGAAATTTTTAGAAATTACAAATACGGCTGGATTCCAGAGATTTGGCGAGGTCATCAGCAGGAAGGCAGGGGATTCTTTGTCGCTCTTGAGAGATTAGCGAAATATTTCAAATAACCTTAAACAAAGATGTTAAACAAATTCCTAGTGATTGGCGGCGCTGGATTTATCGGCGTGAATATCGCGGATTATCTTTTGAAAAACAATGCGGAAGTGATTGTTTTTGATAATCTCTCCCGCCGCGGCACAATCGAAAACATTAAATGGCTATCTGAAAAACATAAAGCTAAAAAATTAGAAGTAGTGGTAGGAGATATTCGAATCGACAAGCAAAAGCTTTTAAAGCTTGTGGAAAAAGTTGACGCTGTTTACCATCTAGCCGCTCAAGTAGCGGTCACCTGTTCAGTAAAAGACCCTTATCAGGATTTTACAATCAACGCCCTAGGCACCTTTAATGTCCTAGAGGCAATTCGCCGCGCTCAAAACAATCCGATCTTAATCTTTGCTTCCACGAATAAAGTCTATGGCGGGATGGAAGACATTGAAACTTTAGAAGACGAGAAACGATACAGCTACAAAGACCTCCCTTTTGGCATTCCGGAAAATCGCACCTTAGATTTCCATTCGCCCTATGGCTGTTCTAAAGGGGCGGCTGATCAATACGTGCGCGACTATGCTCGGATTTACGGCCTGCGGACAGTGGTCTTTCGCCAAAGCTGTATTTATGGCAAACGCCAATTCGGGATTGAGGACCAGGGCTGGGTTGCCTGGTTCACAATCGCCTCTGCTCTTTCTCGCCCAATCACGATCTATGGCGATGGCAAACAGATTCGCGATGTCCTTTATGTTGAAGATTTAGTCTATGCTTTCTTAGCAGCGACTAAAATGATCGATAAAACCGCGGGGAAAATCTATAACATTGGCGGTGGGCCAGAGAATACAATGTCCTTGCTGGAATTACTTAGCTATTTGAAGAATCTTCTCAATAAAGAGATTAAATATAGTTTCAGTAACTGGCGGCCCGGTGATCAGCCTGTTTATGTCTCTGATATTCGGAAAGCAAAGCGTGAATTTTCTTGGCAGCCAGAGATCACAGTCAAGGCAGGGGTGAAACATTTGGCCGGATGGGTTGTGAGGAATAAGGAATTGTTTCGGAAGTTGAAGATAGTGTAATTTCCAATAACCAATTTTCAATTTCCAAACAGTTTGGAAATTGAGCATTGGAAATTTTTATAAACTACATCTACCGCAAATGAAGCTCAAATTTAGAAAATCTCAATTATCCCAAAAACGGGGCGCTTGCTCCTTGGTTTTTGACGATGGCTACAAGGAAACGATAGAGAATGTCCTGCCGATCTTGGATCAATACAATTTGAAGGCCACTTTTGCTTTTGCAGGCAAACCAGAAATGATCGAGCAGACTGAACAAATCTCTTGTTCGAACTTAGATATTTTGGCTAAAATAAGGAAAAAAAGGCATGAGGTCGCCAGTCATACCTTGCACCACAAAAATCTAACCCAATGCTCCAAACAAGAATTAAAAAAAGAACTCAAAAAATCACAAAAACTCTTGTGTGCCCAAACAATCATCTACCCTGGTGGAAAATACAACAAAAAAGTAATCGCCGAGGCCTCAAAGTACTATTTGGCAGGCAGGGGAGTAGAACAAGGATTAAACAATATCCCACCCCAGAATTTTTACACTTTAAAGTCGTTTGTTTTGCGCCAGAATACTAAATGGTTTTTACTAAATCGAGAAGCAAAAAAAGCACACCAAAAAAACCAATGGCTGATCGAATCCTATCATCTTGTATCGAATAGGCAAAAAAATTACCGCTTTACTGTAACCCCAGAAGAATTTGAAAACCACCTTAAAAAATTGATCGCACTTAATCTCTGGATCGCGCCTTTGGGTAAAATAACGAACTATATCTTAAAACATACCGTTACAAAAACCGACGATCGTTCATTTTTGTAACACTTTCCCTATGTCAAAAATCTCCACCTTAATCATAACCTATAACAACGCGGACAAACTGGAAAACTGTTTAAAATCAATCAAATGGACTGACCAGATTGTAATTGTTGACGGCAAAAGCAAAGATAACACCTTGGGAATTGCCCGCGAATATACAGATAAGATTTATATTCACAAATGGAATCATTCTTACAGCAAGCAAAGAAACTTCGGTTTAAAACACTGCCGGGGCAAATGGATCCTGCAAATCGATCCCGACGAAAGAATGCCCAAAAAACTGCAAGAAGAAATAACCAAGGTCTTAAAGAATCCCAAAAAAAACTATTACTGGATTCCTTTCTTGACCTATTTTCTACGACACCCCCTGCGCCACGGCTTGTGTTATCCTAATCATCACCTACGGCTTTTTAAAAATAACGGCTCGCATTGGGTCAGAAACGTCCATGAGCAGGTCGCAGACAAAGAGGGGAGAGTAATTAAACGCAGTGACCGCGACTCCAGACTCCTAAAAAATCATTTTATCCATTATTCTTTTGACAGCATCAATCATTATTTTAGAAAATTTATCCGTTATACAGAAATTGACGCTCATGAGATGATAAGGAAACAAGAAGACCGTTTTGGCCGGCCTGTCAAAATTAATTTTGATAATCCATGGTCTCTATTCTGGTTTTTTACTTACCGCCCGGCTCGTTTTTTCATCTCCCGCTTTTTCCGCCGCCAAGGTTACAAAGACGGCATTCACGGTTTTGTCTATGCCCTATTCAGCGCCTTCTACGAATCCGTAACTAGAATCAAATATTGGCAAATCACAAAAAATAATGTCAAGGAAAAATAAATTAAAAATTATCACTACGTCTTTGCGCTATCCGCCAGCGCCGGGCGGTGCTGAAAAGATGGCAGAGGAACTTGTTTTGCGATTGGTAGAAAAAGGGCATAATGTCAAGGTCTATACCTCTAATTTGAAATGTCATAATCTACCCAATGCTAGTTGGCTTAAGCCTTGGGAATACCGCGATGACCCGGAATATGTTAAACGGCTAGCCGGCGTCTATTTTGACCAATTCCCTTATCCCTATATAAAAGGAATGTTTTCTCGCCTTTTCCGAGAAAAAAAGGCAGACCTAATCCACGCTCACAGCTTCTATTATTATCCCGCGGATATCTCAAAACTCGTTTCCCGAATCAAAAGAAAACCCTTTGTTTTTAATCCTTATTTCTATTATCAAAGCCGGGAAGCCAAGAAGTGGCACCTTTACCGCCGGACGATCGGCAAAGCAACGATGCGGGCGGATTGCGTTCTTGTAATTTCAGAATACGCAAAAAAAGTGATTAAGCAATTCTTTAACCCGAAGCGGATTGAGCTTGTTCCGCCGGGATTGAATGATAAAATTAGAAAGCCAGCTCATTCTAATATTTTTGATAAATATAATCTAAAAGGAAAGAGGATCATCTTTTTTGCCGGCCGGATTTGTTATGGCAAGGGCGTAGACACTCTGATTAAAACTATTCCCGGGGTTGTAAAAAAACACCCAGAGGCTATGTTTGCTCTGGCTGGTGGTGACTTTGGCGATCAATCCGAACTTTGCAAACTAGCGCAAAAACTAAAAGTTCAGGATAAAATGATCTGGCTTGGCAACTTGGAAGAAAAAAATCTTGTTTCCGCTTACCAAAACGCGGATATTTTCTTTTTCCCTACTTTGTTTGAGAATTTCGGTATTGTTTTGGCCGAAGCAATGGCTTCAGGTCTGCCGATTGTTTCTACAAATCATTCTGCCGTGCCTTATGTCGTCCCCAAAGAAAAAGCCGGGTTTTTAGCCCCTTTGGGCGATTACAAAAAAATGGCCTATTATCTTAATAAACTACTCTCAAACCCTAAACTTGCTCGAGAAATGGGAGAATATGGCAAAAAAGAGGCCCAAAAATATGACTGGGACAAAATGACCGAAAAGATTGAAGATATCTACTATTCACTACTTTAATTTATATAACTCTCAAAAAAATTTGACAAACAACTATTTATATAGTATAAATTAATACTGCTCTTTATAGCAAAAATCTACTTACTCTTCTAATCTTATTCTTCAGTCTAATGGAGGAAAAACGATGTTTAGAAAAGCTGTTCTGGTTGTTGTTTTCACATCAATACTTATAGCGTTGTTAGTGGCGAAATACCAAGGCTCTTCTTGGAGCCACAAAAGGGATATAGAACAAAGGATCTTTCTACAGACATTTATCTCTGCCATTGCAGAAGGTGATGTCCGAAAAATTATACCATTCTATAGTGATGATGCCACAGTAGTCAAATTAATAAGACATCGAGACAAAACAGTAGAGAGTATGGAGACGTTGAAAACGAAAGAGGATTTAGAAAATTTCTGGAATAATTTCCATGAAATTTACAAGACCAAAAAAATCGATCTTGACTTTCGCCGCGCTCAAATCGGACCAATGGTTCGAATCTCTCCAGAGATTTACTATCGATCAGTCGAAATCCACCAAAAAGAATGCGGACCAGAGGCAGGCCCACTCGTTACTCTTGGTGCCAAATTTAAAAAGGGGGAAATCTTGCACCATACTGTTGTCGAGCCAGCAGGCTGCTGGCAAAGGACTGTACCTATAGGATTAGATCTGTAAACGCAAAACCACCAAACTTAAATCTGGTGGCTTTTTTTATTCTAATCGCAGAGATTTAAATAAAAAACAGCATATAAAT
>SDBT01009389.1_pt1 | contig 15865 bp, 10 predicted proteins | sample 2277101 | NCBI WGS metagenome assembly SDBT01 (sample SAMN10404973, study PRJNA504765) | marine sediment metagenome | isolation source: marine sediment core GS10_PC15, 103 cmbsf | place: Arctic Ocean: Southern Knipovich Ridge | collected 2010 | reverse complement strand
CAAGTTGGCCGAGACCCAGGCCGAACTCGACCGCACAAAGGCGGAACTGGCAGAGGCCAACAACTTCCTCCACGATATGCAGATGGAGCTTACAAAGTGGAAAAGTGATGTCTTGGGATTTCGCGATGAGATGCGAAAAGCACAGGCCACACAGTTAGAAGCACTCCAAAGGGTGCTGAGAATCTTGGGCGCAGAATTCGTAGAACCAACAGAGCCCGAAACCCAACCTGACCAGGGGACAGACTAATGGAAAATTCATGGAATAAAAAAATGAATAAACAAAAAATAACATCTGGTTTTCATTCCGAGCGAAGCAACTCGCCGGGTGGCAGCGTCAAGCGAAGCTTGGCGATGGTTTTTCCACGTCATTCTGAGTCCCGGCGCGCCGGGAAAGAATCTCAACTAACGCAATACGCATCACGCTCCACGCTTCTAACCCTCTGTGCCTTTGTGCTCGTGATGCTGCTACCTTTATCGAACTGCACATTATACCGGCCCATCACTCACGAGATCGGACACTACTACATAAACCCATCCGCCGATTTTTCAACCGTCGGCAAGACCGTAATCTTCGAACTCGACAACCTCTCGACCAGACCAGAGCTTTCAATCGAGCTGACACAGACCCTCACCGACGCCATTCGCAAGAGGCACCTCTTCAGTCTCTCCACTCTCTACCGCGCCGAACCCGCCTGGCGAACGCTCGACCTCAGCACCGACTCATCATATTCGTTAGAGGAGCTTTCGACCATACGAAAACAGCTAAAGGCCGACGCCGTCCTCTTTGGCCGCATAAATCAATATTATCCTTACCCGAACCTCCTCGTCGGACTCCACTTAAAGATGATCGACCTGCGAAACGGTAAGCTACTCTGGGCCACCGAGCAGGTCTGGGACAGCACCGACAAAAGGGTCGAGCGAAGAATGAGGCACTACTTCAACACCCAGATGCGAGCCGGTTTCCAACCCCTCGACTGGGAGCTTCTTGTTACAAGCCCGCGCGCCTTCAATAAGTTCGTCGCCACAGAGATTGCCCAGACCCTCCCGCAGGCCAGACAGTACGCCAGAACCTCGTCCGAAAACTTCAGGCGCCCTGCGGCAAGCGAGACGATTTCGAGAACAATCTTCCAAATTCCCCAAAAAACATTAAAGTTTAGCTCCGATCTTACGAAAATTGGGGCGCAGGTAACTGGTTTGAACGAACAGGGAAATTAGCGATGCCAATCGACATAACCAACAATATCGTTTTTGACGCCGGCTCAAGCGGCCTTGACCCATCGAAAAAGCCGGACACAGAGAAAGCTCCTCAAGCCGATGCCGCCGACACCACCCTGCGCACCGAATATGAGCCTTTCATACAAAGGGCCGTCCAGTTGGATGACATCGATACCCTCGCAGTTGCAGAAGCTAAAGAGGCCCTCGAAACCGGCCGGCTAAACACACCCGAAGCCATACAATCCGCCGCTGAAAATATTTTAGAGTCCGGCATTTAATTACTTGTAATATAAAAACTTAAAACTAACGACTAACGACTAATGACTAACAACTCGAAAACTGACCGTCCCGATGCATCGGGACGGCAAGTTGGAGTTAGATACCAATCGCCCTGCCACGGACGGCTGGGTCGAAAAATATAACGGAGTATAATACACAAAACTTGGCGAGGTTTGATGGACCAGGTCACACCACTTGGCCGTCACCTCGCCTCTTTTATTCACCCCGCATCTGGTTTACCACAGAGCCCGGAACGTAAGTGACGGGTAATTATTTAGCCGCGGGTTTTACCCGCGGTTTTTTTCGTTTAGCCCCCACAATTTATTGTTTATCCCGTACCAAAAGGTTTGGTGCGGGGCGGGGGTTCTTCTCAACCAACGCAATACGACATACGCATCACGCGCTGTCGGTTTTTGTGGGTTCTTTTGGATTATTTGAGGAAAATAATTTCGTAGAAATTTTATTTTTTTCTATTGACGAATCCCGCACTTTTTAGTAGGATAATAAAGGCAGGGATCGTCTGGGGGTACAAAAGGAGAAACTCTTATGCGAGTGAGGATGGCAAGTCTTAGACTTTCGTGGGCAATTTCTACATTTTTGTTGGTGGCGGTGCCGGCTTGGGGTCAGCCGTGGGATGGCGGCGGTATAGAGGGCGACCCTTATCTGATTGAAGACGCCTGCGATATGCAGGCAATCGGAGCGGATTCAGGTTACTGGAGTGCACACTTCAAGCTGACAGCTAATATCGACCTGTCCGCTTATACGGGGACACAGTTTAATATCATCGGTAACCCTACAACCAATTTTACCGGGATTTTTGACGGCAACGACCATACCATCAGCAATTTCACCTATACCTCAACGGGCACAGATTTTGTCGGTCTTTTCAGCTATGTCAGCGGCGGCGAGATTAAAGACCTGGGCATGGTAAATGTAAATGTCAATGGAGGTAATTATGTCGGCGGCCTGGTGGGACAGAATGAAGGAGCGGTCTCAAACTGCTACGCTATGGGCAGCGTTTCGGGAACCGAGCATAATATCGGCGTCCTGATGGGAACCAACTGGGGCGGTACGGTCTCAAACTGCAACGCTGCAGGCAATGTTTCGGGAGGTAATGGGGTCGGCGTCCTCGTGGGAACCGGTTATCAAGGCACGTTGATAAACTGCAACGCAACAGGCTTTGTTACGGGAATTGATCATGTCGGCGGCCTGGTGGGAACCCATTGGTACGGCACGGTCTCAAACTGCTACGCTACAGGCTCTGTTACTGGAACAGGCAACTATGTCGGCGGCCTGGTGGGATACAATTATTATGGCACAATCTCAAACTGCTATGCTACAGGCAGCGTTTCGGGATTTGAGGATGTCGGCGGCCTGGTGGGAATCAATAATTATGATGGCACGGTATCAAACTGCTACGCCACCGGCAATGTTACGGGAACTTATCATAGCGGCGGACTGGTGGGTAACAATGAAGCCACTGTCTCAAACTGCTATGCGAGGGGCATTGTTATGGGATTCCACCTTGTTGGCGGCTTGGTGGGACGTACTTACACCCCCGCTACTTATACGAGTTGTTTCTGGGACAGTGATGTTAATCCAGGATTGACTGGCGTGGGTAGTGGAAGCGGCTCGCCTGAGGTAATGGGCAGAACGACGTCCGAGATGCAGACCCAGAGCACCTTTACCGATCACGACTGGGACTTCGTTATTATATGGGAAATTGATGAAGGAGTTAGTCGTCCTTATCTGTCATGGCAACCCCCCCCTGTATTTTGTACAGACAACGATAAAGATGGTTATGCAGCAGAGGGCGGAGAGTGTGGGCCAGTAGATTGTAATGATAATAATGAAAACATATTCCCGGGTGCAACCAAAATCTGTAATGGATTAGACAATGACTGCGACGGCGTTGTTGATAATGGAGAAGATGCTTTATGTGATGATGGACTATGGTGCAATGGCCAGGAAACCTGTGGCGGCACATCGGGCTGTCAAGCTGGAACGCCAGTAAACTGTTCGGATGATATAGGCTGTACAGATGACCTCTGTGATGAAATTAATGACCAATGTCTATATACTCCAAATGATGGCTACTGTGCAGTTGATGGGTGGTTTGATACGGGAAATATTCAATGGGTAAGTAACGATCAATGTACAGAAAAAGAGCAGAAAGAGCAGGAATACAGAGATCATTATTGTGATGTGGCTTTAGATTGTCAATACACTGTAACAGGTACGCAATGGGTTGATACTGGAAGTACCAGGCCCAAACCAGATGGAACTGGTTGCGATGATGGAGACCCTCTTACGGTAAATGACATATGTATTGACGGAGTTTGTAGCGGACAACTGGATTCAGATTTAGATGGAATTTTAGACGATGGAGATAATAGTGGAGTTATAGGCGACAATCCCTGTACAGGTGGCGAGACTGCTGACTGTGATGATAACTGTCGATATACAGACAACCCTGACCAAAAAGATAAAAATGGAGATGGAGTTGGAGATGGTTGTCAACATGACTTTGACGGCGATGGCATCAACGACAACGAGGATAACTGCCCTGAAATACCAAATGGCCCGGCTCTTGGCACCTGCTTCAACAATATAACCAATGATGTAGGCCAAACATGTCTTAGTAATGATGACTGTCCTTTAGATTACGCATGTCAAATGGATCAGGAAAATTCCGACAACGGTAATTCAGGTGATTTAAAAGGAGATGTATGCGACCTGTGTCCTGATGACCCATGTGATGTCTGTGCTTCAGGAGAAACTGTGATTGGACCTTCCGGCGGCATAGTTATAAACGGGGCTGGGACTGCTTCAATCGATATTCCATCTGGCGCATTAACAGAAGAGACGACAATAAGCATAATTGGCGAGACCGACTACAAAAACTACGCTATAGGCAGGAGTCCTGATAATCTTGAGATAGGATACATCTACACATTCCAGCCACCCGTCTTAACCTTCGACGTGCCGGTTACAATTACACTCACTTATGAACAGGCCGCAATACCAGGGAAGAATTGTACAGAGCCGAGTTGTACAGATTGTAAAGGAGTGGAACCAAAGCTGGACATATATTATTACGATGACACCTCAGGATGGGAACCACAAGGCGCGGTACAAGATTGTGATTTGAACACATTTACCTTGGAAGTAGATCACTTCTCAACCTACGTCGTTATTGCGTTAAGGGATTCCGATAACGATGAAGTTCTCGACCTTAACGACAACTGCCCTTTGGTCTATAACCCTTTCCAGTCGGATATCGACGCCGATGATGTAGGTGGCCTGTGCGATATTTGCCCGAATGATGCTTTAGACTTGTGCGACCCGGATGGTTCCACCGCCCAGGAGATTGACCCTGACGAAGGCGGCACAATCGAAACTCCCGATGGTGACCTTGTGATTGATATAGACCCGAATGACCTTAGTAACGGCGTTACCATTTCAGTAACACAAATTCTTCCCCAAGACCCGAATGTGGATATAATGATAGGTACGAACCCAGGCTGGGGCCAGGCAGTTGCAGTATATGACTTGCAGCCGGATGGAATGGTATTCGACGAGCCGGTAACGTTAACGATTACGGCAGATATTACTGAGCTCAATGAAAATCAGCGCGACCGGCTGGGGCTGTATCTCTGGGAGGATCCTAACTTCGTCCTTCTTGAGACTGCCGACTGCAGCATAGTCCAGGACCCGCCGGGGACGTTCACAAAAACCTGCACTGTAGAACTTGACCACTTCTCAATCTATGCCGTTGTGCTTCCGATGTGGTGGGATACTCTTGCCTACGGCGACCTGACCAGCGAGGGTGCAATTGATATTCTGGACTTGCTCATCATGGCCAGAGACTGGCTCCAGAGTGAATCAATAGCAGACATAGCTCCACCTCCGGATGGTGACGATACAGTAGACAATTGGGACTTTGGCATCATGTCCTTACATTGGCTTGATCATATTCCGGAGGGCATGGTCTATATCCCCGGCAACGAGTTTGAAATGGGCGACCATTTTGCAGAAGGCGATGACGATGAACTGCCCGTCCACGCAGTATTGCTTGACTCATTCTTTATGAACAAATTCGAGATAACCAATCAACAGTACTGCGATTATCTCAACGATGCAAATTCTTTAGGTCAGATTAAAATCGTGAACGGTGTAGTATATGCGTCTTCAGACGGCAGCAACGATTACCCCTGTTTTTCCGCTTCATCCGCACCTGCGGGTTACCCTGATCATGGTGAATACAGTCAGATTGACTATTCAGGCGGTGTTTTCAGTGTAAGAACTAAAGATGGGCGGGACATGTCAAATGACCCGGCGGTAGTTGTTAGCTGGTATGGCTCTGCTGCATACTGCAACTGGAGAAGCGGTCAGGAAGGATACGAAAATTGTTACAATCTTTCTACCTGGGAATGCGATTTTTCAAAAAATGGCTATCGCCTCCCCACCGAGGCCGAATGGGAATACGCCGCACGTGGCGGTCTGAGCGGCAAACGGTTTCCATGGGCCGACCCAAACATCAGCCACAGTCAGGCGAATTACCGGAGTATAGGTTTAGTTTCTTATGATATAAGCCCGACCAGCGGCTATCATCCGGACTGGAATGATGGGATTAAACCTTATACCTCTGTGGTCGGTAGTTTCTCTGCCAATGCCTATGGCCTGTATGACATGGCAGGCAATGTTGGCGAATTTTGCAACGACTGGTATGGTTCAAATTACTATAGTGTAAGCCTATATGATAATCCAAAGGGCCCTGCCAGCGGCATGGATTGTGTTCCCCGCGGCGGCGGTTGGAACTACTCTGCGAGTATCTGCCGGGTGGCTTGCCGCAACTACGGCGGCTACCTGGACTTTCGGTACGGCTACGTCGGGTTTCGCATTGTCCTGGACTTAAACTGAGGCGTTAGTCGCCAAAAGAGAAGATTGCGAAGCAAAGGCATTAGAATACAGAGGGGCTGTTGGCTTTAAGCTCCCAGCCCTTTTCTTATCTCCCAACACCTGTGCAAGTTTCACCCCAAGGCCGAATAAGAATCCGAATATCAAAAAACCAAGTGCAAAATTGTGGAACGCTGCGCGTTTTTTTATGCTAAGAAGTCAACGACCAGGCCCGGTCGTGCTTTACGATTTGACAACTGCTTTCGCAGCCACGAGCATTTTATACTGTAAATTAAGCCCAGAATCTTCGCTATATCCCGTTCGACAGGCTCAGGGCAGGTCGCATCCCCAGCCGATAGTTCGCTAACCTCAGCCAGCCCCGGCCCGGCGCAAAAAGACCGGCTGCCTAAACTTGCAGATTGTACAACCCTGCACTGAACCCGCTTTACCATTCATCACCCCCCACAAATGAGTTCTTAGTTCTAAGTCCCCAGCTCGTAGTTGTAGAACGCTCTACGTTTATCCAGCATCAAGCACCCATCGCCCAGAGACTAACAACTATTTATACCCTCCGGCTTCACGCTGGCTGGCAACGCCAGCCAGCGGACAAGTCTTTCAAGCTGTGTTGTTGCTCGCATCATAAGCAGTTTGAAACTTGGCCGACCAGCGGTTTGACAAAACCGCCCCGCTGAAGCCTAATCCGTGTTACTTGTCCTTCGTAGCTCGCAGAGCGAAGTAGGAATCCGTGTTACTTGTCCTTCGTAGCCTTGTGCGAAGTAGGAATCCGTGTCTAAAAAAAAACTGCGTTAATCTGCGAAATCTGCGTCTAAGAAAGAAAAAGCAGTTAAATTCCACTAACTCAAAACTCAAACCTAAAAACTCAAAACTACTTTTTGCCCCCAATTCGACTCGCTTATTATACCAAATCAGCCCCCAAAACTCAAGAAAAAAGCCCATTGGAAGGAAGACAGAAGGGGCAGAGGCAGAGGCAGAGGACCCCGGCGCGCCGGGACTGCGCAAAATAACCGCTAAAAACGCTTGAAGATGGGCCGGATTCGGGGTAAAAAGGGCGCAGGAGATTTTGCGATGCAGATACTTGCCAAATGCCCCAGATGCGGCCAGATATTACAGCTAAGCCTTGCAGCCGCTGACCGCAGGATAACCTGTTCGCGGTGCTGGGGCCTCTTTCAGGTGCCGGACCTTGAGCATCTTCAAAAGGCCATGAACGTCATCAAAAGTGCCGGCGGCACCGTCTTCGTGGACGAGGATGGAAATGCTTACGGATAACCCTCGCAGCCGGTGGTCGTCGTCCGATAAGCGTATCTTAAAAACACAGCAGCAGACTCCCTTCCTCCGCCTGCACTGCGCGTTTTAGTCGTGCCGGCCCAGCAAAGCCGGCCCATTCATCGCCTCCATGTCCGGTCGATGTCCTGTACTTGCAAGGTACAGACCCTCTCCGTGATAACAATGTGCAGAACTCGCACCTTAACCACCCGCCCTCTCGATACCCATGGTCACCGGTGTCAGCATCGGCCTTTTTCCAACTGCTGGTCTCTGACAGGAAACGATTTTTTAACAGCCGGATTGAGCCGATACGCCTGCCAGCTCACAACATTAAATCGGCCATTTTTCGCCTAATATTTAGAATTTAATCGGGAAAAACACCCAATTTTCCAAAAAATATACGACCAGCGTCCACCACGAATATTGCACGCCATGATATGTTAATCGCTGGCATGGCGAATGAATCCGCCCTGGGATTATCGGTCCAAAACCCGCGCCAGTTTCAGGGCCGCACTCAAAGCCGCCGCAATCTCGCTGCGCTAAAATTGTTGACTTTTCTCACTTTTTGCATTAGGCTGCCGGTATGCGAAGAGATATTGTGTACGAAGGTTCACGGCAGCTCACTTATGAGATCCGCGAAATCGTGGCGGTAGCGCACCAGTTGCAGGATTTTGGCGTCGAAATCACCTGGGAAAACATAGGCGACCCCATTCAGAAGGGCGAACAGGTGCCGCAGTGGATGAAGGACATCATCGTAAAGCTGGTCTCCGAGGACAGGACGTACGGCTACGTGGCGACGCAGGGCATCGACGAGACTCGGCGGTTTCTCGCTGAGCAGGTCAACAAGCGCGGCGGCTGCCGGGTGACGATGGATGATATTGTATTTTTCAACGGTTTAGGCGACGCCGTTGCCAAGATATTCGGCTTCTTGAGACGCGAAGCGCGGGTGATCGGGCCATCGCCGGCCTATTCGACCCACTCCTCCGCAGAGGCCGCTCACTCCGGTTATGAGCACCTCACTTACGAGCTGGACCCCAGGAAAAACTGGATGCCGGACCTCGATGACCTCGAGAACAAGATTAACTACAACGATTCGATAGCCGGCATACTGCTTATCAATCCGGACAACCCGACCGGTGCGGTTTATCCCCGCGAGCTTCTCGAACAAATCGTCGATATCGCAAGACGCCACAAAGTCTTCGTGATGTGTGACGAGATATATGCTCATATCGTGTACAACGGCGCAAAGACGGCGCACCTGAGCGAGGTTATCGACAATGTTCCCGGCATGGCGCTTCGGGGTATATCGAAGGAGTGGCCGTGGCCTGGTTCCAGGTGCGGGTGGATCGAAGTTTTTAACCAGGACAGATACCCTGCGTTTAAGGAATATATCCAGAGCCTGATAAACGCCAAGATGCTCGAGGTGTGCTCGACGAGCCTGCCCCAGTTCGCGATCCCTCTTATCATGGGCGATGCGAGGTATATCGAGCATCTCGAAAGACGAAAAAGCATTTTCGAGGCCCGCGCGACCGAAGCGTGGGAAATACTTTCCAAAGTCGAAGGCACCATCGTGGTAAAGCCGCAGGGCGCATTCTACATGACCGTTCTTTTTAAAGAGGGCGCCCTGACTAACCGGCAGACGCTGCCGATTACCGATGTAAGAGCCCAGGAGTTCATCGAAAGCAACGTGCACGGCGTGCCGGTCGATAAACGGTTCGTATATTACCTTTTGGGTGCTACCGGTATATGTGTTGTGCCGCTGTCGGGTTTTTGCTGCGACAAACATGGCTTCCGCGTAACGCTGCTGGAGACCGACGACGAAAAACGCAGGTGGACATGGCTCACCATCGCCGAAAACATCAAAAGGTATCTTGCCTCCGCATGAAAAACAGCGTACAGCGTGATGCTGGAACGATTAGCCACAGAGGCCACCGAGAAACCAGAGATTCTTAGCCACTGATTTCACTGATTAACACGGATAATCTTTTACCGCGGAGAACGCTGAGAGCGGAGAGAAAAGAGTTTTTTAGACGCTGATTACGCTGATCAACACTGATTTTTGTCTGCTTTGTGTTCTCAGCACAGACTCAGCTCGATGTAAACATCAGCAGAGACCGGGCCTTCGTCCACAGGCCAATAAGTTGGCCTATTTGTGAGCAGACAAAATTCCGCGCTAAAAACAGAGGCATTGTCATTCCGACCGAAGCGGAGGAATCTGCTTAAACAGCCCGCGAAGCGGCTCCACATTCGACGTTGGGCGTTTGATGTTCGTCGTCCGACTCCCTGTGGTCGCTATTTATTTTTAAAAGAACAAATTTAGTCGTTAGTTGCTGGTTGTTAGTCGCTAGCTGGTTGAGCCCCGGCGGGGCCGGGATGCTGTTTTTTACTGGATCCCGCATCAAGTGCGGGATGACAATCAGGAAAATTAAGATATGCGAATTCTCCAAAGAATTTTTTTGCGGCTTTATCGTACGCCTTTGCGGCTTTGATCTGGGATTTGAAACTGCCGAGGAAATATTTTTTTTTGTTGTGTTGGATCAGGGCCTTGAAATAATTTCTTTTTTTGTCAAATGTCACACCCTTATATTTTGACCCCTTATTTGGTCTGGTGATTGGACGGCGGTTTCTGTTGTTCTGGGAAACTGTGCAGAGGCGAAGATTTTTTCTTCGGTTATCCAGGCCGTTATGGTTGATATGGTCAACCACCATTCCTTTTGGTGCGTTTGTAATCAAGCGGTGCATCGTTTTTTGTTTGACTCCAATAAATTTACCATCTTTAAAGACCCGCATTCCACTACCCGCGTAATACGTACTGCGCCCCTTCTTGGCATACCACTTATATTCTCTAAACCGCTGGTAGTCTTCGGGATCGACGATGGCGAACATGTCCCGCGTTAGCGGTATCAGCTTTGCACCTTCGGCTAACGCAGCGGCGAGATGGGGCGCGAGCAGCTGGTTATCTTGGGTAAAGTTGTTGCAAGACTCATCCGCATCAACGACCCACAATCGGCCGGGTGAGCCGGCCTTGTTACGACACGTTAAAATCCGCCCACCTCGCCCCCCTGCCGCAACTGAATTACCACAATCCTCGCATATTCCGTTTTCCGTCTTCCGCTTGCCCCGTACTACTTTGCTTTTTAAGTTAGTTCGGGGCCTTCTGTCCACTGTCGTTTCTTCTGTTCTGATCATTTTGAACCTCCAATTCTGTTTTCAACTCTATTTTTCTGGATTCCCGCCTTCGCGGGAATGACACTTTTATTCAACAACTAAAAAAACATTGCCCCCCCACCCTTTGCACAAACTTGCGCGTTTGGTGCGAAAATCGGCGATTTTTCTATTGACAAAAATCGCTAAGTGCTTGAAGGAAAAGGAGATAAAAAATTTTATTTTTTTTGCGAATAGCAAGATAGTGCAAGCGCGTTTGGTGTTATGTCGACACGTTGTGTCGCGAATTATATGAGTGATACAACGTGATAATCTTCGGCCTCCTGTCATCCGTCGTCAGTATTCTATCTTCTGTAAACCAGCCCCCGGCCGGTGTTCTTTGGGGGGGGGTGGTTGAAAATTTTTAGAAAAATCTTTTTTTGTTCTTGACATTGATAGAAAAACTGGTATTATAAGGGTAAGTGTGGGCTTGATTCTTATCAGTGCCCGGAAAAAGGTAGACTCCTAGTTTTGCTTGGTAACTTTATCGAGCGCGAAAGGAGGTGATACAAATGGTTTAAAATATGTCTGTAGGCGCTAGGTTTCGATCTGCGTCTTTTTTCGTGCGCAGATGGCAGAGATTCTAATTTCTGCCGAAAGCAAGTAATAGAAAGCCTTTTAATTCTTATTAGTAAGGAACAAAAAAATGAAACATGAACATAACAAACCAAATCCACCTTCGGCCGTAAGGCTCATCGATTCTCTCCGACATTTAGACTACACTAATGAAAGTGCCATTTTCGACATTGTGGACAACTCTATTGATGCTGGAGCTACGCAAATTTGGCTCGAAATTATCGCAAACGAAGGCAAGAGACCGAGTACCATAAAGATTGTTGATAATGGTTGTGGCATGGACGAGGAAACATTAGACGAAGCTCTACGTTTGGGTTCTAACATTGAAAAAAATCCTGAGTGTGACCTTGGCCTATATGGAATGGGATTAGTCACTGCAAGCATTTCGATAGGCAAGCGGTTGGAAGTTATTACGAAAAATGGAGACGGCAAAGTTTTTCAATCAGTACAGGATGTTGATGAAGTCAAGAGAAAGAATGATTTCGTCAAGTTCCTTGGTCTGGCAGATGATTCCGCAAGAAAATCTTTTTACAACGATGTAATGGGCTTGCAAAAAAAGTTCCCACTTCGTGACCACACTGAGAAACCAATGGCCTCAAGTGAGACAGGTACTACTGTTTCAATAACGCAGCTTGATAATTGTAAATACCATACTGTAAAGGGGTTTGCCGAAAACTTGCGCAGTGGAATAGGTAGGACATTTAGGAAATTTATTCAATCTGGAAAAAATACGCTTTACATCAACGGAGAACAAGTAAAGGCAGTAGATCCAATTGATGATTTTGAACCGACCATTTTGCATGAAGGTGAGGTTGAGACTGAGGAAGCCCCAATTTACATTAGGATAGCAGAGCTGAAAGACTATGGACAACAGATTAACAGGCAAAAGGGGATTAATCCTAAGAATCAAGGATTTTATGTAATTCGAAACAATCGAGAAATCATAGCCGGTGAAACACTTGGATTCTTTACGAGACACCCATCACTAAATTGTCTAAGAATTGAATTTAGATATTCCGGGGTGCTTGATAAAGTACTGGGCTCAAATTTCAGCAAAAGTAAGATTGTTCTGCCGCAAAGTATAGCAGATAAAGTTGGCAGATTTTGCAATCCGTTTATAAAGCGAGCTAGAGATAATTCCGTTAAACGAGCAAAGATACGGAAAGAGACAAAGGAAGATTTCTCGGAGATCGAAAAATACATAACAAGGAAAAGTCACTTGTTGAATACACCCAAGGCAAAGGTAGAACAAAGGGCTCGTCGTGAGGTTCAAGGACGTAAGTCTGCGATCTCAGATGGTGAGCATGGACCACGGTTAAATATCACAAAGAGAAAGCGGATTTCGTTGGATGCAGTGAAGGTGCGATTTGAAGAGCGCCAAATCGGCGAGAGGGGGCCTTTGTATGAGACGGACCAAGAGCGCGATGTGGTTATAATTCGATGGAATACGGAGCATCCGTTTTATTTGGATGTTGTGGCAGCTAACAGTGATGATAAGAATGTATTCAACCCTTTAGTGTTTTTGGTCTACTCTTTTGCATGTGCAGAGTTGCGGAGTCAGATGGACACTGATTCACAAGAGATAATCGAGAATATTCGCTATGAGGTCGGAAGAAATTTAGCCGTTTTGATGCATTAGTAGGCGTCTTAATGATGTCGGCAGCAAGGGCCTATGATGCCCTTGCTGCCGACAAAAATAAAGAGCCAAGCTAAATATGCAAGATTGGTTAAAAATTAGACAATCATTAAGCCACTTTTGATTTGTATGTCATTGATGATAGAAAAATGTTAACAGGGAGAGTTATAGTGAGCTTGTCTATGCTGACTTATGGTGAAGTTTTAAAACAGATTAACAGTCATACCAAGGGGAAAAAGTGCCTTCTGTTAGGCAATGGCTTTAGCATGGCATACAATGCTAAACGGTTTTCTTTTACAAATCTATTAGAGACGGCTTTAAAAGAAGATATCATTGTGAGGGGTTCAAACATACATAAGGTTTTTCAAAAACTAAATACTGCTGATTTTGAAAAAGTTATTCGGTATTTAGATGGCGTTAAAGACTTGATGCAGCTCTACCAGCCAGGTTTCGATAAACGGCCAATTGAGCGTGACATAAAAAGCCTCAAGAAGCATCTTGTTAATACGATTACTAATAATCATCCCGAAAGTAGCATAGCCATAGCAGATGAAGAGTCTAAGACCTGTGCTGAGTTTCTTGACAATTATGATAAGATATATTCGCTAAACTATGATTTACTGGCCTACTGGGTTATCATGCAAAATAGTGATTTGAATTTCCCAGATGGTTTTGGTGATAATGCAGAAGATAAAGGTTATGACCCTGAAAATTATGATGACGACTATGAATCATATCTTGACGATTTTGTTGTCTACAAAAATATTACACACGATTTAATGTTTTTGCATGGTGGCCTACATTTATTTGACCACCTTACAGAAGCCATTAAGCTTACGTTTTGCAGAACTGGAAAGACGCTTAAAAAACAAATATACGAAAATCTAATTAGGGGTATTTATCCGATTATTATCTCTGAAGGGAACTGGAAAGAAAAGCTTGAAAAGATAAGGCACAGCTATTATTTAAATCACTGCTATAAATCCTTAAACACGCAGGGTGGCGACTTGGTCATTTATGGTACAGCTCTTAAGAGCAATGATGAACATATTAAGAAGGCTATCGTCGAAGGCAACTTTACAAATATATACGCCAGCGTTTTCTCTAAGGATGACAAGAGATCGCTTTCTTTGCTTAGTGACAACATCGATTTATATAACAAAACCCATTCACGAAAAAGAAATAAAACAAAAGTCATATTATATGACGCCAAAACTGTTAGCCCGTGGGGAAGATAGCTGCTCTGCGGGTCGCTTACTACTTCGCTCTTCGGGCTTCCATCTTCGCTATTCTACTTCGCCAAGGCTACGAAGAAACCGGCTACGAAGAAACCAGCTACGACGGACAAGACGAAGTACGAGTCGCGTGGGATTGATTTTCCAGCATACGGTAACCAGCAACGAGTATCGAGCATCTGGTCTTTATTGTGCTATCACAGTTGAGATTCTGAACACCGGCAGGAGGAGTGCTATTGCTATCGTGCCGATTACGATACCCATGATAATAATCATCAGCGGCTCAATGAGGGATGTTGCCATCCTGATGGAGTTTTGCAGCTTTTTTTCGTAATAGACGGATACCTTATCGCAGACGTCGCCGAGTTTGCCGCTCTTTTCGCCGGCACGGAGCATCTGGATGATTCCCGGGGCGACAAGCTCACCGTAAGGGGCAAGGACGATGGATTCTGAAAGCTGATACCCGTTGCGAATCTTCGAATCGGTGGCGGCCCACAGAGTCCGGAAGTAGTAATTTTCGCACGATACCTTCATCACCTCGAGCGCATCTAAGAGACTGACGCCCGTGCCTACCATCGTCGCCATTATCCTCATACTTCGTGTCAGCACAGCGTCAATGAACATCGTGCCGAAGATCGGCGTGTGCACCTTCATCCAGTCTATGACCTTCTGGCCGCTGGTTGTTTGATACCAAAAGTGCACCGCCATACCGATAACTACAATGGTACTAAAAATAGTGGCCATTATCTGGGCGTCGCCTAACATCTGGCTGAAGCTCACAAGCACCTGGGTCAGTTTCGGCAGAGCGGCACCTCTCGATTCGTAGATCTTTGTGAACTTCGGCAGAACGAAGAACATCAGCGAGCCCGTCGCAGCCGTGGCCATCAGCAGCATGATAAACGGATAGATCATTGCACCCTGGACCTGCTTGCGCGTTTCGGCGTCGTCATTGAGGTAGCCGGCCAATATTTCGAGCATGTGTGCCATCCTGCCCGAGGCCTCCGAAGCCCTGACCATACTGATGAACATGGTGTTGAAGACCTTCGGATAGACCGCCAGCGCATCGGAGAAGCTGTCGCCACTCTTTATCCTGTTGGCAACGGTAACGATTATATCTCTCAGGGGGCAGGGGGCAAGCTGCTCAGCCATTGCTTCGAGGGCGTCGCTCAGGACGACACCGCTGTCAAGCATAATTGAAAGCTGCGTTGTGAACATTATCAGCTCGTCCCGCTTGATTTTGGCGTTTGATACAGCCGAACTGACGACCGGTGGAGCAAGAGCAGGATTTTTGGTCTGCAATTCCATTTTACTCTCCAGCCCCTCCACTCATATTTGTAACTCGCAAAATCTCGTCTATCGTCGTGATGCCAGCCTTTATTTTTTCAATCCCATCCATGTGCAGCGGCGCCATCCCTATATCAAGTGCAGCCTTTTGAAGGGTCTTGAGCGTCGCGCCCTGGGTAATCATATCAAGAATATTATCATCCGGCACAAAGAGTTCGTGAATGGCGATCCTTCCGAGATAGCCGGTGTTTCG
>SDBT01009388.1_pt1 | contig 15867 bp, 19 predicted proteins | sample 2277101 | NCBI WGS metagenome assembly SDBT01 (sample SAMN10404973, study PRJNA504765) | marine sediment metagenome | isolation source: marine sediment core GS10_PC15, 103 cmbsf | place: Arctic Ocean: Southern Knipovich Ridge | collected 2010 | reverse complement strand
GGCGGCTTTATAAGGTATTTTGATACTATGCCAAAAGGACGACCACCAATCAGCAAAGCGACCCTTAAACGTCTTGGGAGCAAGGAAGTCGCCAACCGGCCTGACGATATGGATGCGTGTGGCGCCGTGCCTGATCCGCCGGACCACTTGCCAGACGAGGCGAAGGCCGAGTGGCATAGGGTTCTTGCCGCCCACGCGATGCAGGGAACCATATCCGCCGGCGATCGGGGGGCTTTGTGTGTGCTCTGTTGCTCATGGGCGGACTACTGGGTGTATGACGACAGGGAGAAAGAGCTACGAGACACGCCCGGATCGCTGCTATCAGCGGACATCGCGATGCTTTTACGAAAAACACAATCAGCTAAGCAAGACGCTTACGCCAGGTGGACCAACTTGATCGCCCGATTCGGGCTCACGCCGGCCGACAGAGCACGCGTCAAGGTCGGCACATCCACCAAGGACAAGGAAAACGCTTCCCGTGGTAAAGACCGCTTCAAGCCAAAGCTCGCAATCGTCGGCTAAGAAGGCGTCAAAGAAGACGGCCGAAGCTGAGGCTATCCTATCGCTGTCGCTGACAATCCCTGAGAAGTGGAAGAAGCTTTTTGATTTGATCCCTGGCTATGACCCGATCGCCACGGCGGTCGGTTGCAGGTTCGACGATGGCCATGGCAAGATGGTACCTGGCGACTGCTGGTTCGATGAGGAGGCAGCGCAACTCGCCGTTGACTTCTTCCCTGAGTGCCTAACGCACGTCAAAGGCGACTTAGCGGGCAAGCCATTCCAGTTAGAACCGTGGGAACAGGCGATTATCGGTTGCCTTTACGGCTGGAAACGGCCGAACGGCACACGTCGATACCGTGGTGGGCTTCTTTATGTGCCACGAAAGAACGGGAAAACGACCTTTGCTGCTGGCATGGGTGCCCGTTCGTTGGTCTGTGACGGAGAACCTGGCGCCGAAATCTACTGTGCGGCTGCCGATCGTGACCAAGCGTCACTGGTTTTCGTCCAGGCAAAGGCAATGTTCAAGGCGGAGCCGTGGCTTGACGAGCAGGTGACGCTTTACACGAAGGCAATCCAACACCACCAGACGGGCGGTGTGTTTCGGGTCATCAGTGCAGACGCCAAGACGAAGCATGGTTTTAATACTCACCTGGCGATCATGGACGAGCTGCACGCACAGCCAAATGCCGACCTGTACGACGCGCTTGATACAAGTATGGGGTCACGGTCACAGCCATTGATGTGGAACATCACCACGTCCGACTTTGACCGGCCATCGATCTGCAACGAGCTTCACAAGTACGGTTGCAATGTGCGGGATGGCATCCTACGCGACGAATCGTTTTTGCCTGTGATATTCGAGTTGACTGGCAAGGACGCAGACCGCTGGGACGAGCCTGAGATGTGGTGGAAGGCGAATCCGAACCTCGGCATCAGCCTGTCGATGGACTACCTGAGCCGCCAGTGCGAGAAGGCTAAGCAGAGCCCGCGATTCGAGAACACGTTTAAGCGGTTGCACCTGAATATCAAGACCGAGCAGGACTCCAGATTCTTGAATATGGCATTGTGGGACAAGTGCGATGGCGAGGTTAACGAGGCAGCGTTACAAGGTGCCCTATGTTATGGCGGCCTTGACCTTGCAAGCACCACTGATATCGCTGCCTTCCTGCTCTACTTCCCTGAGACGCACGCAGTGATTTCGCGATTCTGGATACCGTCGGACATGGCACATCAGAGGGAGCGTCGTGACCGTGTGACCTACAGCGCTTGGGCACGCGATGGCCTGGTGACCATGACTAAAGGCAATGTCATTGATTATTCTTTTATCAAGGCTGAGATAACTTCCCTAGGTACCAAGTACGGCATCAAGGATATCGGCGGCGATCGCTGGAACCTTGAGATGTTACGTCAGGAGATGGCCGACGTTGGCGCCGAGATCATCCCGTTCGGTATGGGCTTTGCGTCACTGTCAGCACCGACCAAGGAGTTGGAGCGGTTGGTATTGTGCGGCGAGTTGGCGCATGGCGGCAATGAAGTACTGCGATGGATGGCCGCCAATACGATGGTCGCCAGCGATGCGGCAGAGAATATCAAGCCCAAGAAGCCGACCAAATCAAGTGCCAATCGCATCGATGGCATCGTGGCTTTGGTGATGGCGATCGGTAGGGCGACGGAAGACAACCCGGACGGTTCGAGGTCATGCTACGAAGACGATGGACTTTTGATACTATGAGGCTAACCATGGGTATTCGATCAGCTATCGGCAAGATGTTCCGCAGTGTTCGCACAACGCAGGACGCGATATGGGCCCAGACTGTCGGCCTGATACAGGGCTCCACGAAGGCGTCGTCCGGGCAGACGGTAAACGAACGCACGGCGCTTAACCTGCTGTCGTTCTATGCGGCCGTCAAGGTTATCAGTGAGAGCCTCATGCAAACCCCAATGTTTGTGATGGAGCACATCACTACATCGAACGGCGGCGAGTCGACGCGTAAGGCGAGATCGCATCCAACGTATGACCTGTTGCATAACATGTCGAACACCTTTCTAAGCGCTGGCAAGTTCCGCGAAACCATGATGGGCCACGTTCTCACCTACGGCAATGGCTACGCAGAGATCGAGCGGGACAACTCAGGCCAGCCGATCAGCCTGTGGATTTTGTCACCTACCAGCATCGTCGATATCAAGCTGGTGGGTCAGGAGTTGCGGTACATCCACAGGGATAAGAACGGACAAGAGACCAGCCTTGCGGGTTCTAACATCTTCCATCTATCTGGCTTGGGCTTCGATGGCGTGAAGGGATACAGCCCTGTGACGATGGCGCGTAGCGCGATCGGTAATGGTATGGCTGCCGACGAGTTCGCTGGCACTTGGTTCGCACGTGGTGCTACGCCATCGGCCGTCATCACACACCCCGGAAACCTGAAACCCGAAGGACGCACGAACCTGAAACGGTCGTGGGCAGACGCACAAAGCGGCATGGAGAATGCGCACAAGATCGCGGTGATGGAGGAAGGGATGACCATCCAGCCGTGGGGGATGAGCCCAGAGGATAGCCAGCTATTGGCCACCAGGCGGTTTACGCCAGAGGAAATGGCCCGCCTGTTCAGGCTACCACCGCCCAAGATCGGCGACCTTAGCCGTGCGACGTTCAGCAATATCGAGGCGTTGGCTATCTGGTTTGTCACCGATGCCATCGACCCGTGGGCACAACGCTTCGAGATGGAGGCGTCTGCTAAGCTGTTCACCAAGACGGACAGGGAGCGATTCTTCCCGTTTGTCCAGTTGGCCGGCCTGTTGCGTGGTGACCTGCCCACCAGGTACACAGCCTATGCGACAGGCCGCCAGTGGGGTTGGTTGTCCGTCAATGACATCAGGGGCCTTGAGGAGATGAACAATATCGGCGAGTCGGGCGACGTCTATCTGTCGCCCCTGAACATGATCGACGCTCAGGAATTGGTCGATGGCGAGGAGGTGCTAGACCCGTCAGACGGCCAAGCTGTTAGCAGGTTTGTAATCAACGCACTACGCAAGCTCGCAGACAGAGAACGACACAAGCAGATACCAGCAAAAATAGTAGCCAATACTTGCGAGTGCGATAACTCCGATCGGAAAATAACGCACGTACAAAGCAGGTCAATCGTTACCAGGAACAAGATTTCAAGGGCGAACAAACGTCTATTCGATGATGCGGCCAAGCGTTCAGTGACGCGTGATGTCAGGGCGGTGTCGGGTGCGCTGGGCAAGCTCGATGCACCTGATGGCCGTGGCGCCTTCGTCGATTGGATGGATGGTTTCTATGAGGGGCAGGGAGACTATGTGCATCGTCAGTTCTCGCCGGTGATCGCGGCGTTTGCCGACCAGTTAAATAGCGACGTTTTGGACGAACGCGGATTGCCTGAGTCGGAAGGACTCCCGCCAGAGATGGAACGATTCGCAGAGGATTACACCGGCAGCTTGGCAGGAAGATACATCGACAGTTCTCGTGGTCAGCTAATCAACCTGCTAGACGAGGCTGACGCGATACCTGATCCGGTCCCGGACGAAGATGGTAACGTAGCGGTCAAGGTCACAGCCGCCGTCCTGATCGGTGCAAGGCTTATCGAATGGGGAGACAAGAGGTCAGGTAAGCTGTCAACGAGGGAGAACGCACAATCCTTACAGGCTCTAACGCGGCAATCGTACACCAACTCCGGTGTCACACGATTTCGATGGGTGACATTCGGCAGCGATACATGCCCGATTTGCGAGGAGCTCGACGGTACAATCGTTGGCGTTGAAGGTGCATTCGCCAAGCCAGGTGATGACCTTGAAGGCGACGAGGGACAAACGCCCATAACCAGGACTGCTAACATGTTCCACCCACCAGCACACGACGGCTGCGTTTGCCAAGTCGTGGCAGAATAAAGGACACAACTATGGCTATTCAAACAACAGGCGGCGTCATTGAAGCAGAGTTTAGCGAAGGCGTGCATCGCATTGTTCAGATCGATTCGTCGCACCACGAGGTCCACGAAGGCGAGTCTTTTAGAGCGTTTGTCGTGGATACGTCTTTGGCAAGCGCTGAAACTCTGTCGTTTGCATTTAAGACGCCTCCAAGCCCAGATCTGGTCCATATGATTGTCGCGTTTATCACCAATGGTGATGCCCACATAGAGTTACTGCAAGCTCCGACGTGGACGGCAAACCAATCCGACACGACACAAACAATACAAAACGCTATACGAGGTGGAAGATCGTCCTTCATATTGGAGAACACAAACCAAGCAGGGTTTGTCGCATCGGACGTAATGATCGTCAACGCTACTGGCCTATCTGGTGGCACTGCAATCGATACAACCTACACATTCATTGCAAACAACGGTGGACAAGGCGGCGGCAGAGACGTTGAAGAATGGGTGTTATTACCCGATACACAATATGCAGTTGTGTTAACGTCAGACGAATCCGGAAACGCCGGCCAAATCAAGCTAGCATGGTACGAACACTCACTTGAATCAGAATAATAAGGAGCCATAGCATGGCCAACAAACTAATGCCAGACATGGAGACCCGCACCACGCGAATCGACAAAAACGCCAAGGCGTTGTCGTTTCGCCTGATTCCGCCAGAGGACGGCGAGGGTATGCCCATCATCGAGGGTTATGCTGCCGTGTTCAACAAGCCATCGGAAGACCTAGGCGGTTTTACCGAGTTCATTGCGCCTGGCGCCTTTACCAACTCGATCAAGAACGACGACGTTCGAGCGCTAATCAATCACGACACAGGCCTGTCGACCATCGGTCGGACCAGTGCGGGTACGCTGGAGCTGTCGGAGGACAAGCACGGGCTCAAGTACAGGGTTCAGCCTCCAGATACCAGCGCTGGCCGTGATATCGTTGAACTCATTAAGCGTGGCGATATCACGCAATCGTCGTTTGGCTTCCAGACAGTGACCGATAAATGGGAGACTATCGACGGCGCCGAGGTACGTACAGTCATCGAGGCCAAGCTATTTGACGTCTCGCCGGTGACCTTCGCGGCCTACCCAGACACAGAGGTCGCTGTGCGATCGCTGGAGAAACACAAGGCAGACGCGGGCCGAACCATCGCCGATCTACGTAGGGCGGTTGACATAGAGTCCCAAGCTGGCTAATATATGCCGAAGAAGTGAACAGCCGATACATCGATCGCCGTCGGGCGTGGGCGTAAATCGCATCCAATCGAAGTAGAGGAACGGCGGATAAACGTCTGTAGACCAGGCGCGGACCACCAACAAGGTTGACTATTAACCCTTGTCGTGGTCCGCGCCTGTTTTTCTAGGGCCACCGACACACAGGAGCCCTAGACATGACACTACAACAGCTCATTGAGAAGCGGAAGGCAGTCCTTGCCGCCGCCAAAGCGCTTACCGACACTGCCAAGGCAGACGGTGACCGTGCATCGACCGACGAAGAGCGGACGAAGATTGACGAGGCACTCACCGAGTCTCGAACGCTCAAGGAACAGATCGACGTATTGCAGGCCGACGAGACCAGACGTCAGGAAATCTCCGACGGACTGTCGGACAGCCAGGGGCGTCAGACGTCGCCAGACCTGCCCGAGCAGCGGACCACGCCTGAGGTGGTTCAGCATGCCATGATTCGTGGAGACCGTGGCCAACAGTTCCCCATGCCCAACAGGGCACGCCGCGTGAGTTCGCTGCGTGCGTTCAAGACCGAAAATGAGGCTTACGCCTTTGGCCAGTGGGCCTTCGGTGCGCTCTTTGGCAATAGGTCAGCACAAGACTATTGCCGAGACAACGGGATTGCCATCGTCCGAGGTCAAGAGGAACGTGCACAGACCGAAGGCGTCAACACCGCTGGCGGCTATCTAGTGCCTCATCAGTTTGAGGCCACCATGATCGACCTGCGTGAGAGCTTCGGCGTATTCCGGGCAAACGCACGAGTCATTCCTATGTCAAGTGATACACTAAGTATCCCACGCCGGACAGGTGGATTGACAACTTACCGGATTGGCGAAAACACGGCCATCACAGAGAGTCAAAAGAGCTGGAATCGGGTAACCCTGACGGCCGGCAAAGTCGGTGTACTGGCTAAGTATTCTTCAGAGGTCAACGAAGACGCGATCATTGACTTTGCCGAGAACTTGGCATCTGAGATTGCCTACGCATTCTCAGTTACTGAGGACACGGACGGATTCAATGGCACTGGTGTCCTTGCCAACGGTGGCATTACAGGCATTATGGTCAAGATAGACGACGGCACTCACACCGCCAGCATCGTCACGCAGGGATCGGGCAACACATGGGGTGCTATCGTGCTGGGTGACTTTAATGACGTGGTTGGCCTATTGCCTACGTTCGCAACGGCAGGTGCGGCTTGGTATGCGTCGCAAGCGTTCTTCGGTGGTGTCATGCAGAAGCTCATGTACGCTGCTGGCGGCAACACTGTTGACAACATCAGCGGTGGAACCGGTCTGTCATTCTTAGGATTCCCCGTGCGAATCTCTCAGTCGCTACCGACCGCTACGGCAACCGCTACGATCCAATGCTTGTTTGGCGACCTTCGCCAGGCAGCCATCTTTGGTGACCGCAGGCAGACCACGATTGCCCTGAGCGAGCACCTCAACTTCGCTGAGGACGAAATCGCCATCCGCGGTACCGAGCGGTTTGATATCGTTGTTCACGACCTCGGCACAACGAGTGTCAAAGGCCCGATCATCGCACTCAAGACCAGCAGTTAACAACAAAGCACAGGAGCTTTTGAAATGATTAACGCACAAGCAAGCAAACGGACTCAGTTACTCGCAACTCAGGCCATGACAAACAGCGCGACGCTAACGGCTAACCTTGACACAAAAGGCTCTGGCTACGCTGTCGTGACGATGAACTTTGCGATCGAAAACAGTACGACTGGCATTGGTGCGACCATCGCATTTACAGAGTCTGACGACACAGTGGTGACCAACTTCGGCACGTTTGATACTGATTTTGCCATTACTGGAGCTGATGGCGACCTGACTGCTGCTAAGATCATCTGCTTCCAGGTTAATCTTGTAGGCCGAAAACGGTATATGAGGTTAAGCGTATCGTCTGGAACCAATGGCACCCACGACAATCTTATTGTCGGTGCTATCGCAGAGCTTAGCAGGCTTGAAGTAATGCCAGCAAATGCTGCTGCGATGGTAGGAAGTGGCGACGTAATCGCGTTGGGATAACTTACCAGAGTGTGGCATCTCCGACGGCTGGTCCCGTTTAACGGCGGGCCAGCCATCGGGGAAGCCTGACCGACATTTAACCTTCATCGGAGATGCAACTACGATGACCACACCGATTAAGCTTAATTTGGGCGCAGGAAACTTTAAGATCGAAGGCTATACCGCCATCGATCGCAAGCTAGGTACAGAGGCTTACCCGTTAACCTACGAGGACGATAGCGTCAAGATTATACGGGCCAGCCATGTCTTAGAACACTTCAACTTCGCAGATTCACGGTTGGCGTTGGCTGATTGGTATCGGTCGTTACAGCCTGGTGGCATCATGCGTATTGCTGTGCCAGACTTCGACCAGATATCAGCTCGCAGATCACAAGATTCAAAGTGGGCGTTTTATTTGATGGGCGGCCAGACTGATGACGATGACGTTCATAAGTCTGTATGGAGCGCAGACCTACTAGTTGCGGCCATGCAGAATATTGGCCTTGTGGATCTTCAAAGCTGGTCTGACGACGTAGGAGATTGTGCCAGTCACTTAGTAACAGTAAACATTCAAGGACGTAAGCCGTTAGACGGTGAAGTTGATGTTACTGCCGATGAGCCTGACACCGATACTCCAGTCATTGCAAACATGCAGATCAAGGCGAAGATCGCAGCCATCGGATCTATCCCACGACTTGGATGGCAGGACCACCACGGGTGTTGTGAAGCAGCGATGAAGAAAATCGGCATCCAGCCACGACACTTTAACGGTGTGTTTTGGGGCATAGGGATGTCAAATGCACTTGAAGACATGCGAGACGAGGGGATAGACTGGGTGTTTACCCTGGATTACGATTCAGTTTTCACAGCTAAACACATCGACGACATGTTGCAAATCTTTGCGAGATACCCACACATCGACGCGCTTTGTTGCAATGAGGTTCGACGAAATGAAGACACACCACTTGCAACAGTCAAAGGCTTGACGGCAGTGGGTCACACTGGCGAGCCCATACGCTTACACACAGGTCATTTTGGACTGACGTTGATCAGGATGTCAGCCTTAACAGAGGTTCCTATGCCGTGGTTCAAGTCCGAACCCGGTCCTAATGGTTCATGGCGACACGAAGATTGTTTACATGAGGACATATGGTTTTGGCATCAGTGGAAGAAAGCTGGCAAGACGCTGTACTTGGCGCCAGACGTAAGAGTCGGACAGTTAGAAATGACGGTCGTTGAGTTTGACGAGGATATGCGAGCCCAACGATTGCGTATCAATGACTGGATGAAGCGTGAATATGGACGGACGAGTCGTCATGAAGTTATACCAGCACTTAACACAGGGGGTGCATCATGATAATCAGACTTCTAAAGCCTTACATCATGTACCCGGCAGGCGAAGTGATTGACACGTTCGGCGATCCTGTGTGCGAGTTACTGATTCAACGCGGCGTGGCTGAACAGGTCATCGAACAACGTAAGAAAGCCAAGCACAGGCGTGGCTGTCACGTTGAAACGACAGCCAGAGCGAACCCAAGGGGCTGACCATGGGACTGATACAAACCGTACCTCCGGCGACTCAGGCGGTCACCACTGCCATGGTCCGTGACCACATACGGATCAGCACTGTCAACGAGGACAGCCTGCTTGATTCGTACATCGGTGCGGCAACCCATTACATAGAGGGCCGGACAGGTCGACAGCTAATCGATGCAACGTGGGTGTGGACGCTAGAGGGCTTTAGCTCGCTGTTGTACGTGCGGCATGCGCCGTTATCGTCTGTGACATCCATTACTTACTTGGACCAGGCAGGAGACACCCAGACGCTATCAACGGACGTCTATGACGTGGACACCAAAACGGAACCCGGCCGGATACTGCTAGCCCGTGAACAGAGTTTCCCGTCGATCGACAGCGGGTTTGAGGCGGTCACTATTACCTATGTCGCTGGATACGGCGATGAGTCTGCCGACGTACCTGACGAACTGCGCATGGCCATCATGCAACTGTGTGCCCAGTGGTACGAGATCCGCGAGCCTGTCGTTATGGGCTCGATCAACAATGTGCCGCGTTCTGTTGAGGCGCTAATCAACCAGTCCAAGCTACCGGAGTTCGTGCAAGTATGACCATGCCAGCGGGGAAATTTCGGCATCGAGTGACGATCCAGTCGGCGAGCGAATCGCGTGACACGACGGGAGAGTTATTGCTCACGTGGTCAGCGATCGAGCGTGGCGAGGTGTGGGCGTCAATCGATCCCCTAAGCAGCACAGAGCGGCCAGACAGCAGCCAGCAGCAGGCGATAGCCACACACACGGTCATCATCAGGCATAGCAACCTGACAGTAACCCATAAGCATCGTCTGTTATTCGGTTCGCGCGTGTTCAATATCCTGAGCGTGTTAAATCAGGACGAACGCAGCATCTTTTACGAGTTGACCTGCGAAGAGGTAGCAGCCTAATGGTAACGACGTCGAAATCATCGCCGTTTAAGCTGAGCGGAGACAAGAAATTGATCCGGGCGTTGTCGCGTATACCTGTTAAGTTGCGTATTAGCGTTCTTACGGATGCGCTTGACGCTGGCGCCAAGATCATCCAGCGTGCCGCACAGGCACTGGCGCCGAAGGATAGAGGCGTCCTGGCATCATCTATCGAACGTAAGACGCTACCGGGCAAGTTTGCGGCCGTGGCCATCAGGCCAAGCTATGGCACTGCACCGCATGCGCACCTTGTCGAGTTCGGCACTGGGCCGCGCATGTCGCCACGTGGATTCCGTGGGATCATGCCAGCGCAGCCGTTCATGCGACCCGCGTTTAACAGGAACGTCAAGCGTGCAAGCGAAGTCAGTGGGAAGCTGATCCTAAAGGCAGTGGACAAGATCGGTGCAAAGGAGGGTCGTCGTGGCTGATGTAGCGACAGCATTGACAGCCCTGCTTACCGGCGACCCGACTGTTAGCGGTCTTGTGGGATCGCGTGTCATGCCCTGGCAGGCCGTCCAGTCAGTCGCCAGGCCATTTATCGCATACCAGCAGACAGACGGTGCACACGAGCACAGCTTCACCGCTGGCCAGCAGCTTGGCCGCGCTATCTTCCAGTTCAGTTGCGTTGCGGACACCTACGCTGCCGCGGCTTCCCTGACGGATGCCGTCAGAGTCAAGCTAAGCGGCTTTCGCGGGACATCAGAGGGCGTGGTGATCCAAAGCAGTTTGGCGATTGACGAACGAGACGCGCCTGTCCCGCCAATCGCTGGCAAGCTCAAACCTATTTACACGAGGCAGATTGACTTTTCTGTCTGGTTCACAGAAACAGCACCAACCAACTAGGAGTACTAGTCATGGCAGAAACAGGAGTAGCAGCGCTTGGGACGGTGATATCCATCGCTTCAACAGTCAGCAACGTGATCAGTTTTGACGGCCCATCGGAAACGGTAGGGACTGTCGATGTTAGCAACTTCAGTAGTACGAATGCCGAGTTTCTCAAATTGCTGCCAGATGGTGGCGAGATGACGGTCACGGTGAACTATGATCCCGGTGTACACGATGCCATCAGCGATCTGATGCCAACCAGCGTAATATTACCGTCTGCTGTTACCATTACATTCCCTGACATGGCAGCAACTGTGGTATCGTTTAACGCTTGGGTGACAGGCTTCTCGATAAGCGCAGACATTGAAGGAGCAGCACAGGCTACGATCACACTCAAAGTAACAGGCGCCATCGATTGGGATGACGCGGTATAACAATTCCAAAGGAGCTATCAAATGTCGGAAGATGCAAAAGTGTTAACGCAACAGGACATCATCGCAGTCAATGACATCGTTATGGAGCGTGTCAACGTGCCAGAATGGGGCGGTGAGGTGTTCATTAAATCGCTGACCGCACGACAGCGTGACGCCTTCGAGGCGTCCGTTACCCACCAAGGCGGGAAGCAGCGAACGAACCTGCGGGACTTGCGTGCCAGGCTTGTGGCTATCTGCATGGTGGACGAGAACGGGAACAGGTTATTTGGTGATAACCAGATCCCCGCTCTGTCGGCCAAGTGTGGCAAGGCGTTGGACCGCTTATTCGAAGCGTGTCAGACGCTCAACAAGATGTCCGACGGTGATGTCTCGGACTTGGAAAAAAACTGCGACAGCGGCCTAGCCGACGAATGATGTTCAGGCTGGCGCTTGCGCTAGGCCAGCCACATCCAGACAGGCTGGCCGCTGAACTAACCAGTGCGGAGTTTTCAGAGTGGATCGCGTTTTACAGTATCGAGCCTTTCGGCTCACAGGCCGACGATTTGCGGGCGGGCGTCGTGGCTGCGGTGACGGCGAATACTGTTCGCAGCAAAGGCCAGAAGGCAGCACGGCCGGCGGATTTCTTCCACAGCTTACGAGAAGCGCCGGCAGTACAAGAGGTAGAGCGATTGAGCGTTGATGACACCATGAACTCCCTAGCGCGATCGCTTGGGGTCAAGCGTAGGAGCGATAGCAATGGCGACGATCGGTAAACTTGTCGTAACGCTAACAGCTAAGACGGCCAAGTTTAAGTCTGGTCTTGGTAAGGCTGCCCAGGTCGCTAAGAAATTCGGCAAGGCCATATTCAGCGCTGGGGGCAAGGTGGCTGCGCTTGGTGCTGCCGCGGTGCTTGCAGCAGCGACGGGCTTGGCTGTTTTGATATCAAAGTCTCTTGACTCAATAGATGTTCTTGGCAAGCTCGCGTCAACCTTGGACGATTCCACAGCACGGATTGCAGGCTTGAGATTCGCTGCCAACTTGGCCGGGGCAAGTTCAGCGACGTTGGATAAGGGTCTAAAGCAATTAACTCGCAGGATTGGCGAGGCTAAGACCGGCACAGGCGAGGCGGTTGATGCATTCAAAGCACTAGGTCTAAGCGCTGTTGATTTGGCCAAGAAGATGCCATCCCAAGCAATCATCGACGTAGCAGAAGCTATTAACAAACTGCCCACTGTTGCCGAAAAGGTTGATACAGCGTTCAAGCTGTTCGGTCGGTCTGGTGTGGATCTTATCAACACATTTGCGGCGGGTCGAGAAGGCTTAGAGGACATGATAAAGGAGGCCGAAGACTTCGGCATAGCAGTAAATAACATCGAAGCCAAGCAGATCGAGAACGCCAACGACGCTGTGACGCGGATGAAAAAAAGTTTTGAAGGTCTAATCACGCAGTTAACCAAGAAGGTCGCGCCTATTCTGGAATCGATCGCAACCAAACTCACGGGCCTGGGGACCGCCGGCCAAAGCGCTGCCAGTGTGGTAGAGATCGCGTGGCTAAAGGCTATCCGTGGTTTAGCACCTGTCAAGAAATTTTTCGACGATTTCCGCGCAGGTCTATTACAACTCCAGTCTTTCAAAATAAAGCGGGAAGCCGGCAAGCTCATCTTTAGGCGCATTGGCACAACGGGGGAGAATCGTGAGGCGCTGGACGCGCAAATCGCAACCTTGAGAGCCCAAAACGCAGCAATCCAGGACCAGATCACCGGCATTCAGTCTGCCGAAACACTAACAGAGTTGGTAGACCGCCTAATCAACAACGCCGAACGACGGGCCGGCCAACAACTGAAGGCGGCAGAACCAAAACCACCACCAGGCTTGTTCGAAACTGTTTTCAATGAGAACTTCTTAAATAAGGTGTTCGACAGGCTAGAGGCAGAAGAGGCAAAACGTCAGGCAGAATTTGCTGCAGCACGTGATTTATTCCGTACTGAGCCTAATGCCGCAGAGCAAGAACAACTCGATAACGCTAAGGCATTACTTGATGCGTTCCTTGAAGTTGTACAGCTTCTAAAAAACCCACCGCCAACCGTTCTACAAATAGGCAACTAGAGTTACTCCATGGCAGTAGTCATTAAAAACATCGTTGAAGGCGCTAGCGTTCGTGAGCAAGGCGGTATCGTCCTTGAGAGTATCGACGTTGCTATTGTCCATGGCTTGTCGGGTGGCACTGGCTGGTCTGCTGAGGCGCTTGCGACTGCTGGCCTGCCGACGGCTAACGAAAGCCATCCGAACTATTCGACGTTGACGTTACGCGAAAGGCGTGTCATTCCACTATCGCCCAGCATTGCTCAAGTTGAATTGGTCTATCGCGTGGACGAGAGCTTACTGCCGACAGCGATAACGACGCGTGGGGGTTCCAGAATCAACAGCGTCACCACCGCTGTCGATCGGTTCGGTAAGGAGATACAGACGACGAGAAGTACGGACTTCACTATCAAAGGCGTGTTCTTCACAACCGTCGTCGATACTCAGACGCATGAGGTGACAGCCACAGAGGCGCAGCGAACTCTGTCAGTGACGGACGCACGGTCCAGTGCCGACCCCAGCGTGTTCACAGCGGTGTATGTCAACAAGATCAATAGCAAGGACTTCCAAAACGGTGAGCCTGGCACGTGGTTCTGTTCGGGCATCACGTTTGCGATTTCCAACAGGGACGCCTCGCCGCCACTATGGAAGTTCGTGTATAACTTCCAGCACAAGCAGGATGGCTGGCAACCTATTGCGACGCACCAAAACAAACGGACGGGCGAGCCCGCCGACCCGTTGATCGAAGTAGAAGTCGATTGGTATGAGTCCATCGACTTTAATAACCTGGGGCTATTTGCGCCATGACCCAACCGGAAGCGCCAGACAAACAGGCAGGCGACGTGTTTACGGGTGGCGATCTCTTGCAGCTACTCGAATCTATCCCGCCCCACGTTGAGGGAAGCACCACCATTCGGATCGAGCGAATTGGCAACGCTGCGATCTTGCACAATATACCTATCACTCCAGCACAGCTACCTCGTTTGTTCCAGATTGTCGACGTTGATAATGACATCCTACTGGGTCAAGCGGTTGATGATTCAAGGGTTACAGTTGCCATCGCCAAGCCGCCAGAGCTGCAAAAGAGCGTGACCAACGGCACGACGCTCAATGGTCGCAAGATTGTATTTGATGGTGGTGATAGCACCGGGCAAACCCGGACAAGCACGAACGCCACCGATAGCGAAGACGTTCGAGAAGAAACAGTAGAGCCACTGTACACAACCGGCGAGGCTAACTCGCTGGTGTGGGCGCTCTTCGTTGGTGATACCGGCCTCGTCGACAGCAACGGTGATCCCATCCCATGGTTAGATGTGAGTGTGCGTGACTGGGTAAACGTCCAAGGATCTGACGGCAAAGTCAGGGTGTCTATTAACGACACTACGGCAGAGTTCCTGTCTGTTAAGTTGACCGCTGGCGATGGCATTACGTTAACCGAACAGAGTGACGGCGCAAACGAGACACTTGATATTTCGTCTTTTGCTCAGGTGAAGGTATCGGCAAATGATGCCAATAGGGATTTTCTTCTTGACAAACTTGGTGCGGGTGTAGGCATCTCGGTCACTGAAACAAATGACGGGGGGGACGAAACGGCAACGATAGCATTTGATCCAACGACTATCGCCTTGTATGACGCCGGTAAGCAACAAGTTTTGGTTCATACCTCAGGCGCGTTGGCATGGCTTGAAACGGATTCGTGCTAATGTCACCTATACTAAAAATAAACAACAAGATACTACGCACAGCCGCCGGCAAGATAGGTATCGATGGTCAATGCTGTTGCACGTCTGGCGAGTGCAGTTGTGGCGCTGACGACTGGGAAACCATGTGGACAGATCATGGTACATTCGATGGCTTAAACGATGGCGACGGGTCGTGCGGATCACCAGCATTGAATTGTACATATGTCATCACTGGTTATAGCGATTGCGACTTGACTCCACCGACAGGATGTGCCGACAATATCGGCGGGTCATGGGAGGGTGAATTTCAATGCGATGAGGCCCAGTGCCGGTGGGTTGGCGGTGTGCGCGGCTTAGATTCTCAAGACCCCCGCGACGAGATTTTTAGATTTACGAACACACTGATTGTGTGTGGTAAAACTGCTCCTGGGACCGGTAGTCCTACTAATCCTAATATAGTACTACGTCTATCAGGTGCGTCGTGGGTTTTAAGTGTGAAATGCGAGAGCGTATCGACAGTTTTCACAATCTGGAGTGGTGTAAAACTCATAGGACAAACCCCTGCTGGCGATTACTTCCGAACAGGTGGTAACGATACTACCGCCGTTTTAAGTGTGGGCTAGAATATGGCCAGACATACACGAATCAATTGCAAACACGCCAAGGTCGGAGATACACAAAGCCAGGTGATTTGCGATATCAGAGGATGCCC
>SDBT01009387.1_pt1 | contig 15868 bp, 21 predicted proteins | sample 2277101 | NCBI WGS metagenome assembly SDBT01 (sample SAMN10404973, study PRJNA504765) | marine sediment metagenome | isolation source: marine sediment core GS10_PC15, 103 cmbsf | place: Arctic Ocean: Southern Knipovich Ridge | collected 2010 | reverse complement strand
TTGTAAGCCTGTGTGTGAAAGAACGCCCACCCGAGCGCATAGCGCGCATTCGTTCCCGAGACGCTCCGCGAGATTTGTTTCATCTCCCATTTCGCCTCGGGCAGGCCGTTCAGCATGAGGAATGAGAGCCTATCGAGGCTCTGCCTGTCGACGCGGCCCAACTCGTTTTCGAGCGAAGCGTAGGCGGCCTCGGCCGAGGCGTTCTCGTACTCGACGAATGGCCTGGTCGAAAAAGCGAAGAATTTTTGCCATCCGCTCATTTCATCGCGCGAGTAGAGCGACTGCACGCCCGTGAGCGTCTTCAGCATGGAGCGCGCGCGAAACGATTGGCTCGACTCGTCGAACTGCTTGATGACGCCGGCAAGCTGAATCTTTGCGAGGTTCGTGTTCCCCTGCGCGATCGTGCATTTGGCCGTCCAGAACGCCGCGTCGGCGTTCGAATCGGAGCCAAGATCGGCGGCCGAAAGCTTTTCGAATACGCGCTGCGCCTCAGAGTATTCGCCCGCCTGATAGAGCTTTACGCCCCAGTGCATGACAGCCGTATAGGTAGCGGCGCGCTTGGGGTATTCCGCGAGCATTTGTTCGTACTCGTCGTACTCGTCGGGGCTGCCCAATTTCGCAAATATTTTCGCGCGTTCGCGAAGCGCCAGCGGCGCCATGTAGCTCCTGGGACTGCGCTCGACGAGTTGCGCGTAGTCCTCCAGCGCCTCGCCCGTCATTCCGGCCTTACGGCGATGCCTGGCGCGCTCGAAAAGGGCGGTCGTCGCGGAAGAGGCCTTGGGATAGTCGGAGATGATTTCAGTGTACAGGTCGGACGCCGCCTGCTTCTTGCCCTCGAGCGCGAATGATTTCGCCATGTACAAGAGTATCTCGGGCATCAGGGGGGCGACGCTGGGGTCGATCATCAAGTCCTCGAGTATGTCCAACGCCTTTCGAGCCTTCTTGTTTTCCGAATAAACCTTGGCGACCGCCAGCATTCTCTGCGGCGTATCGGGCTCGTCGATTTTCGCGACGGCTTCGAGGGCTTCGGAGCGCGACGGCCAGTTGTTGATGACGCGCCAAAGGATGCTCTCCGACGTCGAGCCCTTGCCTGCTGCGGCATACGCCTCGGCCAGCATGAGGGTCAGTGATGCGGACTCGCGGGTCGACTTCGCGCCTCGCAAGGCAGTCTCCAGGTACGGCGCAGCCTTCGCCTGATCACCGGTATTGACGTAAATGTTGATGAGTTCCATCCGCGCCCTCGGGGCGACGGGCGTATCGGGGTGAGCGCCGAGCAGTTCTTCTAGGGCCGACGTCGACTGATATATGTCGCCCGTCTGGAGCGCGCTCTGCGCCATCTGGTACAGGGCGTAATCCGCAAAAAGGGAATACACGTCGGCGGCGGAGCGGAACCGCTCGATCGAGCCCAGCCAATCGCCGACCTCTTGCAGGCGGTGTCCTTCGAGCAGCGCCTTGCCACCGGGGATATCCTCGGTTTCGGCCGCGACGAAGCGTGCGGGAGCAATCAACACGGCCGCTGCAAGGATAGCATGGGCCGGAAGGGCCTCGTGTGTCGGCCCTGCATCGCCGCGCGCTACTACCACTGGACGCTCGGTCACGACGAGATGATGCTCTATCTACATCGGGAGATGTGGCTTCCCAGTACCGTGAATTATCAGCTCTACCTGCGTGACCTCGGTCGGGATCGCACTGAGCAGCTATACTGGCGCGAGCTGAAGGCTAAGAACATCACGAAGCATGGGAACAGAAACAAATGGGATCGGCAGAAGTGGACTTGGCCCGCTGTAAACTTTTTCGCTGTTGATGCCCTGTCTTCTTTCAAGTTCTTTTGCTGCCACAGGAACGGGGACCACAACTGGTGGTTCTGTAAGCGAATGGATCTTTGGTTCGGCGACTGGCACGGTCAAGAGTGGTGGGGAAGATGGTTGGGTAACGAGTACGGCCGATCGACGCAGAACGGCATGACTTTTCTCTCGAACGATATCATTCGATGCAAGAAGACCAAACAACGTGGTGCTACCCGGCCGCCGCCGAACCGGATCTCTTCTTCGATCATCTCGGCAGCGTAGTTCTCGATTCGCTGTGTAGCGGTGGCAGCGGTCCTTGTGTTTCCTCTATAGGACAACCAGATATGGCAGATGAGTTTCTCGACAGGGACGAGGCTCTGCGCGATAAGCCTCAGGTCGGGGACCTCGTGATGGACCTGACCGAAATGCGCGTGGCGTTGTGTACCGAGAGAACCGGAGGGAAGCTATTTCTGATCTTCCTCGACACGCTGGATGAGCATTCTTGTGGCCCGGACGATGCCGGTATCGACGTAGAGCACCACTCGGATCTGACTAAGACGCGCGTTGTTCCTCGTCGCCTCGTCCGAATCAAGCCCGCTCCAGAGGTGCTGTATAGGGGGATCGATCGTACGGCCGTGGCCTGCTTCCCAGTCTCGATCAAGAACCCAGAGTATCAGGATTTCAGACTGGCGGAGCCTCCGTCGCTGGAGGTCGGACAAGTCTTCAGTTTCTCTCGCGATATCCACGATGCGTCTTCTGGGCGTTGCAAGGATATGGAGCTGGAGATCTACGACGTCCTGATCGAGGTTGCAAAAGACGGCAATTCGTTCTACACCTATGTCTGTGGGTACAAGGTGCCCGGCCTGCTGCATATAGGCGAGACGGTAAAGTTCCTCGAAATGGTCGAGGCGGACATGGAGATCATTGTCAGCAAAGAGCTGATCCGCCAAGCGCGGATACGGAGACAAGATCATGAGTAAAACTCCCGTTGTCCAGGTCAAGGACCCGGACGATTACCAGAGGCAGGCTGAGGCGACGATGAACCCTGCCTTCGATGCGAAGGGTCGTTTGGGTAACTGCGCGCTCGGTCTTTGCGACGAGTCCTTCGAGACGGCTGAGCACCTCTTCAATATCACCTCGGACGAGCAGTGGATCTTTGTCGATCCCGGCTCCTATACCGCGAAGCGGAAGATCAAGATCATCGACGAGCTGGGCGACGTGCTCTGGTACGCCGCGGTGCTGTCCCATGCGCTGCAAATGCCCTTTAAGGACATCGTCTACGGCACGACGTGGGACACTTCGACGTTGGTAGCTGGCAGGCCGCCGTACGTGGCGATGAACTCCTCGTGGCACCGTCTCTGCGCGTCCGTGGCTTTCGTTGGCGGAAAGATCAAGAAGCACCTCTATCAGGAGCACCCGCTCGACGAGAAGAACCGCGAGTTGATTCGAGGCTCGTTGCGTATCTCTGTATCGGCGGTGCAGACCATGTTGGCGGTTTGCCAGTCGACGCTCAACGAGTGCGCGATCGAGAACATCCGCAAGTTGCTGACGAGGTATCCCGAAGGGAAGTTCAGTGCGGAGAGTAGCATCAACCGAGTCGTCTAATTACCTTCGGCGCCCGTTCCTGAACGAGCGAGTGCTGAAGCTGCTGAAGGCAGGTGCCTACGTCGAGTACCGACCCTTCGTGCAGGCTCGGCAGGGGACTCGTTTCCATCAGTGCTTTTCGTCGGTGCATCTTGTTCATGGCGAAAAGCGAGAGATGATGCGGCTTCCCACGTTCGAGGTGCTGCGTAGGAAGGGTAAGATCGTCTGCCACGAGCAGCGTCCGTTGCACAGTATTTGGGGTTCTCCGATCGAGAAGCCACGCCTGGACTGGTCTAAGGCCTGGAAACACTTCAAGTGATGATGCCATCCTACGTAGTACATGTACTACGCAGGACGGGGTGGGTGTCGCGGCCGAAGCGGGAGCGTAAGAGCCGGGGGTACCACCGGCAAGACTCCGCCCGCTGGATGCCAGCGCCCCACCCTGTCTTTTTGGAGAACAACTGATGAATGATGAAGTTGTCAATTTCGATTGCTCTTGCGGAGCAATGCACCATATCATGCGTGTGTCGACGGCCATGGACGATGATGGCTGGACGTTCTGCGCTTTTGAGTTCCGGCTCAACCCGTATCTGCCGTGGTATCGCCGCTTGTGGGTCGCGCTGAGGTACGTGTTCGGCCGACCCGGTCCCAAGTGCGAGTACGACGCGTTCATATTGGATGTCGAGAAGGTCGGCGAGATCATCTCCATTCTGAAGCGTCACAAGGAAGCGGTCCGTGTTCTGAAGCTACATAAGGACGAGGTCCGTGAACAAGCCAAAGTTTAAGAACGGCAGCTTCGTCAAGATCAAGGTCTCGGCCCAGACCGACTCGAACAAGCGTCTCGTGAAGGAGGATACCTACGGTACGGTCAACTCGACCTTCAGGGTCATCTCTTTCACTCCGGCGCTAACGATACAGGGGGAGACCACCCCGGCTTCCTACTGGATTACCCCGGTCCACAAGACGTACAGCGCGGTCTGCATGCACGAGAACGAGCTGCGGACCGCGCGGTGCGATAGCGGCATCGTGAAGGAGGAGGAGCCCAGCACGGTCAATACGTCGGATCTCGACGAGATCGAGGTTCCTGATCTATCTGACCTTTGAGTACACTGATTACAGGAGCACAGATAAATGCCCCATCTGGTCGTTATCGGCGACGTCATGGTCGACCACTACGTGCGTGGCCATGTCGATCGCATCTCGCCTGAAGCGCCCGTACCGGTGGTGCGGGTGGACGAGGAGTGGCTTTCGCCCGGTGGCGCTGCCAACGTAGCCGAGAACCTTTTAGCCTTGGGGGCCGAAGTGACCCTCGTGGGTCGCGTGGGGGATGACGAGGACGCCCAGTTCCTTCGGGATCGGTTCAGGGATCGCGCCAGGATTCACTTGGCGACCTTCCCAAAGTACCGTACCGAGCGTAAGTCTCGCTACCTGGCTGGCGCTCAGCAGCTGATTCGTATCGATCACGCGACCGTTAATGAGCCGCTAGACCAGATGTCCCGGCAGTCGCTTCTCAATCACGTGATGGCGGTGTTGGCCGCTCCACACGATGGCGTCGTTTGCTCTGACTACATCAAGGGCTGTTTCGACAAGAAGCTCGCTGCCGCGGTCCGTCTGGATCAGCGGCGCTGCTTTCTCGATTGCAAGCCTCAGGGCTTGGAGATTTGGAACGCAGGTTACGGCTCGCCGAACCCGTTGACCTTCAAGCCCAATCGCAGAGAGTACGAGGAGCTGGGCGGCGAGTTCGATCAACATGGCCTGTTGGTCAGCCCTTTCAGCTTCGCGATAGATATGGGTGCGGACGAGCTGCTCGTCACGCTCGGCGCGGACGGTCTGCATCTGGCCTACAACGATCTCGATCATCAGCAGCGCTTCAGCAGCGGGTCTCAGGAGGTCTTCAGCGTCGTTGGGGCCGGAGATACAGCTCTGGCTACCTATGCCTGGGCGCGCTCTAGCGGGGCGAATGCCGTGACTTCTGCTCTCGCCGCGAATCTCGCGGCCACCGATAGTGTTCGGCACGTTGGCACCGTGGCGATTGAAAAGGATCGGATCATGGATATGCTGCTTGCGCACACGGAGTTCGATGAGGCTGAGCTTCGACCAAATTCGTGAGATGGTGCGCGCTTGCAAGATGGGCGCCCTTCATCGAGCCTTTCGCACGAAGGAGGGGTTGCCGCTAGGTGGCAAGTTCGGCGTGCGCTTCCAGCGCGAGATGATTGCCCAGGTCTTGCGTGACCATGCCATCCGGCACGGTCAGCTCGTCTATGGCAAGCTGATTATCGGGGCTGGGCTCACTTCGCGCGGCTTCGCTGGGCTACGAGGTAGCAACAACACTCGGATGGATAAGCTCATCAAGGCTCTGATCGATGCCGAGTTCCACGACTTCGAGAAACTCGTTACCGAATACTGGGCCAGGGGCAAAGAGGCCCGAGGTGAGGTAGCGCATCGCGAGGAAATCACCGAGGTTGAAGCCTTCGCGTCTCAGCACTTCAAAGGTTTCACCTAGTCAACAGGATCAAAATATGGCTAATCATTCGGACGTCGCCGCCGCGTGGGCGGACGGCCGCAGTAGGATTGCAGGCAATCTCAAGAGCGACGGTCGCAGCTTGTTCTCGTACCACTGGTACGAGATCGCGCGCCACGTCGCTCCGAGCATCATCTACGTTCGTCATCAAGACGAACACTACAGCCAGTCGACCACGCAGCACATGGGCCATATTTGGGGCGCGATTCACGGCGCGCGTCGCTGGCAGGATGGCGGGCCATTCGTTTTCTACCCGCGGCATAAGAGCGGCGGTACCCATCGCGCCGCAATGGGCGAGCCGGACTGGGAGCTGGCCAGCTGGGTCCAGTGGTTCAAGGAGGAGTATCCGAAGGGCATGGGGGTCAAGATCCGCCAGGTCAGCTGCCGAGGCAGTGCTCTTCGTGTAGCACTGCGCGATGCTGGATCTTGTTTCTTGCTGAAGGGATTTGCTGCACAGGATGCTGGTGTAGGCTATTGCGAGATATCTCGTGGAAAGGTGCAGCAGGTTTTTACGCTGTCAGGCGGAGCGCGGTTTGCTCGTTCCCCTCAGCGAGATTATGGGTTCTTCGCCGAGATGTTCCCTCTAGATCACTTAGATCCTTGGCCGGAAGCCGCTGTGACTGATCAGCTGACGGCCGAGCTGCGCAAGGGGTCAGCTTGGAAGCATCGGCTCTTTCCTCGCGTTGTGCCAGTCGATATTCGGCAGAAGTTGAATTTCGAGCCCCCGGTCGACGATGATAACGGTTGAAAGGAGTGCCGTAGAGGTGTGCATCGAAGATCAGGAACGTCATGAGACCCTGGCTCTTCTCCATGAGGCCGACGAAGCCGGGGCCGTGGTTGATTTCTTCGAGGGTCGGGTCTTGCTGCATCTTCCACCGCGTCTTGGTACTCCAATCGTCGATGTTGGTTCTGTGAGCGAGGCGTTGTTCATTCTGCAGGGTGGCGGCGTTTGAAGTTCGATCGCTCTTTTGGGTACTATTCTCGATCGATTGCTGGTCGGCGGATGGGACGCTAGTCCCTCCATTGTTCGTAGGCCCGCTCCGTCTCGTGCGGGGCGGGCCTTGTTTAGAGGTGCTACTATGATCTTGCCGAGGCGAGTTCTCGATCTTACGGGTCGTAGTTTCGGCCGTTTGGAAGTCATGAGCTTCGCTGGGACCCGTCGTGGCAACGCCTTCTGGATCTGCCATTGTCGTTGCGGGCGAGAGGAGACTGTCTCTGCGCCACATCTTAAAAGCGGGTGTACACGTAGTTGTGGTTGTCTCGCTGCAGAATCTAGGCCAGCAAATTTTCGACACGGTATGTCCAATTCTTATCTTCATTCGGTCTGGAGGGATATGCGCAACCGGTGCTCCAATCCCCGGCACCAGGCCTATAGTTGCTACGGCGGACGAGGCATTCTGGTGTGCAGCCGATGGGATTCCTTTGAGGCGTTCGTAGAGGACGTTGGAGACAGGCCTAGCGATAGGCACCAGCTGGACCGTATCGATAATGACGGTCACTATAATCCCGGAAACGTCAGGTGGGTTGTTTGTCAAGCCAATAATCGCAATAAGCGAAACAACGTCAAGGTCTCTTGGCGCGGCAAAACTCTTTGTTTGTCTGAATGGGCTGAGCGCCTTGGGATCAAGTACGGCACTTTGTACTCGCGGTACACGCGCGGCTGGTCTACCAGTCGAATGTTGGGAACTGTAGCTTGAGAATATGCTTCTCGATGAGGGGGGTGGGCTTAGCCAACAACGGTGGCTCTCGTACGCTGATCCGCTGCGCCGAGACGCTTTGCGAGCTGGGGCACGACGCCTTTTTCCACACTGGCAAGAGCTACTACACCTGGCACAAGGCCGATATCAAGTGCATCGGCGGTAAGGATCATCCGCCCTGCGACGTGAGCATCGCGACAGGGGCCAACAGCTACGAGCACGTAGCGCGCTACTCCGGTGGGCCGCGGGTGGCCTACGTCCGTGGTTTGGAGCTGTGGAAGGCCAAAGAAGCGCGGCTGTTGGAGCTGTTTCGCAAGATGGACCACATCTTCGTGAACTCTGAGTGGCTGCTCGCCTACATGAAGCAGCACGGTATCGAGGCCACGCTGCAGTACCCCGGCATCGATTGGGGTTGGTTCTGTCCGCAGCCGTTGAAGAAGCAGCACATCGGGGCGCTGCGCAATCAGCGCCACAAGACGAAGCGGCACGTCGATATCGATGCGCTCGAACTGCAGCTGGGTATGCCGATTCTGCAGCTCAATCGACACATCAAGCGCCCTACCCCGGAGAAGCTGAACGCCTGGTACAATACGATGCGGGTCTGGTTCGCCCCCACGGAGCTGGAGGGCCTGCACAACCCCCCGCAGGAGGCGGCCATGACCGGCTGCGTGATCGTGGCGACCGATCACCCGCGCGGCGGGATGCAGGACTACGTCGTGCACGAGCAGACTGGGCTGCTCTATCCCGCTCGCGACATCCGGGCTGCGGCCGAGGCGGTTCTGCGCGTGTTGCACGACGAGAATCTCAGGCAGCGCTTGCAGCGCGGCATGATGGAGCTACTGGTCAAGAAGCTCGGTACGCGCGAGGAACGCATGGCTGAGTTCGTGAGTAGGCTGAGGGCAGTATGATGAGATCCAAGTTTCTTAGCGTATTGGGAATGCTCCCAATCTGGAAAACGAAACAATCAATTGGCTACAGGAAGAAAGATGGGTACCCGTTTGTCGTGACCTGGAAGGAAGTTTGGTTGTTCGGGTGGATCAAGCTGGTCGTTGATGTGAGGATGCTTGACGAATCGTGATGGATGAGCACCCCAAGACAGTCTTCTGCGATATCGACGGCGTCATCTTCAAGCACCGTTCGCCGATCGATCTGACGACGTACGACCCGGTGGTGCTGCCCGGTGTATCCGAGGCCTTCTGTCGTTGGACCGACAAGGGCCATACCATCGTCCTGGTCACCGGCCGTCCTTTCAGCTTGCGTGCCCTCACGGAGACGCAACTGGCGAATGCTGGTCTCTTCTTCCGCCATCTGATCATGGATCTGCCTCGCGGGCAGCGAGTGGTGATCAATGATGCCAAGACAGACGCTGTTAGCGAGCAACCGGCTCGCAGCTTCTCGGTGCGTCGCGATTCTGGATTGAAAAATGTTGATATCTAATCTGGGCGTTGGACCGGTCAGCCGTGAGGTGATTCGCGCCGTGTACGCTGCCTCTGACTTCTTCTCCTGTCCGCTAATGCTAATCTGCTCCCGTAACCAGGTGGACTACGACCGCGGCTATGTGGTCTCCACAAGCGAGCTGCGGGCCTGGACGACCGGTCTGATGGTGACTTATCCGACGGCGAAGGTGATTTTGTGCCGGGACCACGGCGGTCCGGGTTTCCGGGCCGATGAACGGATCAACCTGTTGGAGCCGGTCCAGGAGACCTTCCGTCACGATCTGTTGAATGGCTTCACGCTGTTCCATATCGATCTGTGCCGATACCCGGTCTCGGAGGAGAAGCGTCTGGAGGCCACCTGCGGTTTGATGGTGGACATCCTTCGTCAGGCGAAGGATCTGGGCTTGGAGGTGGGTTTCGAGATCGGCACCGACGAGAACACCGGCGAGCCGGACACCGACGAGAAAGTGCTGCGGCGCAGGTTGCACCGGGTCAAGGAGGTGCGGTGCCCGCTGTTCTATGTCGTGCGGACGGGTACGCTGGTACATGGGCTACGCAACAAATCGACCGAGCTGCCTGAAGCGGCTAGACGTATGGCCAAGGTGGTCCATGACGGCGGTGTGCTTGTCAAGGAGCACAATGCCGACCTGATGCCCATGTCTGACATTCTGGCTCGGCAGGGAATCATCCACGCGATGAACATCGCTCCGCAGATGGGTATGGTCCAGACCTCAGTCGTTTTGCAGGCGGCGCTGATCGTCGGTGTCGATGTCACTTCATTCCAGGATCGGGTCTACGCGGGTGACCTCTGGCACAAGTGGCTGGCGCCGCATCAGGCCAATCTCTGGTCTTGCGCCCTGGCGGCCGGGCACTACTACTACCAGAGCTTCGCCTATCAGCATCTGGTGGACCGTCTGGCCAAGGAGCTGGACATCAAGACGAAGATCCACGAGGCCCTGGTGTCGGTGATCGGTCACTATCTCCGCGGCTACGGAAGGACGCACGATGGTCTCTGAGAAGCCCTGGGGCCAAGAGGAGCTGCTGGAGCGTAATCAGCTCTACATGGTCAAGCGGCTGACCATGTGGTCCGGTCAGCGCTGCAGCCTGCAGCTGCACCGTCACAAGCTGGAGACTGTCTACGTGCTAACCGGCACGCTGCAGGTGCAGATCTGCGACCGGTCGGTTACTCTTCTTGCCGGGACGCATCTGACCATAGCGCCCGAGACGATGCACCGCATGTCGGCGCCGCAGGGCGATGTGGTCTACCTGGAGGCTTCTACCCCGGAGGTTGATGACGTGGTGCGGTTGGAGGACGATTATGGCCGCAGCTGATTGGCGGGTGGTTATACCCTGCGCGGGTATCGGCGCCCGTATGGGGAACTGGTGTGATCAGCTGAACAAGGCCCTCGTCCCGGTCGCCAATCGGCCGACCATTGACTACGCCCTGGAGAAGATCCCACGGGAGGTCACGGTGGTGATCGCCCTGGGCTACAAGGGAGACCTGGTCCGAGAGTTTCTGGAGCTAACCTACTCCGATCGGTCGTTCGTCTTCTGCCTGGTGGACCGCTTCGAGGGGCTAGGCTCTGGCCTGCGGTACTCGTTGCTGCAGTGCCGGTCCGAGCTGCAGTGCCCCTTCGTCTTCTACACCAACGACGCCATCATCCTCGACGATCTGCCCCCGCCGGTCGAGAACTGGGCGGGCTACTCCGACGCCCGAGCCGGTGAGGTCTACCGTCCGGTATGCTTTGCTCCCCAGGACAGAAGCATGCTCCAGTTCATCGCCGAGAAGGGTGTGTTGCCGGGCAACCGGGCCTATATCGGTATCTCCGGGGTGAAAGATTACGACAAGTTCTGGCAGCAGCTACTCGATGAGCACGAAAAGGGGCATCCCGATGTCGGCGAGGTGTCCGGTATGAACGTGCTGCCGGACACGTCGGCCAAGTACCTCGTCTGGCACGATGCCGGATCGTTCAACGCCCGTAATGCCGCGGAGAAGGCCCTGCTTCGTCCAGACGATCCCTTCATTCTGCCCAAGGAGCGGGAGGCGATCTGGTTCTGTGACCGACAGGTGATCAAGTTCTCTGCCGACCCGGAGTTCGTTAGCGGACGGGTGCAGCGCGCCTCTTCGCTGGCGCCTTTTGTGCCTGTGTTGGAGGATCATTCTAGGCATTTCTACACCTACCGTAAGATCGAAGGCCGGATCATGTCGGACGGGGCTACGGCGGCTGACTTCGAGCGGCTGCTCAAATGGCTGGGACCCTTTTGGGAGCCACGGAAGGACCTGGACACGGAGCGCTGGACGTCTTCCTGTATGGCGTTCTACCACGACAAGACCATGCGGCGGCTGGGAGAGTATTTCGACCGCTTCGGGATCGTTGACTGGCCCACCAAGATCAACGGCCGAGTCGTGCTGCCTCCGAAAATGCTGCTGGAGAGCCAGCCCTGGGACGAGCTGGCCGAGGGCTGTCCGGTCCGCTGGCACGGTGATCTGCACTTCAACAACATCCTGATGACCGAGGACGGCTTCTGTCTACTAGACTGGCGCCAGGACTTCGACGGCCTTCTGGACGTGGGAGATCTCTACTACGATCTGGCCAAGCTGCTGCACGGGCTGATCGTCTCGCACGATCTGATCGTCCGTGGTAAGTTCCGCTTCGAGGCGGTCAAGCGCACTGTTCGTTTCGACTTCTTCCGCAAGCACTCTCTGTCGGAGTGCGAGGAGGTGCTGGAACGCTGGGTCATTTCGAGTGGTCTGGATTGGCAGAGGGTTTGTCGTCTGGCGGCGCTGGTGTTCATCAACAATGCCCCGCTGCACGAGGCGCCCTACGCCAACCTGCTATTCTACCTGGGGCTATCGATGTTAGCGGAGCTATGACATGAGCCGTCTCCCGGCTGGCGAAACGATGCACGATCTGTTCTTCTCCCTGATTCGGCTGAGCGGAGCCAAGACCATCGTGGAGGTCGGTTGTCACGCAGGGAACACCACCTATCCGATGTGCCTGGCGGCCAAGGAAACCGGGGGGCATGTCCATGCTTTCGATGCCTGGTCCGGCCATGTCTACAAGGAGGGAGCGATCCAGACGTCCTGGAGGAAAGATAGCATCTGGAGGGGTATGCGGTCCAAGCTGGACGTTATGAAGTCCAAGGTGCTCGCCAGCTTCAAGCAGCGGCAGGTCACCAACGTCACCTTCTATCAGCTGGATACGCTCCGGGAGCGGGATAAGTTCGAGCGAATGATCAACGGGCTGCCGCTCATCAATTTCGCCTTCATCGACGGCTGCCACACCTACGAGGGAGTGAAGAACGACTTCGAGGTGATCTACCCGCGGCTGAGCACGGCGGGGATGATCGCCTTCCACGATACGCTCTGGGTCGACGGCGTGCGGGAGTTCGTCCTCGATCTGCGATGCAGCGGCGGGGACGGCACCTATGATCTCATAGACCTGCCGTGGGGGTTGCGTAAGAAACGAGTGGGTATCGGCCTGTTGGTCAAGCGATCGTATCCCTACGTCGGCGTAGGCATCGCTCAGCCGCAGGGCAGTCCGTCGTCGTCCGAAGAGATCCTGGCCAGGGAGCGAGCGTGGTACGATGCCCAAAGGACCCAGTAGCCTGGAGCACGGCCTGATCTTGATGCCGCTGCAGTACACGCACGTTCTAGAATTCGGGGTGTTCAAGGGCAAGACCCTGAGAACAACCGTGGCTCGGGCGCCGGGCAAGGAAGTCTTCGGCTTCGCCTCCTTAGTCGGTCTGGACGAGGACTGGGCGGCTACGGGCGGCGGGCTGGTCGGGCATCCTGACAAGGGGGTGCGGTACGGTCACTTCTCTCTGCAGGGCCAGGTGCCGGAGATACCCGGCGCAACTATCTTCCCCGGTTGGTTCCGGGATACCATCCCGCGATACCTGAGGGTAGCCAAGCCGATCGCTCTGCTACATGTGGACTGCGATCTCTACTCGTCGACTCGCACGGCGCTGGTGGGCCTGAACGACTTTATCCGTCCTGGCACGATTCTGGTTTTTGATGAGTGGATCTATAATCATGATCCTCGGTACGACGACCACGAGCAGCGGGCATTCAAGGAATGGGCTAAGCAGTGTGGTCGCGAGTGTGAATTGCTGCTCTTCCAGGACCGCACGAAGTCTGGCGAGGAGCGCCAGATCGTGCGGGTTCTCAACTAGCGAGAGCTATCGTGAAAGTGGCACTGTGTCTACACGGCTTGTCAGGAGGCAAGAACGACAAGAGTAGATACGGCATCGTCGGCTACCCGGTGGACTACGAACTGGCTCTACCACACTTCCGGAGGCACGTGTTAGAGCATAACGATGTTGATGTCTTCTTCCACACCTGGAACGTCGAGCTGGAGGACGACTTGTGCAGGGATTTTCAACCGAAGAAGCATCAGGTCGATAAGCAGATTGTCTTTGTCAAGTCGTTGAAGCGGGGCGTCGACAAGAGAACGGGGACCAACGTCCCCAAGCTGCAGATGACTCTTAGCCGATGGTACGGCAGCCGGGAGGTATTGCGCCTAAAGCGGGAGTACGAGGAGGAGAACGACTTTCGCTACGACATGGTCATGGTCAGCCGCTTCGACAATGCCTGGCTGACGGACGTCCACTTTGATCGGTTCGATCCGCATTTCTTCTGGTCTTCGTACTGGGATGATATCTTCGCGACGATCAAGGGCAAGCGGACCAATATATGGCCAGCCTACTACATCGATGGCTGGGATAAGAGGGTCGAAGAGCTGACGTTCCGGCATCACGGCTGGCCCGGTAGCCGGGGGTTCCAGGACTTTTGGTTCTTCTCCGGCTCTAAGACGATGGACGCCTTTGGCGAGCTGTACGATCTCATTCCTACGCTCTACAAGGGGTCAAAGAAGTCAAACCACCAGATGGCGATGCGCCAGGCTGTGCATATCGTGGGCCGGGATCGCATCCGGCTGGTCTTTCATTGGTTCAAGGACTACACGCTGACGCGACGTTTGTATCAGGGGATATCAATATGACCGAGATGCACTATTTCGATCTAGGGCTGTTTACGGGCTTGGAGATCCAGTATCTGCTCGACGCGGTGGTGGGTCTGTCGGTCAATCTGCACGTCTATGGCTTCGATGCCGATCCGGCGTCGGCCAAGTATTGCCGTAAGTTCTACGCTGCCCGAGACAATGTCGAGATCATCAACTGCGCCGTGGCCCGTACTTCGGGTACTCTGAAGCTCTATCGGTCCAAGAAGAACAAGAGGAAGGATTTATTAGGCCAGGGGTCCTCGATCTACGCGGACAAGCGCAACGTCCTACGAGACCAGTCGGTGACTGTACCGGCTATGCCTCTGTCGAAGTTCATCGCGGATAGGGGCCTGTTGGCCGATCCTAGCCACCTGAACGTCATCCGGGCCAACATCGAGGGCGCTGAGTGGGATATGGCTTTGGATCTAGCTGAGTCCGGTCTGCTGAGCAAGTTCGATCTCCTGTGGGGCGGCAAGCAGTGGTGTCGGGATATGAGCAAGATCCCGTCGCTGCGGCCCATGCAGGTAGAGATGCGGGCGTTGCTAAATAAGCATGGGGTCCGGGTTGTTCCTGTCCCCTATGTTCGTCGCAATCCGGAGGCTACTACGGCGCGCATTCGCGTCCAGGTGCAGGAGGCGTTGGCCAAGAAGATCCTGGATGGTTGATGTGGTCACATGTACGTTATTCTCGGGGCTCATCCTCCTGGGTTGGTTCAAAAAGATCGTTGATGTAGGATGCCGCGTCGGGAGCTGTCTTGGTACGATGATCAGAAGATAAATCACTGATGCGTATTCATATACCGGCCTACGGCGTCATGCTTCGTCAGGCCAGAACGGGTAAGGGCCTGTTCGTGCATCGTCTGATCCGCGCTCTGAACAAGCGGGACGACGTGGAGTATGTCAACCAGCCTGAGCAGGCTCAGCTACAGCTGCATCTCATCAAGATCCGCAACCTGGTTCCTACGAAGAACGTGCTCCGCCTGGCCACTGCCTGGCACGGCCGAAGTGATTACGTGAAGAAGAATCTTCCGATCCGGAAGTCCTTGGCGCGGTGCGACGGTGTGATCTACCAGTCCGAGTACGCCAAGATGATTTGCGATCACTTCCTCGGACCTGCCAAGGTATCGCATGCGATCATTTTCAATGGCGCCGATGTGGAGGGCTATGCCCAAGTCAAACCGCATCCGAGGGAGTTCGAGACTGTTTTCGTGGCTTCTGCTCGCTGGTCGAAGCGACCCTTCAAGCGGCTGAACGATATCATCCGATCGTTTCTGCTGGCTGATATCGATGGCGCCGGTCTGATCGTTCTCGGAGGTCGCGCGGATTGCGGTATGTCGGCGGCTGATAAGCAGTTTGCTACTGACTCGAAGATCGTGCCGCGGTTTGGCCAGATGCCTGCTGACCTGCTGATCCCATATCTTCGCTCAGCCGATGCCATGGTCTATTTGAGCCCCTACGAAGGTTGTCCCAACTCTGTGGTTGAGGGGCTGGCCTGCCGTCTACCGGTGCTCTGCACGAATATCGGGGCCACGCCCGAGCTGGTTCGGGCCTGCGGTGGCTATGTCGTTAGGCTAGATAAGCCACACGTGACCATTAAATCTAACTTGCGTCGTCCTCCACCGATCGATCGCAGGATAGCTGCCGAAGGTTTCAGGCAGGTGCTGGGCAAGCTGGTCGACCCTATGCCGATCGATATCAATCACATCGCCGGTCTCTACGTAGACTTCTTCCGGAGGATACTCGGGTGAATGGGTAATCATCTGATGTAGCAGGCTTTCTTTCAGACCCTAAAACCGTAATCAAAAATCTCGAACGGAGGCTTCTATGGGTAGGTATGCAAC
>SDBT01009386.1_pt1 | contig 15870 bp, 25 predicted proteins | sample 2277101 | NCBI WGS metagenome assembly SDBT01 (sample SAMN10404973, study PRJNA504765) | marine sediment metagenome | isolation source: marine sediment core GS10_PC15, 103 cmbsf | place: Arctic Ocean: Southern Knipovich Ridge | collected 2010 | reverse complement strand
CTAAAATGTCAAATATTAATCCAAATGCTTATGTAGAAGAAGGCGCTAAAATTGGCAGTAATGTGACGATAGAGCCCTTTGCGGTGATTAAAAAAAATGTTACAATTGAAGATAATGTCACAATAAAATCTCATGCATATATAGATGGTTTTACTCTCATTAAAGAAAATGCAACTATTTGGCCAGGCGCTAGTATTGGCACAAAAACTCAAGATTTAAAATTTAAAGGTGAAAAAACTTTTGTAGAAATCGGAAAAAATACAGAAATTAGAGAATATGCCACGATAAATTCTTCTTGCAATGAAAACTCTAAAGTAAAAGTTGGTGATAACTGTCTTATCATGGCCTATTGTCATATAGCTCATAATTGCGTTATTGGAAATAATGTTGTGATGTCAAACTCAGCTATGTTAGCAGGCCATGTGATTATTGAAGATTTTGCAGTGATCGGTGGAATGACGCCAGTTCATCAGTTCTCTCGTATTGGAAAATTTGCGATGGTAGGTGGTTTTAGTAGAGTATCTAAAGATATACCTCCATATACAATAGGAGGAGGCTACCCATATAAAATAGGTGGTTTAAATCTAGTTGGATTAAAAAGAAAAGGTTTTTCTTTAGATGTTAGAAATGAACTGTTTAAAGCTTTTAAGTTTACCTATCGTATGGGACTTAGATTAACAGAAGCTCTTGAAAAGATTAAACAAGAACTAAAACCAACTAAAGAAATTTTAGAATGGACAAAGTTTTGTGAAAGCTCAAAAAGAGGTCTTATAGGTTTAGAGGGTATCACTAAAAATGTTACTCAGGAGCAGCCTTTAGAGGCTCTATCAGTAGTTAAATGAAAATAGTATTTTTCGGCACTCCAAAATTTGCAGCAAATATATTATCTTATCTTTTCGAGAATAAAGTAAATATCGTAGCAGTTGTAACTCAGCCAGACATTAAAAGAAATGGAAGAGAAAATATATCTGAAGTAAAAAAAATATCATCGCTATATTTAGATAAAACAGATGTTTTTCAGCCAGAGAAAGCATCAAATCCAGATTTTATAAATGAAATAAAAAAATATAATGCAGATCTATTTATCATTGTAGCTTATGGTCAAATCTTAAAACAAGCTCTTTTAGATGTCCCAAAAGAAGGGTCAATAAATGTTCATGCATCTCTTCTACCAAAATATAGAGGAGCAGCTCCTATTCAACACTCTATATTAAATGGCGAAAAAAAAACAGGAATCACTATTCAAAAGTTAGTTAGAAAAATGGATGCAGGGCCAATAATTGTGCAAAAAGAGATCGAAATTAAAGATACAATGATTTTTACAGAGCTAGAAGATGAGCTTTGTCTTTTATCTAAACCTCTTTTATTGGAAGTTTTAGAGATGTATAAAAAAAATAATGTTTCTTTTGCAGATCAAGATGAATCAAAAGTTACTTATGCTCATAAAATTACAAAAGAAATAAGAGAGATCAATTTTGAGAATGAAGCTAAAAAAATATATGATCAAATCAGAGCTTTTTCTTTGAAGCCTGGAGTTTTTTGTAGGGTTAAAATTCAGGGAAATCAAAAAGAGTTAAAAATTTTTGAAAGTGAAATTATAGATAAAAAACTAAAACCAAAAGAAATTATTATTGAAGATAATTTTGTTATTGTCGGGTGCAAAGATGCATCTATAAAACTACTTCAAGTTCAATTAGAAGGTAAAAAGAAAATGAGCGCCATAGATTTTATCAGAGGTGTTCATAATCAAGTCTTTTTTCTATAAATAGATTCAAGAAAAAAAAGGTAAATGTTCACCGTCTAAGTATGAGCTAGAATCCTAGGTCGGGACAAATGATGGGAGGTTTCTCATGAGAAAAATGGCATATTACAGCTTCTTGAATGAAGCTTAGAACATTTTTTCCTTGACGTCTGAGAGTTTGGGTTATACTTGTTATCCTTTCAACGAATCTTTTTCCTCTATCACTTCTGGTACCGTAGCTTTTCTTTCTCCAGACAACTATCTTTCGTAAATTTCTTTCTGCTAAGGTGTTCGTTGGCTCCATTCCTTTTACTTTAGTGAAGGCACACAGGCATTCGAACTCATTCAATAAGTTTTCACATAACTTCGAAAGGCTATCTGTCCCAGAGGCTAAACCATCTGTAAGCCAGGTTTCTATTCGCCGTTTGCAATGACCAATAGCTTGATTTCTGCTTTTCAGTGATCGTTTCCCTTCTCGAAATTCGCCATGCAAACGACACACTTTTATGAGTTCTGTCTCGATTGCTTGACCTATTTCACTATCGATCCTCAAATTTTTCACAGACCCTGGCCACGTCTTGTCGCAGATTCTTTTTTTGCAGGCTTAATTTTTTTTAACCCTTTTATATTTAAGCTATTGAATGCAAAGGCCTTATGTTTATTAATTATTAATAATATTTTAATTTTATATATAAAATATATTTGATATTTAATAGTAATTAATATATAATATTAATAATAAAGTCAGTTTATTTTGTTTTTAATAATTATAATAAAGAGGTGATAATTATGGCTACTACAACACAAAGTTCAACGTTTGCAAAGACTTATTGCAATTTTTCTGAGGTATATATTCGTTCAAATGAAACTAATCAAGCTGAAGTCGCAGAAAAACTTCAAGGATGTGTAAGAGACTCTAATTTTATTCATGTTGGAGTTTCTGGAATGCAAAATTATGATTTCATTGCTAGGCTTAGGCCTCAATATGCAATGTTAATAGATATAAATGAAGCTACTTGTCTTTTTCATTCTCTTATAAAAGAGGCAATATTAAGTTCTGAAAATGTAAATGAATTTATCGAATACATTACAAAAAAATTGTCACAAAGTGACTTTCAAATAAGTGAAGCGCATATAAGAGCTTTTCAAGAGAAAAAAGATTTTTGGCTTCAAGATGATAATTTTCAATATATAAGAGAAATGTTTCAAAGAGGGGATATAAAAATTCAAAATGTAAATATTGCAGACGAAAGAACCTCAGAAATGCTTGAAAGTTACTGTGAAGAAAAAAGAGCTCAAGTTGGAAGTATATATATTAGTAATGTTGCAGATTGGCTGATAGATAATTTAGATGAATTGTTTTCAATGGAAACGAATATTCAAAAGCTTAAAGGAAAAAGAGATGAAATGATTGTTATTTATTCAGATGGAACTCTAAGGTTACATGAAAATAATTTAGAACATCACCCAATAGTGCAAAAAATATCTTGTTTAGCAAGAGATAGTTTCACATTATATACAGAAATAAGAAAACATTTTATGACGACAGGAGCTTTAACTAGAAGAAGTCAAATGAAAGAGTTAACTTTATAATCTTGATCTTTTTAATAAACTAAAAAAAGCTATTTTTAAATAGCTTTTTTTTATTGTTTTTATTTTATTCTTTTAGAATTATTGATGAAATTTATGCTAGCTATTTTAAATATTCGACGACACTTAAATGATTATATTCAGAAGCTAAATCTAAAGCTGCTTGATTCTTAAAATTAGTTTGAGCTGATGGATTAGCTTCAGCATTTTCAATTAAATATTTTACAATATCTAGATGGCCTTCTTTTGCTGCCATTATTAATGCAGTATAGCCATAATTGTCTGTAGCATTTACGCTAACTCTATTCTTAATTAAATATTTGACTATCTCAAAAAAACCCTTTTCTGCAGCATACATGAGCGGGGTATAACCCAAGTCATTTTCATTTACAGAATTTAAATCAGCTCCACTTTCTTTTAAAGTTTTTAAAGTAATTAGATGATTATTTTGAACTGCTAAAAAAAGAAGTTTTTTTAAGCCATAAAAATCTATATTAATAATTTTTTTTAAAAGAGTTATTTTTATTATTTCTGCTTGAGTTTCATCATCGAAAAGATGAACCCTTGAGTATCGATTGATAAAAGTATCAAAATATCCAAAAATTCTATTTGGATCAAATAAAAATTCACTAAATTTATGTATTTTAATTATTAATTTCGGTGGCAAAATACTATTTATCTCTTTAGTAGAGAGTATTTCCGGAAGGGTTTCAGCAATATAATAAGCTGTAAGAGTAGTTAGCTTTGGAAGTGAGCTGTGTAATTGAGGTGTTGACATGTAAATAATTAATTTTATTTAAAAATTATCATAATTAAACCATATTGGCCCTTTTAATTGACAGTATAATTTAAATTAAATAACTTTATTTAATATACATAATTGATGATTTTAATCATTTCTTAAAAAGACAAGATCTTTTAAAATGCTTCTAAAAATAAGGTTATTTTAATAAAATTTAAATAAATTATTATGGCATCAATTATTTTAGCAAAGACTCAAAGTTCAAATAAGATAAGTAGTTTTGGTGAAAAATTTGCTAAAGATAAACAAAAAATTGATCGTTTTAAAATATTTTCTAATTTTGCTCAAAGCTCATATGGAGCAAAAAAAATCTTTAGAGTTTTTTATCTTAGCTGCAAATGGCCACTTAATTTTGAAAATCTTCTAAAATTAAATCCAGCTAGAATAAAAAAATTAGTTGATCTGAAAAAGTTATTTAAAAAAGTATCTCAAAGTTTAGATATAACAAAAATTCCTAGGAGCTTAAAAAATGTAAAAAAAATAGTTTTAAATATTCAAAGAGAAGATTTTCAAAGATTTTCTAAAAAAGTTTTTAAAATTGCTCTAAAAGTTGTTCAAACACTTTTAGATATTTGTACATTTGCTTCACTTGGTCAACTATTTTGTTTGTATTCTCTTGGAAGTGCAAATGAAATTTTAGAATTTTCTAAAAGATTTTTTAAGGTAATATCAGGTTCTTTTCTTCTTTTAAGAGATCGAATAAAAGGGATAAAACATTTAAAAACAAAAAAAGAATTTGAAATTCAAAAATCTGAATGTCTAAGACTTAAAGATCTAAGAATGAAAACAATTTTACATGAAGTAAAAAATTTAGATCTTTTGAAATTAGTTAAAAACATCTCTTTTATAGCCTTAAATTGTTTTTTAGTATTGGAGATGATGTTTCAAGTAGCTCTATTTTCAGCTACTTTAAAAATTGCTTTATCTACTATATCTCTTTCATTTGCTTTAGTTTCTTACTTCTATAAAAAATCAATGACATATCTAAAAAAAATCTAATAAGCAATAATTTATTATTAATAAATGGTTTTTTTTAAATAAATTTATCAAATTATAAAATTATAATATAATATAATTGAATTATTTTTGTTTTTATCCTTTACAAATAGGGCCTTTCTTTTTATTATTTAAGCGAAAAATAAGGCTAAATAGATTATGGCATCAGATACACTATCTATAGGTTTAAAAACTTCTCAAAGTGCTATAAGCACAAGTGCTTTTAGTGCAAATCAAAATGTTTCAGATAGTAGAGAGGAGCTTGAGAGTTTTGGAAAAAAATTTCATAAAAAAGAAAATAAAAATACCTATTTAGATATTTCTTCTAGTCATTTTACTAGCACTTACGGTGCTTATCAATTATTTAAATTTATTGGAAAACTTTGCGCTTGGCCGATTTTATTTGCAAAAGAACTAACACTTTCTTCAAAATCTATTACAAAAATTTCTAATGTTCAGAGAAAATTTAAAATTGGTGAAAAATTTTTGCTATTTCCTAAGATGATCTCAGATGTTAAAGGTTTAAAAGATTCTTATAGCGAATACTCTAAGGCTGAAGATAAAACTGAAACTCGAAAAAGAGATAAACTAGTAAAAAAAATAGTTGAAACCGTCGCAGATTGTAGTTTTTTCCTTCAGCTAGGTGAAATAATCGGAATCTACGCTTTAGGGATTGTAATTGGTCCTGCTGCTATCTTTACAGGCTCTTTATTTTTACTTTTTCAACATGCTTTTGCTCTGAAAATAGAAAGGGAAGATTTTGTTGCTCATGGTGAGCTTAAAGAAAAAGAAAAAACTTTTATAGAAGGTAATAAAAGATTAACTACTATATTTAGTGAAAATAAAAATTTACATCTTTTGAAAATAACAAAAACTGTAATATCTATTGCTCTTTGTGTATTTATGTTAACAGAGTTTGTTTTCTGTATGACAGTCCTATCGCCAACAGCTCTTTTGTTACTGTCTACTGCTACTACTGTTTTAGCGATTTGGACGCAGTTTTATCAAGAGTCAATGACTTATTTACATAAAAGAAAATGAGTAAAACTAATTTTATAAAAAAAAATAAAACTCTATCCAAGATAGAGTGGTTTGTTGTTTTTTCTTTTATAGTGATGTTACTATCTTTAATAATTATTTCAATGTTTTCATAAGTAAATAAATTTTTTGATTTTTTTTTAATACTATTTTTCTTGTTATCAATTCATTGTTTTTATATATTATTTTTTCAAACGCTCTTGGTTGTTATGGATTTGTAAAAAAACCCATTGAGCAAAATCAGGTAGTTTGTTAACCTATTTTGTTAGTCCTTGTATTTGAATAGTAATGTTTACTTTTCAAAACTAGGAGATTTAACGATTATTTTTAAGTTTAAAGGAATTAAAAAATGCCTATTAAGTTGATTGGAAAAAAAAGAAAGATGATTCAAGCCTTCGATGAAAAGGGAAATATGGTTGTATGTACAATAGTTGAAGCAATGCCAAATTGGATTGTTCAAGTGAAGAAAAAAGAAATTGATGGATATAACGCTGTTCAAATAGGAGCATTTGTTAAGAAAAAGACTACTAAACCAATGAAAGGTCATTTTGAAAAAGCAAAAGTTGGTATTTTAGATAAGTTAATTGAATCGAAAGTTGATAATATTGATGAATATTCTCCTGGACAAGAGTTTAAAGCTAACTATTTTGAAAAAGGCGAATATATCGATGTTATTGGTAAATCTAAAGGAAAAGGTTTTCAAGGATTGATGAAACTACATGGGTTTGCAGGTATGAATGCAACTCATGGTTGCTCTAGATCTCATAGACTTGGTGGATCGACTGGATGGATAACAGGACCTGGTAAATGTTTTCCCGGAGGCAAAAGAGCTTCTCGTATGGGTGGCGATAGAATGACTGTTCAAAATCTTTTAGTAATAGATGTAGATGTTGAAAAAAATCTTTTATTAATTAAAGGAGCAATTCCAGGTATGAGAAATTCCTTAATCTACATTTCAAGATCTAAGAAAAAAATTAAAGCTGATAAAAAAAGCAAAAAATAATAAGAGGCTAAGGTGGCTACACTTAAAAAATACGATATTGAAGGAAAAGAAATCGGGGAAGTATCTATTGATGATAAAAACTTGAAAAAAGTTAAAAATCCTCAAATGATAAAAGACTATTTGGTGGCACTTAGAAACAATGCAAGACAATGGTCAGCAAATACAAAAGGTAGAAAAGAGGTAAATAGAACTGGAGCAAAACCACACAGACAAAAAGGACTTGGAAGAGCACGGCAAGGATCTTTTGCCGCTCCTCAATATAAAGGTGGTGGAATAGTTTTTGGTCCTAAACCTAAATTTGATCAAAAAGTTAAAGTTAATAAAAAAGAGAGAAAAGCAGCGATTAGGTCACTCATGGTTGAAAAGATATCTCAAAACAGCGCATGTGTTTTAAAATTTTTAGATGACAAAGTTGATAAAACAAAGAAAGTAGCTAAATTTTTTGAGACTTTAAAATTAATAGACAAAAGAGTTTTAGTTTTAGGGAAATTAGAGTCATTTAAAAATCTTAAAAGATGCATGAGAAACATTCCTAAAAAATCTCTTGTAGACATAGCAGCTCTCAATGGATATGATTTAGCTCTATCTTCAAATTTAATTATAATTGATTCAGCATTTGATGATATCAATTCTATTTTAACAAAAAGTGAGAAAAAGTAATGGATGCGAAAAAAACCCCATATGAGATTATTAAATCGAGATATATAACTGAAAAAGCGAATGTATTAAGTGGTTTGAAAGATGCTCAAAGCTCTGCTAGTTTGAAAAAGTTTGATAAGCCCAAATATGTTTTTTTAGTAAATCCAAAAGTTAATAAAAAAGAGATAAAATGGGCTTTAGAAAAAATTTATGAAGAAAAGAAAATAAAAGTTTTATCTGTTAACACTATAAGTGTTCATCCAAAAACAAAAAGAGTCAGAGGCCGTTTAGGTAAAACAAACCATTTAAAAAAAGCGATAGTTACCCTAGAAGCGGGTGATAGCTTAGATGATCAAGTATAAAGGTATAAAAAATGACAAAAAAATTCCGACCGATAACGCCATCTTTAAGAAAATTAGTTCTGCCTTCTACAGATGAACTAAACCCGATAAAAAAGGGTCCTCAAAAGTCTTTAACAAGATCTAAAAAAAGAACTAATGGAAGAAACAATTTGGGTCGTATTACTTGTAGACATAGAGGCGGAGGCCATAAAAGAAAATTTAGAAAGATTGATTTTAGAAGAGAAAAATTAAATATAGAAGCCAAAATATCTTCTATTGAATACGATCCTAATAGAACAGCGCATATTGCTCTATTACACTATAAAGATGGTGAAAAAAGATATATCTTAGCTCCTCAAGGAATAAAAGTTGGAGATATAGTTGCGACAACAAAAGGCGCTCCTTTTAGAGCTGGATATTGTATGTCTTTGAAATACATGCCTCTTGGATCTTTTATTCATAATATTGAGATGTATCCAAAGAGAGGAGCTATACTTGTTAGATCTGCAGGACTATCTGCTCAGCTTTTGGCTAGAAGTGAGGGATATGCAACTATTAAAATGCCATCAGGTGAAGTTAGACTTATAAAGGAAGATTGTTGTGCAACACTTGGCCTTGTCTCGAATGCTGAACATAACCTTAGAGTTGATGCAAAAGCTGGAAGAACTCGTTGGAAAGGAATTAGGCCAACGGTAAGAGGAACGGCTATGAACCCAGTTGACCACCCACATGGAGGCGGCGAGGGGAAGAGCAAAGGAAATCATCCTCAATCTCCTTGGGCGCAATATGCTAAAGGATTTCGTACAAGAGCAAAGAAAAAGAAAAATAAAATGATTATTAAATCTAGACGAAAAAATAGGTAAAAAATATGGCAAGATCTTTAAAAAAGGGACCTTTTGTAGATCATTTTTTGATGAATAAAATTGAAAAGCTAACAGCTGATCAAAAGAAAAGACCAATTAAAACATATTCTAGAAGGTCAATGATAGTTCCGGAAATGATTGGATTAAACTTTGAAGTACATAATGGCAAAAGATTTATACCTGTTTTTATCTCTGAGAATATGGTTGGTCATAGATTAGGAGAGTTTTCTCCTACCAGAACGTTTAAAGGCCATCCAATTAAAAAAGCTGTAGCTTCGAGCTCAGCGGGAAAGGGTAAAAAATAATGCAGGAAGCTAAAGCTAAAACTAAATATGTAAGAATTAGTCCATATAAGGCTAGAAGATCTGCAGATTTGATTAGGAATATGTTGGTTGAAGAAGCTCTATTGCAACTTAAGCTTAGCAATTTAAAAGGCTCAAGGCTTTTAAAAAAGACATTAGATAGCGCTATTGCTAATGCACAAAACAAATTTGATGTAAAAAAAGAAAAGTTAAAAATTGCTGAAGTTAGAGTAGATCAAGGACCAACTTTAAAAAGATCAAAACCAAGAAATAGAGGAGGGCAAGTGCCCATTAAAAAAAGAACAAGTCATTTTACAATAGTACTGACAACTACAGAGGAGAAATAAATGGCGCGAAGAGGCTCACCTATAGGATTTCGTTTAGTAACAAGAAAAAAATGGCAATCTAATTGGTATGCTAACAAGCAAGAGTTTGGCGATCTTTTAGAAGAAGATAGACTTATCAGAAAGCTTTTAGAGAAACAACCGGCGTGTGTGGGATCATCGAGATTCACGATTAAGAGAACAAGTGGAAAAATTGAAGTAACAATTCATACAGCTAGACCTGGTTTGGTAATCGGAAAAAAAGGAGCAGAGATAGAAGTTTTAAAAAATGAATTAAAAAAGTTAACGAATAAAGAAATTTGGATAGAAGTTGAAGAGATAAAAAGGCCTGATTTAGATGCGAAATTAGTAGCAGAATCAATTGCAAGACAAATAGAGAGAAGAGTTCCTTTTAGAAGAGTTTTAAAAAAAGCTATTCAAACGACTATGGATGCTGGAGCAACTGGCGTAAGAGTTCAAGTATCTGGAAGGGTAGGTGGAGCAGAAATTGCAAGAACAGAGTGGTATAAAGATGGAAGGGTTCCCCTTCATACATTAAGAGCCGATATTGACTATGGAGTCAAAACAGCTAAGACATCATATGGCGCAATAGGCGTAAAAGTGTGGATTAATAAAGGCGAAGAAGTAATTTAGGAGGCAATAAAAATGGCACTGATGCCGAGTAGAACGAAACATCGTAAGCAGCAAAAAGGTCAATGCGCACATTTAGCAAAAGGTGGCTGTTTTGTTGAATTTGGAGATTTTGGAATGCAATCATTAGATAGAGGTTGGATAACATCTCAGCAAATAGAGGCTTGTCGTATATCTATTAATCGTCATTTTAGTAGAAAAGGAAAGGTTTGGATTAAAGTTTTTCCAGATAAACCGATTAGTAAAAAACCGGCAGAGACACGTATGGGAAAAGGAAAAGGTTCTCCAAGTATTTGGGTGAGCGTTATTCGTCCTGGAAGAATTTTATTTGAAGTAGGTAATGTATCAAAAGAAGAAGCGAGAAAAGCTCTTCGTTTAGCTGCAGCGAAACTACCTATTAGAACTAGGTTTGTTGAGCGAATGGAAAGGGTGTAAATATGGAAAATATAAGTGAAATAAGAGAGCAAGCAGAAGATCAGTTGGAATTTAGGTTAACTGAAATTGATCGTGAAATTTTTGATTTAGTAAATGAATTAAAGATATCGCATAAACTAGAAAAACCACATCTTTTAAAAAGTTTAAAAAAAGAAAAAGCTCAAATACTAACAATCTTAACTGAGAGAAAAAGGGTAAAATAAATCATGCAAGCAAAGAAAAGAAAAGTATTAGAAGGCGTAGTAGTATCTGATAAAATGGAAAAAACAGTTGTTGTAAAAGTTATCAGAAGCATGAGACATCCAAAATACACAAAATTGGTTGAAAAGTGGAAGAAATATTATGCCCATGATGATACAAAAAAAGCAAAAGTTGGAACGAGAGTTAAAATTATTCAATCTAGACCTCTATCAAAGCTTAAAAGATGGAAAGTAATTGAAGTTCTATAAAAAAAGGGATTAAAAAAAAATGATTCAAGAAGAGAGCGAACTAGATGTTGCTGATAATACAGGCGCTAAAAAGATAAAATGTTTTAGAGTTTTAGGCGGTACTAAAAGAAGATACGCATATATTGGTGATGTAGTTATAGCTTCAGTAAAAGAAGCAGATCCAAAAGGGATTGTAAAGAAAGGCGACAAAGTAAGAGCAGTCATTGTTAGAACAAAAAAACATACATATAGAAAAGATGGATCTAAGCTTAGATTTTATGATAACAGTGCCGTGATTATTGATGATAAAAATAATCCAAGAGGAACAAGGATATTTGGTTCGATTGCGAGAGAAGTTAGAGATAATGGTTTTATAAAAATAAGTTCACTTGCCCCAGAGGTAATATAATATGAGTAAATGGATAATAAAAGATGACACAGTAGTAGTTTTAGCTGGAAATGACAAAGGTAAAGCAGGAACAGTTTTATCAACACAAAAAGATAAAATTATTGTGCAAGGCATAAACATGAGAAAAAAGCACATGAAAAGAACTCAAAAAACGCAAAGTTCACAAATAGTTGAAATGGAAATGCCAATTCATATCTCTAACGTAGCAATTTGTGATAAAAACGAAAAACCCATAAAAGTGAAAGTAAAATTTGAAAATGGCGAGAAAAAACTTGTCTATTTTGAGAATGATAAAGAAATTGTTTTAAGAAAACTAAAAACAAAAAAAAGTTAAGTAGGAAAAAAAGATGTCAAGATTGAAGAAGAAATATTTTGATGAAATCGTAGCAAAATTTTTAAAAGATGATGAAAAATTAAATCGGATGCAGGTTCCGGAACTAAAAAAAATAGTTATTAGTATGGGGCTGAAAGAGGACCAAAGAGATAAGACATCGTTAGAATTGCATACAAAAGAATTAACACTTCTTGCTGGGCAAAAACCGATTTTAACAAAAGCAAAAAAAGCTATTTCTAATTTTAAGCTAAGAGAAGGCCAAGTTATTGGGCTTAAAGTAACGCTTAGGAAAAAGCAAATGTATGATTTTTTTGATAGATTTTGCAATATTGTCTGTCCGAGGATTAGAGACTTTAGAGGATTTGAAACTAAAGCAGACGGCAAAGGTTCATATAACCTTGGTTTAGACGATCAACAGGTATTTCCAGAGATTAATCTAGATCAAGTAAAAGGCCAACAAGGCATGAATATTGCCTTTGTAACAACAGCAAGAAAAGATGCTGATTGTATTAAATTACTACGTATGATGGGATTTCCCTTTAAATAATGGAGACAAAACACTATGTCATTTAATGACCCAATAGCTGAATTTTTAACAAAGATAAGAAACGCACAAAAAGCGCAACATAAGCATGTTGATATAACTTTAAACAAGATGAAAATCAATATGGCAAAAATATTAAAAGAGCAGGGATTTATTGAGAATTTCATTCAAAATGAGAAACAAAGAAAAATGAGACTCTTCTTAAAATACTCAAAAAATAGAAAAGGAATAATAACACAATTAAAAAGAATTTCTAAGCCAGGGAGACGTATGTATGCACCAAAAGATAAGCTTCCCAGAGTTTTAGGTGGAATCGGATTAGCTATAGTGTCAACTTCTAAAGGGGTAATGACAGATAATCAGGCAAGAAAGCTAAAAGTTGGTGGCGAAATTCTATGTTACATATGGTAAAGAGGTAAAAAGATATGTCAAGATTAGGGAAAATTCCAATTGAACTACCTAAAGGTGTAGAGCTAAAAGTCTCGCCAGAAGGTATTGTAACAGTAAAAGGACCGAAAGGAACCTTAAATTTAGAGATGAAAAAAGGAATTTTATTAGAAATTAAAGATTCTAAAATTCATGTTAGTTTAGATGAAAAATTTAAACTTACATCTGCGATGTATGGACTTTATCGATCTTTGATAAACAATATGGTTCTTGGAGTGAGTAGTGGATTTAAAAAAGAGTTAACACTGATTGGAGTAGGATTTAGAGCAAGTATAAAAGAAAATCAAATTGATTTGCAAGTTGGATATTCACATCCAACTTTAGTCGAAATACCTAAAGATCTGCAGGTTAAAATTAATAAATCTGTTGAGATAGTTATTGAAGGAGCGGACAAACAAAAAGTTGGTCAATTTGCAGCTTTAGTTAGATCTATAAGAAAGCCTGAACCATACAAAGGTAAAGGAATTAGATATAAAGATGAATACGTAAGAAAAAAAGCAGGAAAATCTGCAAAAGCTGCTAAATAAATTAGGATAAAAAAAATGCAAGGTAAATTAAAAAAGCTAAAAACGGCAAGAAGAAGAAGAGTTTTTAGAGTTAGAAAAAAGCTTAAAGGAACAAAAAACAAACCTAGAATGTCTGTTAGTAAGACAAATAAGCATTTATTTGTTCAATTAATCGATGATGAAAACTCTCAAACTATTGGAGCTGTTGGTTCATATTCAAAAGAATTTAAAAATGAAAGAAAATCAAAAGGCTTAGCTGAGAAATTGGGCACAAAAATAGCTGAGATAGCAAAAAATAAGAAAGTTAAAGAACTAATATTTGATAGAGGTAGATATAAATATCATGGTTTGCTAGCAATTTTAGCTGATAGCGTTCGCAAAGCAGGACTTAAATTTTAAATAAGGAATAAAAATGGCAAGGGAAAAAGAGGCTAAAGAATTTGAAGAAAAAGTGCTTCATATCAACAGATGTGCAAAAGTTGTAAAAGGTGGTAGGAAGTTTAGTTTTTCAGCGCTTATATTAATAGGTGATGAAAAAGGAAGAATTGGATATGGGTTTGCGAAAGCAAATGAAGTATCAGACGCTATTAGAAAAGGCTCAGAAGCTGCAAGGAAAAACGTAATTACGTTTGAGATGAAGGATGGAACAATACCTCATGAAATAATAGTTAAACACGATGGTGCGAAAATACTTATGAGACCGTCAAAAGATACAGGTATAATTGCTGGTGGTAAGATAAGAGCTGTATTAGAGCTAGCTGGTATAAAAAATGTTGTTGTTAAAAACCAAGGATCTAACAATCCGATTAATCAAGTAAGAGCAACGTTTAAAGCTTTAAAAATGCTTAAATCAAAAGAACAATTTCTAGAAGAAAGGGGGATTAAATAATGATAACTCTCTCAAGTCTTAAAAATGAACAACCAAAGATAAAACCGAAAAGAAGATTAGGAAGAGGCCCCGGTTCCAAAAAAGGGAAAACTGCAGCTAGAGGATATAATGGATATAAATCTAGATCTGGATCTAAAAAAAGATATGGCTACGAAGGTGGTCAAATGCGACTTTTCTCTAAACTTCCAAAAAAAGGTTTTACAAGAGGCAAATTTTTAAAACCAATAATAGAGCTTAGTTTATCAAGGATAAATGAGATCTATAAAGATGGTGAAGTAGTAAATATTGCGACATTAATAGAAAAAAACAAAGCTCCTAAAACAACAAAAGCTACTTTAAAAATTTTAGATGGTGAAATAGATACGAAAGTAAGTATTGAAGCTCATGGTTTTTCTAAAGGAGCAATTAAAAGGTTAGAAGAAAAAAAATTAACTTACAAAAAGCTGAAATAATATGATTGGTGCTCTTAAAAAAATCTTTTTTGCAGGAGAGTTAAAAGCAAAAATTTTGTTTACACTCTTGATGCTTTTAATTTGCAGAATCGGAGCTTTTGTTCCGGTGCCCGGTATAAACCAAGAAGCTGCTTTAGCGATATTTAAATCGGCATCAGGCGGTGGGCAGAATTTATTTCAATTAATGGATATTTTTTCAGGAGGAGCTTTTAAACAGCTTACTATAATTGCTCTTGGTATAATGCCATATATCTCTGCCTCTATAATTATGCAGCTTTTGGTTGCGATCATACCATCGCTTCAAAGAGAGGTAAGAGAAAATCCTGAGGCAGGCAGAAAAAAGATAACAAAATATACAAGACTTGCAACTTTAGCTTTGGGTTTGCTGCAAGCCTCTTTTATAGTGAAATATGCACTTAGTATGAATGCAACTCATCCGGGCGTTGTTGCTCAAGAGATGCTAAACATAACTGCTTTTGGTATACCTTGGCTTTTTTATTTAACGGTTATGTTAACAATTACAACTGGAACGGTTTTTTTAATGTGGATAGGAGAACAAATTACAGAGAAAGGAATCGGAAATGGTATAAGTTTAATAATTACACTCGGTATTTTATCATCGCTTCCATCAACTATTGGCTCTATTATAAAACAGCTAAATTTAGAATCACAAGAAGTTGGACAAATAACTTTTTCAGCTTTAATTATACTTCTTTTGGTGTTTGTATGTATAATTATTGGAACAATCTTAATTATTCAAGGGCAGAGAAAAATCCCAGTTCAATATGCAAGAAGAATAGTTGGAAGACATGAAATGCAAGGATCTAGCTCGAATATACCTCTAAAAGTTAACTATGCTGGTGTTATACCTGTTATTTTTGCATCTTCTCTTTTAATGTTTCCAGCAACAATAGGACAGATGCTAGGTAGAAGTTCATGGATGGGAAAAGTAGCTGCTTCTCTATCTCCTGGAAGTTGGATCTATCTTTCACTTTATGTATTTTTAATTTTATTTTTTACGTATTTTTGGACAGCAACTCAATTTAATCCTGAACAAATCGCATCAGATATGAAAAAAAATGGAGCGTTTATTCCAGGAATAAGACAAGGAAAACCAACTCAAGATTTTTTAGAAGC
>SDBT01009385.1_pt1 | contig 15871 bp, 14 predicted proteins | sample 2277101 | NCBI WGS metagenome assembly SDBT01 (sample SAMN10404973, study PRJNA504765) | marine sediment metagenome | isolation source: marine sediment core GS10_PC15, 103 cmbsf | place: Arctic Ocean: Southern Knipovich Ridge | collected 2010 | reverse complement strand
TAGATCACCGAGTGGGGTGCGTAGTGCAACTGCATTTAGTTTGGAACTTCGATCAGAGAGATGTCGATCTATATCTAACTCCGACAAAATTTTGAAACGAACTAAAAGCTGAAAGATTGATCGAATCAAGTGAAGAGCTGAGTCTGTCATAGCATTGAATAGATGCATCAGTGACTCAACTGTGTTCTTCAATACTGTGGCTGCTTCTTGATTACAGCCAGCGTATTCGAGTTTAGCTCCTATAAATGTGCCTAGCACGGGACTTCGCCTAGCTACATTGATGAGCGTAGCTAATTCATTGACAGAGGAGCCTGAAGAAGCCAGAAGCAAACTGGCCATGCCGGGATGAACCATATGAAAGCGGACATACTTGACTTTGCCATGAACCGAGTGGAGCACTAATCCTTTATTTATTGAAAAATTGAGGCTATCGGATTCGAGCACCTCGGCAGGCGTGTCGATTTCTAACTTTGTAAGAGTTGCGACTAGCAGCAAATTACGTAGTTCTCTTTGGGTAATTGGTTTGATATATGTTTTCCGAATATAATTTATTGCGTCCTCTGCCTGAAGTTGCCATTCGCCTTGTAAAAGTTGGTGCATACGACCTGCAACTGCTGCGCTAAAGGCAATCAAGTCCCCACCGAAAAGTTTACACCAAGAATTTGACACTTCATTAGGAGGTCGTTTGATATTACCTGTTGGTGATTTAAATCTTCTTGCCAAACGAAAGAAAATCCCAGCCATATCTTCAGGTTCGGTTTTTAAAACCACCGCTGCCGACTCAAGCTCCTCAAGAGGTTGAGCTAGCCCTCTTAGGCTAGGTCCGACCGAGACCAAGCGTCCTAGCATAAGGAGACGACTTCCACTGGAAACAGCTTGCCAATGATAAAAAAGTGTACTTGCTAAGCCTTCATTCAGGTGTACATTATCAACAATAAAAAGAACATGATCATCTGCACGAGTGGTAATTGTCTCAAGCGTTAAAGGAGTATTTAAATCTACTAAGTCTGGTCTCCATCTGCCAATGTCGAGATAGTATGCTGGATAGCAGCCAAACTGGTGACCAAGAGCGATCTGTGTGGCCAATACAGTCTTCCCTGAAGCTCCAAAACCACGAACCAAAGCCCAGCCATGATTCTCTAGACGATCTTCGACTTCATCAGCCACAAATGAGCGGTGGACTCGGTTGTTGAAAAACTCATTTAAAGTTGGAGCAAAAATATCAACTTGGTCCTCACGGCCGACAATCTGAGCGTTCCTGATGAACTGGAATGGATAGCAATAGCAATGTAACTTTAGAATATCCGCTAGAACACTAGCAAAGCGAGGCCTGTTAAGGTCTCGGATAAGCTGCTGTCTAAACACGAACGTGACATTCTTAGATGGGATGCCAAGTTTAATAAATTGATCACGAAATTTCTGAATTAGTTCATAAGATGGGGTAGAAGCCCAGGCAACAAACAGGAATCCTGCTAGGTGTTCTGAGCATAGACCTTTAGCCTTCTTGAGATCGCCTTCAAGATGCCTACGCCAATCTGGGCTGTGCGTTGCCTCTACTGCGTCCACCCGCCCGTCTGATAAAACTGAGTAGGCATCCGGCCATCCTTTCACAGTCACATCGTTGGCATTGCGGCCTTTCGGGATAAGGTCTTTGAAACGGTCCGGGTAGATTAGCTGAGCATAATATTCTACTAAGCGTTGAAATGATCCCGGGGATTTCTTCAGTTTATCGATAGCCGATTGAATTGTCGATTCAGAAAGATTCATCATCACCCGCCCACAAGATCAAGGTTATTTTTTTACCTAGGTAATCTCCTGACCCTAATTGTAAAATTGTCGCATATTATCCCTTCCGATGCAAGGTTTTCAAATGGGTATCACCTAGCGTTTGCAACATAAGTCAATTTGCAATACAAGTTAGGTGAGATAAAGTGAAGTCTTGTATGCGTGGTTAATCGATGTAATTTTAGCTCAGTAATTTTCAACATTTTTATCACACATTCACACATGGAAAGTAGTCTGTTTTGAAATAGATCAAATGATTCATATTCAGAAGGATGAGGGTTCGGACCCTTCAGGCGTGCCAGCATTTCCCTGAAAAACCAACAATTTAGAGGAATTCTAAATTCAACAGGATTCCTCTAGCTTCCAAGTCACTTTTTTGATTTGACATCAAATTTTTCTTGTGCTATATGCTTTTATGGGGGAGTAAAGATAAATATTAGAAGATTGTGAATATTTTAAATTGGCAAAAATGGCAAATTTCCGTCCCCTGATTTTTTCTTTTATCCAAAACACTTATAATTCATTACGACTAAAATTTTAGCAAAAAACTAAGGAAATAATGTGTGACAAGAATCCAGATTGTTTAAATTCCAAGATCCTTGTTTTGAACACCAATTTTCTAGCCCAAATTAACAGGGCTGTTAAGCAGGAAATAGCATCTTATGTGCTTGGAAAACCTCTTAATGAACAAGGAATTTTTTTTCTGGAAAAGATACAGGATATCTTTAACTCCATTAGACATTGTGGAGACGATCTTATTTTTACCTCTGACAAAGTTTTCAATGATGAAATTGACGTTACAAAATTAGGTTCGGCACTTAGAAGAGAAGATATGAGTTTTTTTGATAGGCTTTGTATGGAAAATGAATTTATAATTTCTCTTTCTAGTACTTATCAGAACATAATAAATATTGAACCTATGGAAGAAGAGGAGGTAGAGATATTCCGGAGATTACTGTCAGAAGATATCGGTTACGCTGACATAAGCTTGATTCTTCTTGCCATTAAGTTTTCACAAGATAGTGAAGTCATTATAATAACTGACGATATAGCTCTAAGAAATGCAATTAAAAATCTTAATAAAGCTAGGGTTGTGGCAATAAGGGGGGAGAATTTGTCAACAGAACACCTATATTACATGTGTTCTCTTCATTTCTTAAGAAACCTACATTCATGCTGTGAAATGTCTAATTCACTCTGGATGTCAACTGTTTGGTCGTTTGTACAACATCAACAGAAACGATACGATGAAGGAAAGATATCTGAAGAAATCTATAATGAGCATAATCAGTATGTTGGACCTTGCCTAGCGCAATTACGGATAGATTGTGATGCCAAAAAGAAAAGAGAAGAAATCGAGCAATTTTCAAAAATGTTCGGAGTAAATGATGAAGGCCAAAACTAAGAAAATAGCAGGTTTCAGAGAGTATTTTCAAGAGGCTAAAGCTAGAGAAAAATCTACTACCTTGAGGGAATACACGGACAGACTTCTTTTTGGAGACAATGTTAGAAAAAATCTTGAAAGTTTGAAAGAACAAGGATTTTCCATTCAGGCAGGTTTGGTTGATGTTGCTCCGTTGAAAGAGAAAAAAGGTTTTGAAAGGCCCGATTTTATAGTTTCTAACGAAGACATTCTTTTTCAACTATATCTTCTAGTTAGTGTTAACAGCGGTATTATTAATAGAGATTTCCTTCGTGGGCTATCTGATGTTATTCAAAGTAGTCCAGAAGTAACAGCCTTTATAATAGCCTGGAATTTTGATGACCTCCCTTCATGCGTTTTGGATCCATTTGTGCTTAGAAAATATATTGAAGAAACAGAAGACAAAATTAGCTTAAAGAGTGAAAAGATCTCTAATTTGAATAAAACTATTCTAGATTTCTACAATAATCAATTCGTAGATTGGTTGATTCCTAAAGATATTCTAATCGGAAAAGAAGAAGAAAAACTTCTTATTAGTGTTACTGATGTGTTTCGGCAGGGTGTAGTGGAAAAGCTAAAAAAACTTGAAAAGAGAGAGTTTACAATTCCCGAAAAAAAAGCTGCTCAAAATTTGGTGCTAAAACTCAATATAAACAGGATTATAGACAAGCTGATAGAGCTTCTTTCCAAAACGGAATTAACAATGGATGATTTTGACGCTTTTGAAGCATTCTTGGATAGAGAATTAAAAAAAATTGATAAGAAAGATGATTAAATCACTAACAATAAAAAACTGGAAAGCTTTCGAAGAGAAACATATCACATTTGATAAAGGGATCACTTTTTTTGTCGGCCGGAACGGAAGTGGAAAAACCACTGTCCTTGAAGGTATATGTCTTTCAGTTACGGGTAGATCTCTAACAGCAGACTTCCAAGAGTTGGTGAGAGAGCCAAGATTGGCAGCTGAAGTTAAGTTGGACATTGAGGTCGAAGGGAAGAAAGTTTCGATAAGGCGAAAATTTAATAGAGATAGGAAGTTATTTGCGGAAATGATATGTGATAGCAAAAAGCAAAAAATGACGTGGGATGAACTTACTTCTGAGACTCTTGAACTTTTTTCTGTGGACGAAATGTTCTTCAATAGGCTTACATATATGTCCGAAGGTGAAGTCTATAACTATTTAAATGATCCGCCTAGTGAGGCCTTAAACTCGAGAATCCAAGAAATTTTCGGTATCAGGGGGCTTCAGACGCTTGGAAGTTACACTCGGACAATAAGAAAAGACCGGTCGTTTTCTATTAGGGAGATATCTTCTGAGTTAAGAACGATATCAGAAAAGAAACCTATTGATGAGCCTCAAATAGAGACCCTTGATAGCTATATTATAGGACTAAAAGAAAAAGAAAAATCTCTATTAGAAAAGAAAGATATCCTATCCAAAGTAGTCCAAGAAATTGAAGAAGAAAAAATGAATTACAATAAACTCAGGGAGCTTTGTAGTGAAATCGTTCAAAGCCTTAAGCACAAAATCCCCTTTTCTACTGAATCATTCGATAAAGGACTTCAAAAATTTATAAAGCAATTAGAAGTAAAAATTACATCTAAAGAGGAAGATTCAAAACAGACTCAAACTTTAGTCGGTTCTGTCCAGGGTAGATTAGCCTATTTAAATGACATAAAACAGCTACTTCAGTCTGTAGTTGCTAAGACAGCAGAAAAGGAAGAAGTTCCATGCCCTATCTGCAAAAGACCAATAGACGAAACTCTTGCATCTCGCCTTATTGCAGAAACTGAAAAGCAAATAGAGGAGACAGAAAAGGAGCTTTTTGATGCCCAAAAAACTTCTAGGGATTTACAAGATAGAATTAGTGACTTCCGAAGAATAATACAGAAGGGGAGAGATTACGAAACAAGGCTGAATGCGCTTCCTGCCAGTATTTTGAAGAAGGTAAAGCCATTAACTTTTGACAAAATTGATGAGCTGTTGTCTTCTTTAAACGAATCCTTTAAGAACAAAATAAAGGAAGAGAGAGAGAACACTTCTAAGCTTGAGACACTAAAGAAAGAAATCTATACAAAAACTCAGGAACTCGCCAACATGAGAGCTTTCGTTACACAGTCAAATCGACTGAAGCTCCTTAAAGATCGTCTTCGAATAGCCTACGAAGGGCAGATGTTGGCAGAAATACTTAATGAGGCACTTGAATCTACAACACAAAAACAAAAGAACTATAAACTGGAACCTGTCTTTACGCAGATATCACGTTTATGGGATAAATTCAGACCGGAAAGCAAGTGGAAAATTGCATTAGATGAACAAGGAATCATTAGGGTCAAAAGTAAAGATAAGCAATATAGCTTCTCACATTTAAGTGGTGGAGAAAAAACCGTTCTTTTAGTTCTTACTCGAGTTATGTTGTGTAGGATTTTAGCCCCGAAAATAGATTTTATACTGATCGACGAGCCACTTGAACATCTGGACATTAGGAATCGACGATCACTTTTAAATTTTTTATTTAAAGTTAGTAAAGAAAACATATTTCCTCAAATGCTCGTAACCACATTTGAGGAAACATTAATAAGGAAGTATTATAATGGAGAAAACACAAGAATAGAATTTCTAGCCTAATTAAGCATCTCAATTATTTATTTCCTGGAGAGGGATGCGATACCTACTAAATGCTTTTATAATTATTAATATAGGGAGTTGCCAGAATATGGTTTATTTAGCCCGGATTTCGCGTTGAGATGCACTTAGAGCGATTCTAATTACCTTTTGCGCGAGGTTTTTTTTGCTGCTCACAATGCAACTTACCTTGAAGAATAATTTTAATTAAATTCGTCTTTTTTAAATTTCCCATTTTTACCAATATTTATCAACTTATTTCCCTCTATTGTCCCATTTATGGTAAAAAATTAGGGCGTATTTCCCGCAATTTTAGAAGATTCTTGAAATAACAATGGGAAATTATTTTTTTCCATTTTTCCTCAAGAAGCTAGTTGACATAATAGCTATTCAGCGACAAAATTTACTTCTTTTCTTCCCTATTTTAATCTATTTCAAAAAGGAACATTATTATCATCTTCACAAAAACCTGGGGGCCCCTTGTTTACGCTGATAAATCCTGTCTAATTTTAGCAATTGAATGGAATTAAAGATCCAGAAGCAGCCTACAACGCCTCAGAAAGCCAGCTTCTATGTCTCCTAGCAGCCCATACCCCCCCCTATGGGAACTTTTGATTTGACCCCCCCTCATTTACATACAATCCCTGCTTTGAAACTACGAAATTTTCACTTAAAAGGCTCTTTTTTTTCCCCATATTCAAAGCTATCTTTTTACTATCAATCGCTTTACCATAATTTCATCGCTAATCAGTAAAATTTGTTGCATATTTGATGCATGGGGAAAAGTCTAACCGTTAGATAGAGCGTCTGACTACGAATCAGAAGGTCGTAGGTTCGAATCCTGCCGAGCGTACCAGCTTTTCCCTGGAAAATCAACGATTTAGAGGAATTCTATATTCATCAGGGTTCCTCTATTTTCCATCATTTTCAACCTAAATATGGCACAAAAATGGCATAAGAAAGGCAAGGATATAAAGCTTCGAATTGTGGATCCGAAGGTGGAGTGAGCGAGGGATCTCGAACCCCCAACCTCTGGATTCGAGTCCTGCCTGAGAAATTGATTTTCCTCTGGTAAATCATTACTTTGCTTTAAGCATCCATACGCAAACGTAGGCGATTTTAAGCAATTTGGTGACAAGGGGAGGAGTCTATTCTGTATCTACCTTATTCCGGCATTTCCGCTGATTTTTTCTAATAATCGCTAATCTTTCATTGACAGGGTATGTCTCTTCTACTTATTATCATCTAAATTAGTTGATGAAGATGTAGAGGCATTTAACAAGCCTTTTGAAGAAAATCCGGGATTTAAAATAGAGTAATTTTATGAGCTGTTTAATATGTAAGAAAAACAACTTTTCTAAAATATCTGATGAGTTGCGCCATGGTATTAAAAATAAAGTTGTCACTTGTAATAACTGTGGTCTTTTCCAGCTTGAGAAAATTCCAACTAAACAAGAAATAGAAAGTTGCTATAACACCGAAAAAGTGTCAATTCCTCAAGCTGATATTAAGAAGCTAAAATTTAAAGAAGAGTTTTCTTTAAGGGATACTATATACAATGCTGATGTTGTAACCTCTCTTTGTAAAAAAGGTGGAGACATTTTAGATTTTGGTTGCGGATATGGTTTTTTTCTAAAAGAAATCCAGAAAAGAGGATTTAATCCTATGGGCATAGAAACATCAGAAATTAGACTAAATAATGCTAAAAAAATTACTCAAGGTATAGATTTTTACAGAGAGATTGAAGAGTTGGGAGACAAAAAATTTGATTGTGTTACAGCCCTCCATGTTCTTGAACATATCAACAATCCTGTAGAGCTTTTAAAAAATCTCGCCTCTCCTTTAAAAGATGAAGGCATCTTAGTGATAGAGGTTCCAAACTTAAACGATCATTTAATTGAAATAATTCCTGAATATAAAGACTTCTATTGGAAGATTGAACATTTATCATACTTTAGTCCTGACACTTTGGAAAAATGTTTCAAAGAAGCAGAATTAAAGGTCGATGAAATAAAGTTTGTTCAAAGGTGGGATGTATACAATCTAATGAGTTGGTTTATAAGAAAAGGACCCCAGCCTAATGAAGAAATAATAGATTGTTGGAGAGAAGATAAATTTAAATGGCTAAATGGTTATTACAAAGAAATATTATCGAAGAATGGCAAAGCTGATACCATGATTGCGATATATCAGAATAACAAAAAATGATAAAGAAAAATTACGCAGTAATAATATATGGTATAAACTCTGTTGGAAAATCAGTGCAGTCTCAATTGCTTATAAAAGAGATTGCTGTTTGTGAATTACAGTCAACAGATAATCTCATAAAAATATATAAACACCTTAATCCAGAAAGTCTATATGTAAAAGAGACAAGTTCTTCATCTTGGAAAATATTTGGAAAAAAGAATGACGAAAATATTATTAAGGGCTTTAACGGAAACAGGAACCTAATAATGGACTATATAGGTACTTTGATAGATAGAATCCCTAATGAAAAGCTTTCTATAATTTTTGAAGGCGTCCATTTTAACCCCGAGATAATATCTAATCATTCTAATGTAAAGGTGATTCCTATCTTATTAACCTTACAGGATGAAAATATTCATAGAGAAAGAATAATTGAAAAAGCCCAAGGAAGAAAAGAGCTAGAAGAAAGATTATTGGACAGCATACGTACTTCAAGAATTATTCAGGATTTTCTTATCAAAGAAGCACAAGATCACAATTGCTTCATAATTGATACAGGAAAAGATGGCCCTAAAGAGACTTTATCGAAAATTAAGAACCTTTTCCATGATTAATGACCATACTCACATTAAAATGAAGAACGGGGACATATGTACCACAAGGGGTTTTTGTGATGAAAAGAGAGTGTTTGTGGTTCCTCTATATTTTAAGAATCCTAAAGGTGACAAAATTTTAAATAATGCTCGATATGAGAAATTCGTGGATGAATTCTTAGAAAGATATAAGCATATTAAGCCAGGATCTATATTTGAAACATCGTACGGCAAAAGAATGGTTATTAATACTGATGACATAGAAGAAACTTATGATCCATTCGGTAAAACAGAGGCAATATTTATTTCTCTAAATGAAGCTATATACAAAAGAGTTATTGAATCATTATCTAAATTTGTCCCTCTAGATGATATCGGTTTCATCGGGTCATCGTTAGTTGGTTTCGACGAAAGAGATGAATCTGATTTGGATTTGATAATAAGAGGATTAGATAACTATAAGATAGTCAGGGAAAATTTTAATAATGTGCTCTCAAATATTGGAGCAGAATGTGGTATAAGCCAGAAACAGTATGATAAGTCTATCGTGAAATATAGTTCTCTTTTCAATTCAGAGTTCAATGATTTCGGAGAAATGATAAAAAATCGATGGTCTACAATTTACATTCCTGAAGAGCTATTTTGTAAAATTAGATTTACCTATAATCCGATAAAAGAGAATCCTTTTTTTGCTCCGGAAATTAAAATAGAAAAAAGCACAGAAGAAATAAAAGGCACTGTAGTCAAAGACTCGGGTACGTCATTTATGCCGAGACACTTTGATATAAAGACTGAATCAGGAGAAATATATAGAGTCATCACTTACTATTGGGATTATTCATGTTGCGTTGCAAATCTAGACCAAGTTAAAGTATTTGGCTATATTGATCGCAAAAACAATGTTATTTCTATTTCGGACACGAGAAAACATGGAGTAAAATTTGATAAATTAAATTATGACTATTGCCCAATAACATAAATATGACTACAGAAGAATTAAATTCACTTTTTGATAAGAAGTTCAAGGGTGAAGTCCTACCTTATATTGAAAAACACTTAAAAAGAAATGAGTTTGCTGAACCAATTTATTATTATATAGATAATTTTCATTTGAGAACCTTTAGGTCAGCCTTGCCGATTATTATTGCAGAAAACGAAGGTTACAATAAAGAATTAGCACTTATTATAGGATCAGCCTCAGAATTGATTTTCTATATTGCTTTAGTCCAAGATGATTTTATTGATAGAGATAAAATGAGGGGTGATATAGAATCAGCATATGTCAAATTTGGTCCTGAAAGGACAATAGCCTCGTCCGATTATTGCTATGCAGGTGTATATAATATTTTAAGGGAACTATATGGAAGAGTCTCTGAAAAAAGTTTACTGTCAATTTACGAAAACTTTAACAGTGCGCACAGAAAACTATACAGAAGTTTTCTTTCAGAGCTTATTAGATCTTTTGATTCAACAATAAAAACTCATGAGGTAGAGCAAATACATTTAGATAAGACTATTCAAGGTACAAATTCTATGTATTGTGCCGGAATAGCTTTTTCTGATGATCCTAATTCTGAATTAGCTGAATCATTAAAATCCTATTCCGAGAATTTGGCTCTCGCCGGACAAATAAAAAACGATATCTACGACATTACAAGATATTCAAAAAAACGTGGTTTTTCAGACTTTAAAAATGGCTATATAAATTATCTTTTAGTTTCTCTGATGAGAGAATTAAGAAATCCAGATAAGGTAGTAGATATGCTAAAGAACAAAAAATATGAGGAGATAGTAAGTTTGATAGAGGAGAAAAAGATTTATGAACTTGCCCAAAAAAAAATAGATTCTTTAACAAAAGACGTTTCAGTTATTATAAATAAATTGCGATTTGGACCTAAAACGAAAGATATTTTATTAGCTTGGTGTGAGGCCAATAAGAAGATTAACTAATTTTTTTAATTATAAAATCGCATGAAATTCACTAACAACTTATATGACCCTCCTAAGACTCGAAGCAAATTTTTCAACTGTTCGAAAATCGTCCTTCAGAGGCCACTAAAGAGAATGTTTTCGAACAGATTGTGGGTTTTACTCTTTCAGAACAATATAGGATAAAAAAAAGTTTGGTTGATCCTTTATTGGAAAAGGTAAAATATTTTTCATGATATAATAGGTATCAATTTCAGAGGGATCCATAGGAAGAATAATTGAGACAACTGAAAGCCAAATCCCCTAAAGCCCTGGCTTCCCTGGATTGAGAAAGGACGCTGTTATTCAATTGGTAAGAATCTCCACTAGACGCATCTTACTTGCCAGGATCTTACACACAATGGATTGTAAGCATATCGTTGGCTCAATCACCTATATAATTAGAGCTCCATGGATCTTGGATTTTTAAACATTTAAGAAGAAATAAAAAAAGGAGTAAATTCTCATGACAAGTTCGATATTAACTGTGGATGAGTTCCACATCGAAAAACAATTCAGGTCTTTTAAACGCCTCATCGAAACAAAAAGTAGATTGCCTTTGAAATCATTTAGTCAAAATCCTTATACATGGGATCAAGAAGGATATAAATATGAAGTTTACAGAAAAGCCCGCAGAGCCTTAGATCTTGAATGTTGGAAGAGAGGTTATATCGGTTCTGGCAGAATCGCACGGGCAGTGATTTCTGCGATTGAGCTAACAGAGAACAACCTTGTGCTGTGGCAAGCTCGCTTTGGCAATGAAAAAAGGCCACATAACAAGCTCTATATTGCATTGGAGCAGTTATCTCTTCTAGAAGATTACGAACGAATTTTATATGATCTCTATTATGGCAATGATGATGGCCACTGTTTCAGTAAATTGGTAGAATTATTTGGCAGAAAATATGCCTTACTCGCATATCTGTTTTTTTTTAAAAGATCACGCAAAGTACATGCCGATTGCTCCACGTTATTTTGATATTGCATTTGAAAAATTAGGTGTAAGTTTCAAAACGAGTTATCAGTGTTCTTGGGAAAACTACACTCAATATAACAACCTGCTCCACCAGATAAAGCTGTATCTAAGCAGTAGGTTAGAGGAAGACACTTCTCTCATAGATGCACATTCTTTTGCTTGGATGATCGCCTCTATGAAGGATGATCCTGAAATGGAAAATCAACTAAAGGAGTATGATCATCTATCATCAAAAGATAGAGAGTCAGTGATTAAAGCTCGGATCGGCCGGGGGAGATTCAGGCGGCAACTCCTTTTTTATTGGGGTAGATGTGCTGTTACTATATGTAGAGAGCCGAATCTTCTTTTTGCTTCTCATATTAAGCCGTGGAGTGAATGTGCTGTTAGAGAAGCTATTAATCCCTTTAACGGCTTATTATTATCACCAAACCTTGATGCGGCCTTTGACAGAGGTTTTATCTCTTTTTCTGAATCGGGAAAAATAATAATTTCTAAGATCCTGCGAGTCAGCGATGCGGAGGTTCTTGGAATCGACGCAACAATGAAACTAAGAAAAGTTGATAAGCGGCATCGACCATACCTTCGCTATCACAGAAAGAATATATATAGGGAATGCTAGTCAATATATCTGGGAAGACGTAGCCGCGGGAGACTGAGGATGGAATGAAGAAGCTGGAGGAGTGGAAAATTTTAGATATGTGGGGAGTTAAGATTATAAAAAAGAGACTTATGATACATTAGATGCTGCATTCAACATCAGGGAGTGAATATGGAGATAAAACACTTTGATTTGCATGAATTGTATGGGCACTTTTCTAATGTTGCAGAGGAAAACAACCGAATTTTACTCCAGTTAGAAGCTCTTGAGAGAAAATTTAAGCCCTTAAAAAGCAAAGATGAGAAATTTTCGCTTAAACACATCAAGTATATCCAGGATGATTATGGATTTATGGTTTGGTGGAAGATGCCCGAAATTAGCGAGGAAGATCTGGCTAAATGTGGAATTGATTTCAGGAATCTAGGCCCTAAGGATGAGAAATCTATTGGTGACCTTTATGACATATTAAAAAATATTGAAATTGTGTCAATAATTCTTAGGTGTGTTGCACCTGATTATTACGGTATCATTAGTCCCCCAGTGGAAAATTTGCTTAATGTTCAAGGGAGCACTCATACCAAAAAATACATCAGTTATCTAGAAAATCTTGAGAAACTACAGGAGGACTATGGATTCCTAAAGATTGCTCATGTAGATATGGCATTATGGACTCTAGCTCAAATCATAAATAGTAAAGAACTCCAGCATCATTACATATATGGGAAATATTACAGATCGTACAAAGAGACTATGAACATTATTAAAAAAATTATTGCTGAGAATTTGTTTAAACCAGTTTTAGAAGAAGACCTTTTATACAAAGCCGAACTCTTCTTAGAAACTGATCACATACTAGCAGGAATTATTGCTTTTAGAGAATTAGATCTTTTAGTTAAAGTTCTCTGTGATAAGGAAGGGCTCAAAATAAAAAAAAGACCAAGCAGGGGAGGAAAATATCCTAGATTCCATGATTACCTAGAAAAATTAACCATTAAACATTATATTAGTAAGGAAAAAAGCAGCCAGATTGATGAATGGTGGCGGCGACTCAGAAATCCCCTTATGCATGATCCACAGTTACAGGACCCCCTTGGAAAAGAAGAGGTAAGTAAAATTATTAATGAAATTAAGTTGTTAAAAAAAGACAATCCAATTTAAGAGCAATTAGGATTTAATAGAAGTGAAACTTTACGGTTAAATAAGATGGCGAGAATTAACGATTTGGATAGATTCTACATAATCATGCAAAAACTCGAAATGAGGCTAGGAAGGAAGAGAATTCTCGATAAATGCAACGGGAGAATGCCTTGGCCAAACCGTGGAGTTTATTTCTTTTATGAGGAAGGTGAGCGGAGAGAAAACGGTGACCTCCGAGTTGTCAGGGTAGGGACGCATGCATTGAAACAAGGATCTAGCTCAAGTCTTTGGAAAAGATTAAATCAGCACAAAGGTACGGATAAAGGACGATATCCGGGCGGAGGTAATCATAGAGGTTCCGTGTTCAGGCTTCATGTAGGGACTGCACTGATTTCTAAGAATGCTCTTAAGGTCCCATCTTGGTCAGTTGGTAGTACAGCAAAAGGAATCATAAGGGATGTTGAATATCCTGTTGAGAAACTTGTTAGCCAGCACATAGGTTCTATGTCTTTTCTTTGGCTGAGTGTCAATGATGGAGCAGGTCCGAATAGCATTAGGGGCTACATAGAAAGGAACAGTATCGCACTTCTATCCAACTCTGGAAAATCAAAGTTACTTGATCTCCCCTCTCCCACATGGCTAGGAAAATACGCATGGAAGGAAAAAATCCGTGATGCTGGGATTTGGAATGTTAATCATGTAGATGAACCTTATGAAAAGGAATTCTTGGGTAAACTTCAGAATATCGTAGAGGGAATTGAATAAAGGTCGGCTTAATATCACTTATTACTCTAAAAAGGAAGTAAAAAGATGAACACATTGTGTATTGTACAATGCGGAGGGCAAAAGATTTGGAAAAAATATCCGAATATAGGTCATGTCAAAACCAAAGAAGCTTATACTAGTCTCTATTTTAAAAAGAATAGGGACTATGCAGAACGATTTGGAGATGATTGGATGATCCTCTCAGCAAAATATGGATTCTTGAGCCCCGATGACAAAATTGGCGATTATAACGTAACGTTTAAGCTCAAGAGATCTGGCCCTATATCCTATCTAGAGCTAAAAAACCAGGTACGGAATAGAGGGCTAGATAATTATTCTACTATCCTTGTACTAGGAGGAAAAGAATACCTGGATGCAGTAAAGGCTGCCTTTGCTGGCACTAGCTGTATTATTCAATCTCCATTTGAGGGCTTACCCATTGGTCAGAGAATGCGTGCCATAGATCATGCATTAAAAGGGCTAATTCCCTGATATTATTGGGGCAGAGGTTGTAAGGAGGAGGTTGGGTGAATTGAAAAATAAACTCCTGGTCCAGGCTTCTCTTGAGTGATAAGTTGGCTACTTGCTGGAAGATCGCCTCATTGAGAAAGACAAATGAGGGGGAAGAAAATCTCATAGAGGAGGTATAAATGCCATTTCTTCACAGAAGAATAGAACATTTGCTTGAGCTGATAAAAACTGGGAAATTATACTTTCCAATTGACCTTAAGGATGAAGATAAAAGGCAACTAGAAGAAGACATAAAGAGAATCCGGCGTGATAGCACTGGAATGATTAATTTAAGCACATGCAGCCCTGGGTTGATTTCTCTAGCCAAGGCACTCTATATTTTCGAAAAGCAACAGCCTGGCGAGAAGAAAGATATAATCTCTTCAGAAAATCCGGTCTCAGACATCATCCAGATTCAAAGAAATTTTTTCAATATACTCGAGCAATTCTTCATCCAGGCCACGGGTAAGACACCTGAAGACTTTGCTACTCCTGATACCTTTGGAAGTGTAATTCATAAAGATCCGGAGAAACTTGCTAAGCTTTTATACAAGGCACTTCCAAAAGGATATGATTCACTTACTGCTTTCTACGATAAGCATAAAACATCACTCTATTCATTGGGTAGAGAATCGGGAGGCAGATCACATCTCTCAAACCTCTTTTTTATAGCTTGCAAAATAACATAATGTGTCCAGGAAGATCTGACATACCTATAAGAGAAAACCCAAAAGACTTGCCACCCGAATCTGGCATAGCTGCTATCTTATGCTAATGCTATGTTATTAATATGTAATTACCTTGACATAGCAATAGAATACGATTAAGTTCTAGATAAGGCAGCATTAAAAGAGCTTAGAGAAAACCTTTATCTTAGCCAGGAAGATTTGGCTGGCAAATCAGGAATGACGACCAGCACTATTAACCGCCTAGAGAATGGGAAACAAAGACCTCGGTTCGGAACTATCCGGAAATTAGCGGAAGCTCTTGGTGTAGAACCCGCACATATCAATTTTAATACAAAATCCCAAAATAAAAGTGGATAAAATATCAGAGGAAAGGCGAAGCTGGAATATGTCCAGGATTCGGGCAAAAAATACAAAGCCCGAAGTATTTGTCCGTTCAATGCTTCATAGAATGGGTTACAGATTCCGTATACACTTGAAGGGATTACCTGGCAAGCCGGATATTGTCCTACCTAAATATCATACTGCCATATTTGTTCATGGATGCTTTTGGCACGGCCATGAAGGCTGTAAAGATTTTGCACCACCAAAAACCAGGACTGAATGGTGGTTA
>SDBT01009384.1_pt1 | contig 15872 bp, 23 predicted proteins | sample 2277101 | NCBI WGS metagenome assembly SDBT01 (sample SAMN10404973, study PRJNA504765) | marine sediment metagenome | isolation source: marine sediment core GS10_PC15, 103 cmbsf | place: Arctic Ocean: Southern Knipovich Ridge | collected 2010 | reverse complement strand
GGCGATCAGGTAGGATTTTTTGCCTTTCAGATATTCACGCATTGTTACCACCTTTTTACCAGGTTTTGCACAGGTTTATGCACAGGGGTTGAGCCTATAAAACACGGGAATTCTTGCCCGTTTTCTTTTTTTTGAACGCCCTCTAACAATAATAATCTTGGATCTTCAATGATCAATGTGGCCCGCCGGCGCCGAGCGCAATGTAGGCGTCGAGCACCTTGATCGCATCTTCGGCGCCGTAACAGACTTTCGCAAGCCACCCTTGCTCCGTGAACCACTCCAGCCAGGCGAGTTGTTCGCTTGTCGGTCTTTTGCCGAACGGCTTGATCGCTTTGAGCTCGATCACCAGGCCGACAAACTCGCCCGCCTGGATCGGCAGGATCCAATCGGGAAACCCTTTCTTGGTTCCCTGCGAGGCCGCTAACTGCCGGCCGGTGCTGGATAATTCTTCGTTGGGAGAATGGTGCAACGCCCGCGCCCACCAGCGCCCGGCGGTGATTTTGATCACGGCTTGCGCTTCGGCGCGCTCACGCTGGATCAATGGTGTCCACCGAACCGACGCCGCCACGGAGGATCCTGCCCAGGATCAACAGCGCCGGCCGGTGGACATAATTTGATCTGGCGACTATGTTGGAAGGTGCCCATTGGATTTGATCGGAGGATAGCAAATTGAATCACGTCAATCCGTTGCCCGTTCGTGGCGACTTTATCACCCTGGAGGCCCCGCGCGAGCTCAGCGCCGTGGCCATCTGCGTCGGCTTCACGCCCGCCGGCTCGCTGCGCGTGCGGCGCCTGGCCGCGCTCCCGACTCACGAACGACGAAAGTCCCGCGGCGGGTTTGAAGCCATCGCCACCTATCGCGGCGCCTGGCGCGCCTTGCCCGTGACCGATCCCCGCCATCCGGCGTTCGATCCGGCCCCGGACGGCGTTCTGTCGGAATTGGGCCTGTGAGCTCGCCAGAGCTCCGTGACGCCGTGCATGGCGTAGCCCTGGCGGACAGGCTCGATATCTTCATCCTGTACCGTGGCCGCCTGGGGAGGCCCCCTGAACGCCTCGCATTGACCCGCCCCGAGATCGACTCGCTCTACGCGGCCGATCTGCTCGAGCTCCACAAGCCCCACCTGGTGACGCCGGACGCCGCGCGGCCCTTCTATCGCGGCTTTCCTGTCGTCCTACAAGGATCAAAATAAATCGCGAATAGTAACTAAAAGGTGTTGCTTTCCTGGTTGCAACGTATCATAATTAAGTTACGTTCAACGCCCAGGAAACAGACCCATGAATAACCTCGAAATCATCCAGACCGAAATAGACCGCGGCTCCCTGTTCGTAGTCAACCACTCAGGCGGGAAGGATTCCCAGGCCATGACCGCGCTGCTCGCGGACGTGCTGCCCGCCGCCCAGGTGCTCGTGGTACACGCCGAGCTCCCCGGCGCCGACTGGGAAGGTATCCCGGAGCACATCGCGAGCACCGTTCCCCACGGCTGGCTGGTTGAATATTGCAGCGCCATCCACCTGGACGGCACCGACAAAAGTTTCTTTTCAATGGTGGAGCGCCGCTTCGAGTCGAAGCCAGAAGTCCCGTGCTTCCCCTCCAAAAAGAACCGCACCTGCACGAGCGACCTCAAGCGCGGCCCGATCGAAAAGGTGGTGAAACGATACCTGAAAGAAAATCCGCAGTTTGGTGGCCGCGCCATCTTCGTCGGCGGCGAGCGCGCCGAGGAATCCACCGATCGAAAGAATCTCCCCACCTACGCCCCGCGCGTCCGCATGAACCTGGCAGGCCGCGTGTGCTTTGACTGGCGCCCCATCCACGCGCTGCTCGAGACCCAGGTGCGCCAGATTGTCGCCGACGCCGGCCAGGAGCTCCACCCGGTCTACGCCGCCGGCATGAGCCGCCTCTCTTGTTGCTTCTGCATTTTCTCCAGCCAAAAGGATATCGGGATCGCCGCCCAGTTGCGGCCGGAGCTCGCCGCCCGCTACATCGCCCTGGAGACTCGCACCGGCTACACGCTCAGCATGAGCCGGCGCCCCCTGGCCGAGATTATCGCGGCCGCTTCTTTGGTTTCTTCGGCTTCGGTGCCGGCTTGCAAGGATTCGCCATTACAGGATTCCTTCAAAGGATTCGAGCTTACTGGTTCCGCCCAGGAGGTAGCAGCATGAGCGCGACACGTAAGACTGGCGACGCGCCACAAACGCCCGCCGAACGCATGGCGCGATCGCGTTGGAGCCAACAACTGGCGGCGACGCTTGCCAAGGCCGCCCGCCTGGTCAGTGAGCGGCCAGAAGGAAAGGCGCTCCCGCAGATGCCCGGTCCGCTGTTCGCCGCGTACTGGTCAGAGGGCGCCGCCCAGCGTATCGCCGCCGGCCGTCCCCCAGTCCCGAACAGCATGAAAGAGCTTCGGACCATAGCCGCCCAGTTGGATCGGTTGTCATAACAGGAGCTCACGCCATGACCCGCCACACCTGGATAACACCCGACGATCACAAAATCGACACGTGGATCTGCTCGCGTTGCGGTTGTCGCCGGCATCGGACGCCAGGCTACGCTTGCGGCTTCACCTTCCGCTATTCTGAACGCTCAGACTTTGACGTGCTCGGTATGCCGCCGGGATTCGCGCGCTGGACAGGCGAGCGCCCCGACTGTCCTGCTCGCCCGGCCCGTTTAACATAATATCCGTTATACGCATAAACATGGGTAATCGAATGAATCCACTTGCGGTCCTGACTTTCACCGCCTGGTGCAACGAGCTCGAGCGGCTTTTCACGGAAGGCGGAATGATGATCCCCCTTGATTTAAGCCAATTCCAGCCGCACTATCGCGCCGGACAAACGCCGATCCAGGCGCTCGAGGAATACGTAACAGGCCGCGCGACCGTTTAGATTTTCTCAACACCCGATCGCGGGAACCCGGACAATGCACAGAGCACTACCTTTGCTGGACGCGGACGCGCTCCTGGTTGAGCTCGAGACCGTCAGAGATTGGCCGAAAATGGCCCTTCTTTTTTCTCGTGCCGTTGGTAGGATCCGATCCCATGAACGGGAGCGCGTGTTAATGCAAACGCGGATCGTGGATCTGGAACGCCGGCTCGCCCTCGCCCGCCAGGCCGGCGCGGCTTGAAAATCTCCGTGACTCTCGCCCTCGCTATTCTGCTCGCGACCGTTGGCGGCGGATATTTTCTCGAGGATCGCTACCAGACGATCAGGGCAGCGGCGACGTACCACGCCCATCAGCAAGCCGCCCAGCGCGCCGACGTGACCGCCCTCGAGCTCGCTCAAGCCGTGAGCGCCGCGGAGCTCACGCGCGACATTGAAGCGTTGCGGTTGCAGAATGTCACGATGGAACTGAACGCCATTTATGATCGCGAGGATGCAAAGCGATCGCTCCCCACGGACGCGGTGAGGAAGGAACAACTACTGACTCAAATGGCCGAGATTATCAAAGCCCTCGAGAAGTGATCCCCCAACTGGAGGCTATGCCCATGCGTTACAAACTGGAATGGTGTTACTTATCCTCTCTGCCCGCGATCGTTTTTGCGTTCGCCCTGGTGGCGCTCCCTGGTTGCCAATACTTCCAACAGTCCACCGCGTTGATCGCGGACGGCATCGGATCGTATTGCGACGCCAGCACGCCGCTGGCGCGCGACGTGATCCGCGCCGAGCTGGATCCCGAGCTCCAGGCGGAAGGTTTGGAGATCTGCCTTGGTTGCGCCGGCGAGCCGACTACGCAATGCACAGGCGCCCATCGGCCGAAAGTGGACGATCAGTAGCGATCCGACGTTTTTCGAGCTCCTGGGAAGGCCCAGGAGCGATCTATTCGCGCCCCCCCTTGCACTGGTATCCCCCTAAACTGGCACGATGCACTCCGGCCACGGTTCGCCGTTGCGGATGATTACCGACTCATCAACGGTCCACGGCTGCGAGGCCAACCCGGACGTGTAATATTGCCACTCGTAAATCGCCGCCGCCGTGCCCGGTATTCCGTGGGCGTACCAGGCGCCGCCCTTCGCGGTCAAGCATCCGGTCTCCACGTCCGTCGCTTGCGGAATGTCCGCAAAATCGATCACCGGCCTCGACCCTTGATTCTCCCACGCGGTGATCGTCGCCTGGCCGGCGAGCTCGGTGACCGTACTATTCTGGTATTCCGATCGCGTGCTCGGTTCGATAAACCGCCATTGTGTCCGTGTAAAATCCCCGCTCAGAGTGCCGCCGCCACAGATATCCCGCGAGCCGCCGAAATTGGCGCTCCCGAGTGATCCGGTGCTCCCCGGCATCACTTCTTCGATCTGGGTGTCGGTCCAAATGCGTTCAACGTTTTCGCCAAATTCAAACGGATCATCAACGCACTTTGCCGCCAACAGTACCCGGCCCACCACGCCGAAACTGGTCACGCCGCCCGTGAAGGAATTGTCTTTTATATCAAGCCGGATAATATTCAGGTTAGCGTCGCTTGGGCCCGATCCCATGCTCGCGGATAGTCGGCGCCAGCCGTCCGGCGTGTCGAGCGTCAGCGCGCCCTGGCACACTTCCAGCGTTGTGTCCGCTGAATCGTCGGCGCTTGCGAAGCCGGTGGTGGGCCCCGCCAGCGTGCGCGTGATGAACGGAATATGAACGTCTGCGTCCGCGTAGCGGCCAGGGAGCTCCCCGTGCGCCTTTTGGCGAATCACCCACGCCAGGCCGTTGATTTCCGCGTTGCTTTGTATCTCGAGCGTGTTTTGCAAGCACTCCGGCTCCGGCACCACCGCGGCGCCGATCAGATCCGCATCGGCGAGGCGTTGGGTGGCCGAACGCTCGACAAGATTGATCGCTTTACCGGGATCGATCGCCGCGCGGAGTTTCCCCAGGATCCACGCGCGACGCTCGGCGCACCCGGAACACCCGGCGATCAGAGCTCGATAGTCCATCGACGGGCCGCCCAGTTGAGATCGGCGAGCGTCACGCCGGCAACGCCGGTTTGCAGCACCTCGGCCATCAAGATCACATCGCCGGAAACGTATGATCTAAAAATTTCCTCGGTGTCGCCTTCGGGGTTAATCCGCGTGGCGATGTTGCCGCGCAAATTCGGCGGCTTGGCCACCGTAACGACTATGCTGTCGCTGTCGCGGGTCACGGTGATGGTGTCGATCTGCTCGGCGACAAAAGCGCCGGACTCGACGCCGGCGCCGGACGGCGGCGTGGCCGCGTTGGGATTGCCGCCCGTGGCCACGTTGTGCTCGAGCCTATTAAGCGCCGCGGCGACTGGCTGGAACCATCGGACGCTCGACAACGGTTGCCGGTGTAACGGCGGCTTGAACGTCACGGGAAAAAGACCGGGAGATCGGCAAAGTTGAATTCTTTGTATATATCGAACACGCCCAGGCCGCCCGGCTCGCTTGGCGGGTCAAAATTCTCCGTTGCATCCACCGGGATCCCCCCGGACGCAAAGACGGATTCTCGCAGCACCCACCCATCCGGGTTATAGGTGAATTGGTAGCCGTGTGAATAGGCGCCTTCGTTGGTTTCGTTCAACGTCGGGCCCAAGAACAGGAGCTCGCGAGCGCCGAACACGCCAAAAGTGGCGCTGTTGATCTGGCCGGCGCGCGTGATATCGGCCCATTGCGGCGAGCTAAATTCTTTGGTCAGCGTGGCGGTCCACGTTTGACGTTGCAGATCGGCCTGAATGGTGCGCGAGAAAATGGCCGATAGGAACCGATATTGAACGCGCATCACCGCGCCATCCTTATCGCGCCAAATCGACTCCGTGTAGGTGCTCGGGGTTATCGAGAACACGCCCCCACCGGACGCGCCGCCGTTCTTCTCCAGATCCGACGCGAGCGGATTGCCCCAGGTCACGTCCACCAGCACGCGGGAGTTGTCCGTGGCGTTGTCGCTGGCCACCTGGAACGAGGCCCGGCGGTCTATCACGTTGATCCCCGGCGCGAAAGGGTGCGCCGACTTGTCGAGCGGGATCCCTGGCGACTCGCGCGCCTCCAGGAGCCTCTGCAAGTCCGCGAGCCCATCAGATAGGCCGGTGACCCGGTAGGGTTGGACGTGCGTTGTGCGGCCTTCCTGCTCGGTCAGGGCCCCGCCGGGCAACGTCACCACTTTAAGGTTCTGATCGCCCCTTTGGGAAACCAGGCCGTGCGATGAATTCAACGCCACGGCGAGCTCGAGCACCTGGATCAGCCCCACGCTCGCCTGGAACGACGCGCCGAGCTCCACCGAAACCGGCACGCCGGGATCGGTAAGATCACTCGTGAACGACAGCCCAACAATGACCTCGTGGATAGCCATCTACGGCGCCGCGATCGCGGTCTGTTGGCCTGTCCGCTCATTCAGAAAAAAGGATCCCATCGTCTGGTTGAGCTTGTCGATCCCCGTGGTCTGTTTTTTGGACTCGGCCAAAATCCCCTCGATGCTTTTGCCGTTGATGGTGCCGGTGCCAGGCGCCGGCAACGCGCCGCCCAGGCCACCGAACGCCGGCACCTGGCCGAGCTTGCTTTGAATATCGGCCATGATATCGACAATGCGCCGCCCGTTGATCGTGCCCGTACCCGCCCGCGGCGACTGGAGGCCGCTGCCCTGGATCACGTCAAGAAGATTTGAGCCTCGCACGGCGGCGATGATCTTCTGGCGGAACGACTCCGGCACGTTCAGCGCCTCGATCCCCTCCTGGAGCGCGCGCGCGAACTCGGCGCGTGTCTCATCGAACGGCAGAAACTTGTCTACCTCCTCGAAGGATCCCGCGAGCGTCGCCGCCAATCTTTGCGCCGTGGCCGGCGATATCTCGAGAGTGTCAAACGCGCCCCGGAGGCCGCGCGCAAAAAAGGCGCGCACGGTATCGAAATCGAAATCCCCTGCGAGCATCCCGCCCTGTAGTTGCATATTCGCGCCGGCCGCCTGGACCGCGCGCCCGATCGGGTTGCCGGACAGGAACGCTTGGAATAAGGGGCCGCCGACCGTATTGATCACGCGCCCGAGATCCCTCACGGCTTCGCCGATCCCCTTGATCCCACCTTTGATCACGTTTTCAAGTAGATTCTTGATCGCTTCGGCGAACGGTTGCAGCTGGCCGGACAGTTTCGACATGGCTTTGAGAACTTTGTTGTCCAGGATATCGCCGATCTCGGCCCACGTGTCGCGGAATAGCTCCACGGCGTCGGTTTCCTCTTTGGTGAGCGCGAGATCCAGTTGGCTAAATTGTTTGTCGATCCCGGCGAAAAGATTGGTCACGTCCGACAGCACCACGGCGAGCTCTTTATTCCTGGCGCCAAGCACTTCCTCGAGCAGCGCCGAGCGGATCAACGGATCCTCTATTTTATTGAGAGCTTCGCCAAAGGTTTTTAGGACGGCGATCGGCCCTCGAGTGAATGATCGCTTTAGCGTGTCGGCGTCCAGGCCGAGATCGCCGAATACCTTGGCGCCTGGCCCGGTGCCGTCGCGCGCGAACTGAATGATCGCCTTCGAGAGTTGCCCGAATCCTTTTAGGAGTTGCTGGAGATTGGTTCCGGTCAGCGTGGCGGCGGCCTTGAACTTCTGAACTTGCGCCGTGGTGATCCCGAACTGCTTTCCGAGCTTCGTCAGCTTGTCCACTTCCTCGATCGCGCCGGTGAATACCTTGATCGACAAGCCGGCGCCCAGGCCGCCCGCCGCGGTCCCCACCAGGCCGGCGCCCAGGAGCCCGAACTTTGATCCGAACGACTTGAGAAACCCGCCGAACTTCGAGATCCCCGCCTTCGACTGTTTCAGCGATCGCGACAAGCCGGCGTTGTCGCCTTTAATCTTAACGGTGAGATTCTTGTCAGCCATAGGCCATTATTGTCATCCGTTCGATCTGATCGGCGTCCCGGATCCACGGCCTGGCCGGCGCGTTGCGCGCGTTGAGATATCGCGACCACGCCAGGAGCTCCGCGTAAGTGATCGCGGCCACCAGGCGGCGCACATCAATCTCGCGGAATTCATACGCGAGATCATAGATCAGCCGTCCGGCGCCGCCCGCGGAAAATCCTGATCGAGCTCGGCGGCCTCGCCGCTGTCGCTTTCGTCTTTCGGCTCGAGATTGTTGAACTCGAGGATCAACGGTAGGAGCTCCAGGGCCACAGCCATCGCGACCCCTTCATCCGGCAAGATCGCCTTGTCGCCGTTCGCATCGATCACGGACGCGCGGATCAACGCTTCCGGGTTGACGGCCGCGCCGTTGATATAGGGCCAGGTATCCGCCAACGAGAGCTCGCCGATCGTGACCACGGCGCCGGACTTCAAACGGATCTCCAGCGTCCTGGGTTTCCCCAGGAGCTCGGTGAGCCGCGCCATTAGACCGCGCCAGGTGTGTGGACTGGTTTCCCGGCCCAGGTCAGCGTGTACGTGCCGAGCATCCGATCTTCGAATGGTGCCGGGAACGTGAAATTATTGATAAATGCCTGGCCCACCAGCTTGGCGGCGGTAGACTGGCCCGACTTGAGCGGCCACGTAAACGTGACTTCTTCCGGGTCCGCCGTGATCGGCACGCCCTTGGTGCCTTCGATATCGTCCTGGTCTTGTAAGTATTCCACGTCGATCGATCCCCAGTCCTCCACTTTGCCCGGCACTTTATCCATGTGGGTCGAGCTCGTGTCGTGATCCGGGATCACCGGCCGCGAAATCCCTGAAAAAATCACGCCCATGATCCGTGCCACAAACGTCGTGGTGGTGCCAAATGCAACGGAGATCCCCGTGCCTATTTCTGCGGTCATTGTTCGATCCTCTGTTTAACGCCTCGCGGCGCGCCGTGCGTTGAGCTCGAGCAAACGGCGAAATTCCGCCGGGAATACTACAGTCGCGGCGTGTCGAGCGTGCTTCAATATAATCGGTTCCATCTCCAAGCGCTTGAGAATTTGTGTAACCTGGTCGATCGGGAGCCCGTGCATATCGGGATTGCGCTTGCCGGCCAGCGTCGGATCGGCGTGCGTCGAGCGCCCGGTACGGTGTTTGGGATTCGGCCGGCGCTTGACCTCGAGCACCTTGCCGCTTTTCATCTTGGCGGTGAACGTCGGGCGCCACTTCGCCGCGATAGCTGGATCCGCCTTGGCCGTGATCCCGGCCTGGAGCCCCAGCCAGATCCGCGTGAAATCGCCAGAGCCGAGATTGATCCGCGGCGGATTGAAATTCTTGAGCCGGCGCCGGAGCGTCTTTTGCTTCACGCCGACGCGCGCCGATATTTCCTTGACCGACAGGCTTACGGCCTTCTTGCCGGCCTTGGTGAGCGCGCGGCGATTGGCTCGCTTCTGCGCGTCGTCGAGCTCTCCGAGCCAGCGATTAACGCCGGCGAGCTCGCCAGGTGACACCACCACGGCGATACTCATGGCTGGTTGAGTACCAGTAAGACCGTCCCGCGGCCGTCTGGTTTCCGCCCGGCGATCGTGTAGTCCGTTCCGCGGATGGTGATCGTGGTCGCTTGCGTCACGTCGCGATCGATATCTTCATCGAAGATATTGATCGCGGCGGTCTTGAACGTCGGGCCGCCCAGGGCGCCGCCGTCGTCGGATTCGTCCTGGAAGATCCCGAAAAAGGCCCGGCCGCCTATGCGCGCCTGGTCGTGATCGCGCGCAATGGCGGCCAGGTCTTGTCCTGCGTCAAACGGACGCCCCACTCTCCACCTCCCCCCGCTTTTTCTTCGCCCGCTTCCCCCAGTCCACGAGCGCCACCTGGCGGTGCTCGATTAAGAATCCGCGTTGCGGCTCGGCGAGCTCGACGCGATCGCCAACGGCGCACGTCTGCCCGTTGATCGTGCAAGGTGTCAGCACCCTACAGGTGAGCGGGTCCCCTTTCACTTTTCGCCGTCCGCCTTCTTGCCGCCCACTTCGACCGCGGCGCTGGTGGCGATCAGGTGCCGCGCGTCTTTGTCCGCGACCTCGAGCACGGCGCCCACTTTTTGAGTGTCGCCGTTCACCACCTTCCCCCGTAGAAGTTTGATTTTCACTGACCTACCTCCTGAATTGCCGGCGGCCCCGGCCACGAGGCCGCCGGCGGTTTTGGTGCTCATCGTCACCGTTACTGATTACACGTCAACGCAAAATGCTTCGGCGTGTCGAACGCCCACGTCCACGTCCTGGAAGGCCCGCAACACGATCCCGCCGCTCTTGGCTTTGGTGGCCACGTCGATGTTGATATCGAGCACCCCCCACATTCCCAGGAGCACTTGCGAGAACGCACCGAACAACTGGCGATCGGTGGGCATCTGGCTGGTGGCCATCGCCCGGTAACCGTTGATCTCGCCGTTCTGAAAAACGAACTGACCGGAGCCGGCGTCTTTCAACGTCGTTTTGGATCCGCCCATCACCGCCCAGGTGGACATATACACGGCGCCGTCACGTAGCGCGTTATCTTCGCCAACCGCGGTCTCGAACGCCACCCACTCCACGAAAGTCGGAATGAACGGCGTCACCACATCGGCGATGGCCACGGTGTTGACGCCCGTTGTGCCTATGATCCCTTGTGGCTGGTCCGCCGCCCCCGATCCATTCAAGATCCCCACGTCGATGATCTCGGCCGCGCCGAGTACAAGATCGTTTCTCACGATCTGCTCGACCGCCGGCGTGGACTGTTTCAGGAGCTTGCGGGTAATCGGCACCGGGCCGCTGATCGTTTTCGGCGCGAGATTGATCGAACCGATCGCGACTTCGGTGTCCGTGCCGTCGTCGTCTTCCCCTTCCCAGGCGAACGTCGCCAGGCCGGTTTGCTTCGGGATATCCACATCCCCCACCAGGCCAGGCAACGGCACGGCCCCCGCGGCGAGCGCCACGGAGTTGGCCCGCAAGGCTTCGATAAACGCGGACGCCAGGAGCTCGGTTCCTTTGAGCGCGCCTGCAACGGTGCCGGTAGTGGCCACGCCCATCGGCGGCGTTCTGGTCAACATATCGAGCTCGTGGGCCCGCTTGAGGATGGACGGCTCCACTCCCCAACTGGTCCGCTGTTGCACGTCGTACGGGATCAGGATCCCGCGCGCCTCCACGTTGAGCTCGTCCGCCACGGCGTTGGAGCATTCGATCTCGAACGGCGCGATCTTCCTGGGATCGCTTTCACTGTCCATGCCGCGGATCGCCATCAGCGCGCGGATCGCCCTGATTACCGAATAGTCCCGCGCCTGGCCGTCCGACATTCCCAGCCGCGTGCGGGGGTTGTCGTCGGGAAGCCGCGGCGCGAGCGCGTCCGGCTTCATGCTTTGCAACAACGGCATGATGTTCGCGCGGAACTGATCCACGCTATGCCCTTCGTTGATCGCCCTCTCGGCCTCTACCACGAGATCGGGAACGTGTTGCCACGGCTTGGCCGTGGATTGAATATCGGCAATACGGGCGCGCTCGGCCTGGCGGAGCTTGTCAGCCGCGGCGGCGGTAATGTCGATCACATCGGCCGGGGCCGGCGTGTCTGGTTTGTCTTTCATCGGATCAAAACCTCGATAATGGATCAATGTCGGAATGTCGTCGGCGCCGCGGCCAACTCCCACGGACGGATCGGCGGCCACACTGACGAAAGATATCTCGTGCGGTTCCCAATCCGTGGCGCGGAGCGTGTCCGGTTCGCCCTTTGATTCAGCTTTCACCAGATCGGCCTCGTGGATTACATACCCCACACTCGTTTTGGTGAGTATGCCGTCCGCAATGTCGATCAATGCTTCCTTTGCTCGCCGGCCTTTCCCAAGCCGGACCACGGCGCGCCCACGCCGATCGGAGTCGATGGAAGCGATCTCGACCACGCCCAGGCGTTTCGCCCGATCGTGGTTCTCGAGCACGCTCGCGCCGTCGTTCAGCCGGCCCAGGCGGATCGACTCAGGAGCGTGATCTAATACTTCGTTGAAATCGTCAGAGAAAAAGCCCCGGCGCAATACCGGGAGCTCACTGGAAAACGATACCTCCACCGTCCGCGCCTCGAGATTGACGCTCGCCGCGATCAGTTCCGCGTTGCGCTGGAGGTAGCCAAGTGGTGCTAAAAAACGTCGTGGACTTTCGCGCGTATCTGGTTTCATCGGTGCTATGCGACCTCGGCCGCTTCCTCTGGTGTGTCGAATTGTAACCCGCCCGGCAGCGTCGGCGCGATCCCCAGCGCCTCGAGCTTGGTTTTATCGGCGGCTATTTCTTCAAATACTTCATCCACATCGCGGCCCGACTCCCGGATGATCTCCCGTAGCGAGCGCGTCCGCATCCCCCAGTCGATGGCCGCGGCCTGGCTGTCCTTGATCGGGTCCGGTGACTTCCACCGCCGCGGTTGCCAGGTGGGCGCGTTGAACTTGTCGAAATTGGCCACCGGAAGATTGCCGATCGTGCCCATCGTCAGGCCCCACAATAACCAGTCCGGGAACAGGCGCCGGTAGATCGCGTCGATGAAAGCCTGCTGTTTAATCATCCACCCTTCGCGATCGTCCTGGAGGCCGCCGCGAATGCTCGACAAATTCACGTTTTCCACGTCCTGGCCCAGCATGGGATAGAACACGTTGAGCCCGGCGGACGCGCCGCGCAACAGGTGCTTATTGAAATCCGCGAACTCGCCGAGCGGATAGGTGGGATCCCACTTCTCAAATTCCCAATCATTAGGCACCACGCGCTGCTCGCCGGGCTCGGCGTCCTGCAGAACGGCGCCGTCCGCTGTGGTCTCATCGATCGGCCCGCCCTCGCCTGACGGCGTTCGCCAGAACCCCAGCTTGCCGGCGCCCACGCGCGCATTGACCAGCGCCGCCTCCCGGTAGCCGCCCAGGTCATTGAGGGGCGCCATGGCGGCGTGGCCCCACGGGATCCCGCGGAGTTGTTCTGGCCACTCGGTGGCGTAGCCGTGAATGATATCGCCGGCCGGCACCACCAGGTGCTCGCCGGATCGGAGCGTGTCCACGGAGCCGGGTAAAGTTGTGTTCGCCGGCGTGCCGAGTAGATGGTAAGAGATCGCGCGGCCAAATCCGTCGAGCTCCACGCCCATCACCACGCGGTTGCCGGTGGCCGGATCGTTGGCTTCGTTTTTCTTAATGTCCAGGCGTTCCGGCTCGAGCACCTGGATCGCGTAGCTGAAACGGTTTCCCTCGAAGCCGCGAACGATCCGCCATAGGAATTCGCCATCCCTCGCGACGCCGACGCCGGCGCCCTGCTCGGCCACCGCCCGCGACAGCCGGCCAGTTACGTCGAAGTTGCCGGCCTTCGACCACTCGGACCACGCCGCTTCGATCGTGTCGTTAGCGTTTACATCCAGCTTGCCGCCGGGATCGCGGACCCGCGATTGAAAGCCGACACCTTGCGGCCCGACAAGGTTCTGTTTCACGAGCTCCAAATAGCGTTTGAAATACGGATCGTTTTTCGCCAGGTCCCGCGACCGGGCGCGCAACGGATCGAGATACCAGAAAATCTCCGAGTTGATATCGGTCCCGTGCGTCGTCCAGGAGGATCGGAACAGGCTCGGCAACGCGGCGGCGAACGCGCGCTGGATTCGGCGCCGGACTGGTAGGCGCCCGAACGGTGAAGCCGGCGCTTTTTTCTTACGGCGAAAAGGGTTAATCATGGGAGCCTCGTGAAAATTCGGCCGCTGTGGAATTCCCCGTTTGCCGCGGCGAGGGTGCGTTCCTCCTGGACTACGATCGCCCGGTAGTGGCGGCGGCGTTCCTCCAGTTGCTCCGGTGAATAGCGCGACACACTCAGGCCCTCGGTTGAATAACTGATATCGTCGCGATCGGCCGTGCCCTCGAGGCGCGCCTCGATCGCGTCGAGCATCCGCCTGGCGAACGTCCGCGTGTCAAAACCATCGTCCGCGGTGGCGAGATCCTTGTCCACCGTGAGCGCGCCTGCGTCGATCTGTTTGGCGTCAAGCGCGCCGTCGTCGGCGATGGCTTGCCAGGTGTACTCCGCGGCAGGAATGTCGAGACTGGCAACGGCGGTGATCGCCGCGACGTGGGTGTCGCCGTCCGCGGTGGCGGTCACGGTGAACGCATGAGAGGGAGAGCGGAACGTGTAGGTTAGGGTCCAGGCGGACGCCGGGAAATTGGATAGGGAGCGCGTCCACTCCACGAGCTCGCCCTGGCGGAACCGCCGCGGCTCGGTTGTCGGTATGCTTAGCGCCATCGTTGGACCCATCCCTTACGCCGGTTATGCCGGTGCCGTTGGCGAGCTCGGGCCACCTTCTCGCCCAGTTCTTCCGTGTCGGTTTCCGCGTACCGTTTGCGAAGTGTGCCCCAACGCCGATCGGGATCATAGATCGCGAGCGCCGCCATCGCGTAGATCCGACAGTCTAACGCTTCGTTCCTGCGCTGCGAGCGTTCCCAGCGCACCACCGGCTGGCCCGAATGAACCCGGATCACCGGGTGCTCCGCGGTCAGTTGCTCGAAATACTCGATCTGATACTCCCGCGGGAAGTGACAATATCCCGGCCCAGGCGCCACGATGCTCAAGCGATCGTGTAGTCGTTCCTTCAAAGGGTCCACGTGGATGGAATGCAACAACACCTTATGCCGGTTGCGCCTCGAGATGTTCGCGACCACGGGCCCCTGGCCCCACACACCTTTAAGCGCGTACACGCGGCGCCCGAATTTGCCCCTACAGAATAGATACGCCTCATCGGTAAAGGCGCCGGTGTCCACGCCGGCGGCGGTGATCCGCATCGCCTGGCCGCCTGGCGTCAACCACTCGGCCCGCAAGGTTTCGTTGAGCTCCTGCCATACCTGTTTATAGCGCACGTCGCCCCACAGCACGTGGTAAGCGAGCGACCAGGACTCGAACGCCTCGGTCCAGCCTACGATCTCGAGCTCGATCCGATCCTTTTGAATGTCCACGCCGGCGGTGATCACCAGCACATCGGCCGGCAAAGCGTCGGGGTATTCTTCGCGGTGCGTCGCGTGCAATAGATTCGGTTCGATCTTCTCGGTCTCGAGCTCGTAACACTCGCCGAGATCTTCATTGGTCCAGGTTTTCAGGAGCTCCGGCGAGTCTTTGGCTTCGATGAATCTCTCAACCACGGCCGCCAGGTGCTCCCATACCGAGTAGAGCGCCGAAATATGGTATCCCCGATACCGTGCTTTCGGCTTCTCGGCCTTCCACTTGCCCCAGGCGAGCGCCGCCTTCCGCTCGTTCTCGGTCCAATGGTAGCGGCATCCGCGGCACTCATACGCCGCCGACGCGGGATCGTCGTCCTGGTAGCGCACCTGGCCCCAGGTGAGCGCCTGAAACTCCCCGCACTTGGGGCACGGCACCTGGTAGCGGTTCTGCGTCGAGCGATCCCAGTGCCAGCCGATCCGCGAGAGGCCCGCGATCGTCGGCTTCGACGCCATGAAGATCACGCGGTTTGGGAACGCCTTAGTCCTGGCGCTCGCGAGCTTCACCGGATCGCCCTCGCTGCCGGCGCTCGCCGGGTAAGCGTCAATGTCATCCGCGAGCAAGATCCGAATCGGGCGCATCCTCAAGCCGGCCGGCGAGTTGCTGGCCACCAGTGAGATCACGCCGCCGGGAAACATCTTCTGCCGGATGGTGTTGGAGGAATCGCGGCTCTTGAGATCCGAGACCACGGCGCGGAGCGACGGCGACTCGGCGATCATCGGCGCCAGGCGTTCCTTGCTCCAGGCGTCGGCGTTGTCGAGCGTCGCCTGTACCACGAGCATCGGCGCCGGATCGTTGTCCATGTGGTACCCGGCCACGTTGCACATTATCTCCGTGGCGCCTACCTGGCTGGATTTCATCCAGATCACCGGGCGCGGATCATCGTCGTCGCCGATCGCGTCCATGATCCCGCGCGCATACGGCACGCGATCGGTGCGCCAGGGCCCCGGCTCCGAGCTCGAGATCCGCGATAGCACCCGATTGGCGTCCGCCCAGGCCGAGATCGTCAGCTTGGCCGGGAGCGCCAGGCCGTCACGGAACGCCCGCGCGGCTTTGAGAGAGCCCGGTGAGAGC
>SDBT01009383.1_pt1 | contig 15874 bp, 8 predicted proteins | sample 2277101 | NCBI WGS metagenome assembly SDBT01 (sample SAMN10404973, study PRJNA504765) | marine sediment metagenome | isolation source: marine sediment core GS10_PC15, 103 cmbsf | place: Arctic Ocean: Southern Knipovich Ridge | collected 2010 | reverse complement strand
ACCTGAAAGGTTTGCAAATAAAAAAGTGGGAATTATTCTTTCCGGCGGAAATGTTGACCTGAAAAACCTTCCGTTTTGAGGGTAATGTTTCTTGTTTTATGCGATGGGACATCCAAAAATAATCCAGAATAAAATAATAAAACCCAACTGATAAATCCTGGGATAACTCCGCTCAAGTCATTCTGTTCTTTGGCAAATTAATTTTAATACTCTGTTGTAATCGTAGTATCATCATGTACAGATGCGACAGAACCAGAATATCAGCCATGGTTTTGCTTGAATTCAGTTGGTGTTACACTAAATTCCTTTTTGAAACAGGTACTGAAATATTTGGAATTTGAAAAACCGGTAATATCACTGATCTCATTTATTGTATAGTCACTATTGTTCAAGATTTGAGATGCTTTTTGTAAACGGAACAAACGTATGAAATCGTTGACCGTGTATCCTGTTAGGGCTAGTATTTTTCGATAAAGCACAGAATGACTCATACCTACTTCCCTGGCCAAAAAGGCAACTGACAGTTCGGGATCCGACATGTAATCTTCCAAAAGTTTCATCAACTTCTCCAGGAAGCGTTCATCTGGATTATTAATGGCAAACTCTTTAGGTCTCAGAATTAATTCTCGTTGGAAACGTTCCCTCAGTTTTTGACGTGATTCAATAAGGTTAACCACTCTTGCACTAAGCAAATCAAAATTGAATGGCTTAGTAATGTAATCATCGGCTCCGTTCTTCAGGCCTTCGAGCTGATAAATATCAGCAGACCGAGCAGTAAGCAGGATAACCGGAATGTGACTTGTCCGAGGATCCTGTTTAAGGTTACGGCATAACTCCACACCATCCATTTGGGACATCATTACATCGCTGATAATGATGTCGGGTATGTTTTGAGATGCCATTTCAAAGCCTTCCACACCATTGTAAGCTTTTAATACATCAAATTGTTGTGCAAAACTCTCACTGATAAAATCGTTTAGCTCGGCATTATCTTCCACTACAAGCATTATGGGAAGCTTTTCGTTCTTTTTTCCCACGGCCACTGGTGTTCTTATTTTTTCAGGAGGTAATCCGGTACTTTTATCTTCCTTGGGATGAGTGATCAATTCCTGATCCTTAAACGCTAATCGTGAAGCCGGCAACTTTATGGAAAAACAGCTTCCTTCACCGTACTTACTTTCAGCATGAATACTACCGTGATGCAATTCAACAAGGTTTTTGGTGAGGGTCAGTCCTATACCGGTTCCTTTTGTGTCAAAATTTCCATTTTCCTGGTAAAACAGTTCAAAGATGTTTGGCAGTTCGGCGGGATCAATGCCTTTTCCCGTATCAATTACTTTGATACTGATCCATTTCCTTTCATCATTTTCTATGATTAGTTCAATTTGAAGAGTAATTTCTCCTTTCTCGGGTGTAAATTTGAAAGCATTGGATAACAGGTTGAAAATCATAATTTCCAGTTTGCTTTTATCGAAAAAAGTGACAATTGATACAGCTTCAGATTCCACTTTAAAACAAATCTGCTTTTGCAATGCCAGTTCCTGAAAAGAGAGAATAATCTCTTTGATGAAAGCCACAATATCAGCTTCCTGAATGCACAATTGCATTTTTCCACTTTCTATTTTTCGAAAATCAAGCAAATGGTTCACTAGGTGTAACAGGCGCTGGCCATTCCTTTGCATCACCATCATCTGATGCCTGATGCGGTTATCCGACTGATAGTTATTGATCAATCTTTCCAATGGCCCTAATATTAAGGTCAATGGAGTTCTTAACTCATGTGAAACATTTGTAAAAAACTCAATTTTTAAGAGATTCAGCTCATTATCCTTCTCATGCTTATATTTCTCAATATTTAATTGATTTCTTAATCGAATCCTTTTGGTATATTCTTTTGCAATAAAATAGGTTATAGCAGCTAATAAAACAATATAAATCAAATAGGCCCAGATTGTTTGCCAGTAGGGTGGGGTAATTGTTATTTTCACCTGAGTTTCATTAGAACTCCACATTCCGGCACTGTTGGCACCTATAATTTTAAAAATATAGTCGCCCGGACTTAAATTGGAAAAAGTTGCATCTCTTCTTTTTGAATCCGTTTCAATCCATCGGTTGTCTGCACCTTCCAGTTGATATCTGTATTTTATTTTAGCCGGGTTGTTAGATCCGGGTGCAGCAAATTCAAAGGAAAAATTATTCAGGTGATAGGGCAACTCGATCTCATCCGTGTAAGCAATAACTTTTTCGAGGGGAATCTTAGTTCCTACCTTCTGACCTGCCGCAATTGTTTCGTTGAATATGCGAAATCCGGTAAGTAGCACCTTCACATCTTCTATGTTTTGCTCAATCTCATTGAAATAAAAAGAGATCAATCCTTTTTTACTGCCAAAAAACAATTCTCCTTTTGCAGTTTGGACAATAGCTCCTGCCTCAAAATCATTGGTGGGCAATCCGTCTTCACTATTCAGTGTTATAATCTTTTTTGTTTCGGGATGATATCTCGAGATTCCTTTGTTAGTGCAAAACCATATGTTTTTATCCTGATCTTCGAATACTCCATATACCGAGTTGCTTGGTAATCCCTCTTTAATAGTTAATGTGGAAAATTCTCCTGTTTTTGGATCCATTTTGCATAAGCCACCTTCGCCCGAGCCAAACCATAACATTCCATTGCTGTCTTCACAGATGTCATGAATGGGATTGTTTTTCAGAATTTCACCCGTTTGCTTGTCGCTTCCATAATTAATGAACGTTTCATTTTGATCGTCAAATCGCTGTAATCCCCCGTCATGGGTACCAATCCATAGATTATTTCTACGGTCTTCAAATAAGCACAGGACTCTGTTTGAACCCAGGCTGCCAGGACTTTCAGGATTGTGCTGATAGTGGGTAAATACCCCTGTTTGGGGATTATACTTATCTAATCCGCCTCCTTGGGTTGCCAACCAAACATTTCCATACACATCCTCTTCTATATCAAAAATATGATCGTTTATCAGACTATTCGAATCACTACCGGAATGTTTGAAATGTAAAACCTCTTTTTTTTCGGGATCAATAAAATCGGCCCCTCCCAGGAATGTACCCACCCATATCTTTCCATCACTATTCTCATGTAACGCCAGAATAATATCTGTACTAAGGCTATTGGGATTAGTTGGATCGTGCCGGTAATTTTTAAATGTTCGGGTATTGAGATCAAATACATCCACTCCTCCTCCGCCAGTGCCAATCCACAAATGATTGTTTCGTGTCAGGCAAAGCGCAACTACAACCCTAAAGCTAAGGCTGTTTTTTTCATTAAACACGGACGGCTGGTAAATATTAAAAATGTTTTTTCTACTGATATTCACAACCCCGTCACCCATTCCCAGCCATAATTTTTGGTTTTTATCAATATACAAGCTGTATGAGGAATTATTGACCAGACTTTTATTGTCATACGGATTGTGCTTAAAGTGCCGAAAGCTGCGGGAGCGGGTATTCAAAAGATTCAGGCCACCTCCATCAGTGGTAATCCATATTTCGCCATGAACACCTTCTGCAATGCCGGTAATGATATTGTTGCTTATGGAATTTTCATCTTCATGGTTATGATAATAATGTTTGAATGTTTTATCTTTTTCATCGAAACGATATAATCCGTCTCCTTCAGTCCCAATCCAAAAATAGCCCTGGTGGTCCCGGAAAATCTTTTGACCGGTCCTTACTGCTTTATATCCCCCTGGATTGAAATAGAAACGGCTAAAATTTTGGTTATTTCTGTTGTATAAATCAAGGGCCCCACTGTTAGTTGCCACCCATATCCGGCCGATGTTATCTTCATAAATATCGAAGATTTCATTGTTGCTTACCGTTGTACTATCTGTGGATTTATTCTCATATTTCTTTATAAAATTGTTTTGAGCATCAAACACGAATAATCCTTCACCTGAAGTTCCTATCCATAAAATTCCCTTGTGATCTCTGTGAATGCTTGTAACAGATGAGTTTTCAAGTATCTTTACAGATGAGAAAATCTCCTTTTCAGGATTATACCTGCATATTCCCGCATTCATGGTCCCGATCCACAGGTATTCGTGTTTATCCGGATAAATGGTTATTACATTGTTGCCGCACATGCTGGTGCTGTCACCCGGGGTGTGCGTAAATATTTTAAAATCATACCCATCGAAACGGTATAGACCATGAGTACCACCAAACCACATGAATCCTTGCTTATCAAGTATAATGCTGTTTATTGAGGTTAAACCGTCCTCAACTTCAAAACGATCAAATTTTATATCCTGTTCCTGGCAAATTCCAAATTTTATTTCAATAACCATAAAAACAAGAAGAATGGTCAATATTTTTAGAAGACTTTTCATTTAGTATTATTCCATTTCTTGATTCTAAATTAATAAAATTATACTAATCTTTTATAAACAAGAAAACCTTTGAAAGATAATGTAAATTCCACCATTTACACTTCCAAAGGTTAACTAACTAACCTAAACTAATACCTATCGGTTAATAATGATTTACATAATATTTCTAATTCATTTATTTATAAGTTCAATTTGATTAAATAATTGAGTAAGTTTTTGAAGGTCATCAGGTAATAGTGGCTGCATATTCTCTTTCCATTCCATTAATTCATTGACGGAGTATTTTTCCAGTAACTCTTTTGCCCTTAATTCAACGGGTGAATTAATACCATCTTCAGGGCTCCATGTTTCATCAATGGTGAAGTTATTCTCTATTACATTCGAATACCCTCTGTTTTTTAAAGCTTTTGCCATTTCAATCCCTTGTGAACTACCTCCAAAATTATTTGTACTGTTCACCCAAAAACTTAACTCATTAAAACTTGCATCCGGGAAGTAATGATTAATAGCAGATTTGATAACTGTACTAAGCCTGGTTTCGATGTGGTGGTTGGAGTCAATCCCCTGCCAATACAGAAAAGGTACATACCCCATGCGGCTTTCGTAAAATGGGTGGCCAATCAGGTAAGGATTCAATGAGATACCTGCCATTGGATTATCTTTCTGATAATTATCCCTGTTTTTATCCAAATATGCCAGCATCAGGTAAGTGCCAAGGTCCCATAAGGCAATATCGCTATTGGAGGTTACCAGGCGGATGTCGGTTACGGATGTATGTTTTCTTATTGACCGGCTAAAATTGTCCGATTGGGCAGGTATAATACCGCTTTCCCAGTCTGCCACGGTTGTCATACCAGCCAGTTGTACTTCATCAAAATCCCTGATGGTCTGCCGCAAATAGGTTTCTGCCGATGCCCCCGCAAAATACATGAGATAGATACTTCCAGGATCGTACTTGCCTCTTTTGTCCAGTACTTTCCTGGCTTGCACCTCACCGGCAGAACCTCCGGAGTACCCTAAAAAAACGATATTTTTCACATTATGATCTTTTATAAAACTAATGTATGCTTCAGGAATGTCAAGTAGTTTAATCCAGGCCACACCGACAGTAGTTGAAATTGAATAATCATGCCCCAAGGTGGCATAAGATGGATAGCCGTTGGCGTTGGAATAATCCAGGATGGTTTTTACCTCTTTCACTGTTTCTACCCCTACCAGAAAATGCAATGGTAGAAGAGGGGCCTTCATAGTATTTGCTAAATAGATGGCCGAGGGTATTCCGGTGGATATTACCACGGTTTCAAATTGAGTATCCTGCCCCAGGTTCTGATTATAGAAATCCACGGTTTCCTTTACCGATTCTTCCAGGAACTGCGGTGTTGAATTGACCGATGCCAAAGGAAGCGACCATGAATGAGATATTCCAGCCTCAAGGCACGCCGCTGCTTTTTGTATTGAACATTCAGCACTTAACCCCCTTGTTAGTTGGTAAACCGGTAGCCCAAAATAGTCGGAACGGAAGATATCAAAAGTATTTAGTTCCGGTTTTTCCGAAATCCGGATAAATGTTTTATACTCGGTTCCCGATATTTCATTAAGTTTATATTTTATTGTATTCTCACTCTCTATGGAATATTCTATAAAAATACCATATGCACCTTTAGCATCTCCCGGGATCACCCAAATATCTGTTGGTTGGATTTTTAATGTTTCTCCTGCTTTTAAGATGTTGTTTTCTGCCAAGGTATATTCATGCCTGAAGGATGCATTTCTTGTTGATAGCCTTTTTATTTTAACTTTGAGATTCTTAATTCTTACAGAAATATCAGATTTATTGGAAACTGAAAACAATGGCACCTCCAGAACATCCCTTTTCTTGTAATTTTCTTTTTCCAAATGGAAAGCTTCTATACTTAGATTTGCCACAATTTCTATTGTATCTTGCTCACTATTGCCAAACTGTTTATCCTTTTTACATTCCTTGCAGGCTATAAACAGGATAATCATACTGGCTGCAATTAGGTTAATCTTCATGTTTATTTATTTCCTTTATATTACTTCAGAATTGAATTCCTATATTTTTCCAATAATTGTTTCCCTATTATAATACTATTTCCTTGTGGTAAACTTACGTATTTTTCATTTCCGTTTATCCATTCGATTTCGAATTTTGTTATGTCATTGAAGAAGTTTTCTTCAATAAACGGATTATTTTGCTCCACGGAATTAATCACCTCTTTGATAAAAATGTTCCATCTTTCAGAGTAGTAGCCTCTAATCAGTCCGGCCCAGGTGCGGTTGGCGTAGTCATTCAGGCTTTGTGCCTTCCCTCCCCAGGTGGTGATTATTTTTCGGGCATTTTTCTCGTAATAATTTGCTTCAGCTATATCTTTGCCCAACAGACGGGCATCTTCCAACCAATGTCCTAAAAGAAAGGAGGACCGGGTGGATAATAGCAATTCCAGGTCGTTTAACAACTCCAGCATCTTCTGACCAGTGATTTTTAGTGAATCGATATTTTGAGTATTATAAAAGGAGGTGAACTGATCTCGGAGTACCAGAAAATGATTCCCCAAAACCTGACGCCCAATATTTACCACATCATACTGATAAGTATCACGTGTTTTATCAGTTGCATTTAGCATTAGTTCCCATGCGTGGAAAAGATCAACATTAGAATAATCGATATGGGGGTCGGTGGTCCAGTTCCCGCTTCCGGAAAGTGTAGGACGAGCATTAGTAAGTGTTGCCTGACCCAGCCTTGCCGGGTGTTTATATACTTTATCCAGCAATATTTGCCAGGCTTTTCTAACATTTTCATCTGTTTCACCGCAGCGCCTGTCGGACCAACGATCTATCCATTGGTTCACGCTTGTACTATCAGAGTCCCATGCCTTTTCGAAAACAAACTCATAGACCAGTGGATTAACATCCAATGCCTCAAGCGTTGATCCGATACCGCTCATATTGGCTCCACCTTTTTGTAAAGTGTTTTCGATACGTTTTTCCACTTCCAGTACATTCCCAGCTAACATGGTATTACCCCCAAAGTTACCAAGGTAACACCAAATGTAGGGTTGTTGAAAAAAAACTTCGGTCATTTGCCATACTTCCGCATTTTCACAATAATAGTCCAGTAAAACCATTTTATCCTGGGGGACGGCTGTCAGCATGGCTTTTATACGCTCATTGGTCCAATGCTTACGCTCAAAATAGAAGATCCAAGACATTTGGAGCCATTGCGCTTTCGGATCGGTTTCGGTTATCGATTCAAATATAGTTTTAGACACGTTGGCCAGATACCCCGGCTCCCAACTGGGTGGTTCAACCTCGTTAAATGGATCTGCGCCATATATGTGGTCGGTACCGAACTGTTTGGTTTGCTCCTCAAGAAAGGCTTTCTGAATTTTTCGAAAAAGCAGATCAAAAGGATCTAAAAAATGGCTACGGTATTTATCATCGAATCCTCCCCAGAAGCCAAGTTTCGATATTTTTGCATCAGGATAAATGGCCTTAAGGGTGCCGGGTACATGGCCAGCAAATGCAGGAAGAACAGGTGTCATGTCCAACTCACGTTCGCGTTGAACAATTTTTTTCTGCAATCTCACCTGATGATCTAACCACGACTGTGGTAACGGTCCTCCCCAATGATCAAGGTTTGACATACGGTGCCATGGAAGATGAGCAGGTCCGGTAAAATATTCACGGATTTGTTGGTCACTCATGCCAAACTGTTTCCATACTTTATACCATATAGCCTCCTGGCCTGTAATGGCTAGTGGCATGTTGATTCCGTTTAATGCCATCCAGTCGATAAAACGTTCCCAATCCCGCCATTGCCACCAGGTCATGGTATATCCAAACGTGCAATAGTTTAAAAAGAAGCGTTTTTGTACCCTGGCCTCCTTTTTTATTTTCTGAGGAACTGACGGCAGTTTTTCCGGTAGTTGAACCGGATCATCAGCATACCATGAAATAGATGTCATACAGTAGTATTTCAGGTAATGGTTGAGACCAACCGCCATGGAGTTTGAGTTGTTTCCTCGAATTACGATTTTACCGTTAGCGATCGTTTCCAGCTCAAATAGATCTTTCCCTGAGGGTGAGTCAATCTTTTTAAATATAATATCGCTTGAATGATCCGGTGCCAATCGTTCTAGAAGTCCCCTAACCGGAAACTCCTTATTTTTCATACTGCAACTGTTTAGCAGGATAAAAACAGTCGCAATTATGGTTGATATTTTAATGTTCATATTTCCTGTTTTCGATATTTCCCTCACTTTATTTTCGATTAAGATTTTGTATAGAAATTTATTTCTCCCTGAGACATTAGAAAAGCATAAAGGTGCTTAAATGAATTATCCTGAGGCAAAGCCATACTAGTATCATTAGGTTTTTTGATTTGTTTCCGACCCAGAGGGTCGGGGAATTAAACCACTTTTATAATTAAAATACACCTTTATGCAGTTTACAGGAAGACCATTATTCATCTAATTAATATCCGGGATTTTGTTTCAATAAACCGTTGGAAAGGTCAATCTGTACTTGAGGTATTGGCTTCAAATAATCAGGTTCCTCGAAGATCCTTGTACCCAAATCTTTGTATGTTCCTTCTACTTTTGCTCCCAAAACTTTGCCGTTCATAACACCGTTGGAACCATGAGCAATGCGCCATCTTTTAATGTCATACCAGCGGTGTCCTTCCATGGCGAATTCAACTCTCCTTTCGTTTCTAACAGTATTTCTCAACTCTTCAGGATTGAAGGTGGTAATCTCAGGATATTTTTCTGTTTCAGCAAGGAGTACTCCATAGGCCCTGGCTCTTACCTCGTTAATTGCATCCAGAACCGATTGATCAATGACACCTGCTTCAATTTTAGCCTCAGCATAGGTTAATAGCACTTCTGCATAACGAATCAGGATATGGTTCACATCATAATCCACACCGTTGTTATTTCCGTTTATTTCGTTTACCCTGAATTTTGTTACACCGTACCCACTGACGGATGCATTTAAAGGAGGTTTGTTCGAATTTAGGGTATCCTCCTTATATACAGATCCGGTGTGCGCAACAGTGAAATGCAATCGAGGGTCGCGATTAGTAAATTCATCGGATGAATCTATCGCGATCAATTTGTCACTCCCAGGATCGTAAGCTTTATATGAGTCGATTAAAGCTTTTGTTGGCGCTACGACTTGTTCTGATCCACCAGTGATCGTCATCCATCGAGGTAGCTGATTGCCACGTTCCGGAATTTTATATTCAATATCGAAGATCACCTCGCTGTTATTTTCATATTCGGTCATAAACAAATCGCGGTAACCATTGCCATCAGCAGTCTGAAATAAGTTATAAACTCCAAGGTCCATTACTGCTCTTGCGGCAATTGCTGCTTCCGGATATTTACCCTCAAAGAGCAACATCCTTGCTTTCAGGGCCATTGCAGCACCTTTAGTTATGCGGCCTTCTTCAGCTTGAGTCACCGGTAGTTTCTCAATAGCAGATTCGATATCCTTTAAAATGAAGGCAACCGTTTGTCCTGTTTCTGCCCTTGGAATGCTTAGCTCATCAGGAGACAATGGTTTATCAACTATAGGTACTTCCCCCCAATGATAAAACATCAGATGGTACAGATAGGCACGTAGAAAAAACACTTCACCAGTGAGTCTGCTTCTAAGATCGTCATCCATTTCAGGCCTGTGAATATTGACCAGGAACACATTAGCCCTTCTCACCAATGAATAGTAGTTTTTCCAATGAAAATTGTTATCTTCATCGGCAGGCGAGATATTCCCCTGTCCCCAACGATAATACCACGACCATTTCCAGGGGCACATGCCATCATCGGTCCATGCATCTGAAAATGATAGATAAAAATCAAAAGCATCATCTCCAGGTTGGTTCCATAGTGAATAAACTCCATTAGCTGCAGCGATGGCATCATCGGCATTTCTCCAATATACAACATCCGAAACTTCGTCGCAGGGTGCAACATCAAGGAATTCATCATTACATGCGAATAGTATTCCCGATAATAAAATGATGGATATATAATTTTTTCCCATGATTATTGATTTATAATGATATGTTGATTCCGATAAGGTAAGTGCGGACAGGAGGATAACCGTTGTGACTTCCCAGCCCTAACGGATCGCCTATGGTAGGTGTTTCCGGGTCAAAGCCCTCAAATGAAGTAATGGTCAACAGGTTTTCTCCGCTTATAAATATCCGTACTTTCTCAAGGTTCAACTTTTTAACTACAAATGATGGTAGGTTGTATCCCAACTGTACATTTCTCAGTTTTACAAAAGCGGTGCTTTTCACCCACCATGTACTGGGTACAAAATTGTTGGCGTTACCAAAAGTTGTACGTGGATAGGCTGCACCTGGATTGGCGACTTCCCCATTTTTTACAATGGCACGGTCTATGTGTACTTTCCAGGGTGAAGCCCCGAGAATAAAAGGTTGTTGTTGGCGTCCACCAATAAGGGCTTCAACGTTTGCTACTCCCTGCCACACCATAGAAAAATTAAAACCCTTATAAGAAGCACCCATTCTTAAACCATAGTCGATTCCGGGGAAAAAACTTCCAAGATTGGTCCTATCATCTGCGTTTATAACACCGTCTCCGTCGAGATCTTTATATCTGATATCTCCAGGCTTAGTAACTCCCCCAAGTGCGGATTGATCGGGAGATTGATCCACTTCCTCCTGGTTTTGAAAAATACCTTCGGCCACATATCCGTATATATTTGCAATGGGATCGCCAACCCTTCTGCCAGGACTGTCGGTGCCAGCAAGATCCGTAATTTCATTTTTTACTTTTGAGAAGTTGGCGCCAATATAATAGTTCAACTCCCCAAATTTATCCTGATAATCTACCTGGATTTCAAATCCTTTATTGCGAACAGCAAGCTGATTTGTGATAGGTTCACCGGCACCGAAAATCCCCTGCAATGGTATCTGCCCAAGAATATCCTTTGTGTCTTTTATAAAATATTCTGCAACTACATTCAGTTTCTGATTTAAGAAACCAGCATCAAGTCCAACATTCGTACTGGTAGTAGTTTCCCATCGGATACCGGTATTAGGAGCTTGATACTTTTCTGCTACTCCGGGCACCACCTGATTATTAAATACATAATTGGCACCTGTAACGATAGTTGAGAAATAAGTATAATCTCCAATCTCCTGGTTACCAAGTTGCCCCCATGATCCTCTTACTTTCAGTTTTGAAATAAAAGGAACATCAAAGAACTCTTCTTGAGATAACCGCCATCCAACTGAAACTGAAGGGAAAAATTCAAAACGTAGGTCACGAGGTTTCGGGAACCTGGAGGACCCGTCGTATCTCAGGTTTGCCTCCAATAGATAACGATCGTCGAAATTGTAATTTATCCTTCCAAATGCAGATCGAGAACGATAATCTACAGTTGTTCCATATGTATTATCGTTAGTGGGATCTGCCGCATTTATTTGATCAAGATCTCTATGGGTAAGGTCGGTTCTTGATAATCCAGCCCATTCTTTATCAATTTTTCGCTGGTTGTAACCAAACATACCTTTTATGTGATGGTTGCTAAAGGATTTATTGTAGTAAAGTAATAAATCGATATTCAGGTCACTATTCTCAAAGTAATCCCTTTTCACCTTGCTTGTTACACCAAAATGAGACTCATTTGGGCTATCACTTATAATTCCAGTTTCAGAATTGATATCATAAAGCTTGACACCTTTAATCCATGTTGCAGTTTTGTTGAAATCCCGGATATTGGAAACAAGTCCCTTAAACTTAAGATCTTTTAGCAATTCGTATTCAGCAAAAACAGTCCCGGATAATCGAGTGTCTCCGGTTATTCTATTGCCGAGATCGGTTGCATAAGCCAATGAGTTGTGTCCTTGATTCTCAGCATGGGTGGGGTATGCCCATCTGCCATCTGAAAAGCGAAGCACATCGGTGGCCCACTCCCGATATGCTGTGTGTATAACCCAGGATACTCCTAATGCGGGTTCGGTAACTTCCCTTACAGATCCCGAAACATTAAAACCTAGACTGAGTTTTTCAGAAATTTTATGGTCCAGATTTATCCTAACAGTATAACGATCATATCCCGTATTGGGAATTAATCCACCATCTTTAGTATATCCCAACCCAACATTATATTGGGTGTCTGTACTTCCGCCTGATAAGTTTAAATTATGAATATGGCGTAGTCCGGTTTTGGAAAACACTTCACCAATATGGTTGGTGTTTGCATGAGTTTCAGTATTGCCTGCTTGAAATTTTTCCAGTTCATCGCGTTTGAACCTGGTGGGGCTGCCTTCATTTTTGAGCGCTTCATTGTAAAGAGTGGCCAGATCATAGGAGTTTACCTTTTCCGGTAACCGTGTTGCTTCAGATATACCCACCTGTGCTTGGTATGTTATTTTTATTTTCCCTTCTTTCCCTCTTTTGGTTGTTACCAAAATAACACCGTTGGCAGCCTTTACTCCGAAGATAGCCGAAGAAGCTGCATCTTTTAGAACAGAAATGCTCTGGATATCGTTTGGATTGAGTTCTGATAGTGAACCGGTTTCAATACCATCCACAATGATCAGGGGGTTTGAATTTCCAAAGGTACCTATTCCCCGGATTTTAATGGTCCCTTCGTCTCTTCCAGGGCTGCCACCGCGTTGCATAATAGTTACACCAGGCAACTGTCCGGACAATGCACTGGAAAGATTTGCTACCCCCCGGCTTTCAAGCTGTTTATTGTCAACAGCAGATACAGAACCGGTAAGATTGGTTTTTTTTTGGAATGCATATCCTACTGCTACCACTTCTTCCAATGCTATCACATCAGCATGAAGTATAACATCAATGGTAGTTTCATGTCCAACCTTTATCTCTTGTGTTATCATACCGATAAATGAGAATACTAAAGTATCCTTATCGGTTGGCATTGAGATGAAATAATTTCCATCAATACTGGTAATTACTCCAGTTGTTGTCCCTTTTATCACCACTGTCACTCCTGGAAGAGATTTTCCCAGCTCATCTGTTACCTTACCTTTTATCGTCTTTTCGGTTTGTGCCTGATTATATGCTTTTCGGTTGATATTCTCACCTCTGGTGTATCCTATTTTCGGGAAACTACATAATAATATAAGTAATATAATCCTAACTACCCATATTTTATGAGAATAGACAGAATTGTGAAACAAAATTGCTTTATTTTTCATCCGTTTATTTTCAAAGTAACAATCTGCAATATGTGATCAAAGACCAATTTTCAAACCAGCATTGATTTCGAATGTCTGTCTGTTGATAGACAATTTTGCATAGGACATATTTGTCATATGTCACATATTCAAATGAACACTAAAATTAATAAACTCAAAAGCTAGTTTAAATTGTAGTAATACAGCAAGCCCGTTCTGAGTTATACGATCAAACTATTGAGCGCGTGTAAATTTTAAAACAAAAACGTTATCAGGAGCAAATAGGTTACTAATCCCGGAAACAATTAATTGGTTATTATTCACTACTGAAACCATATATTTACATTCCAGGGAAACAATTTCCAGGTTGCCGGCAAAATATATCCCTAACCAAGGCACTGTATTTGCATCACCTTTTAAGGTTAAAACAGATGTATTATCATTATCAGGATTAGCGGCTAAAGCCCAACCCATATTGTCATTTGATTTATACCCATTTAGAGAAGTCCCATCGCTCGTAATCCAATCTGCCGATTCGGGAAGTGTTTGTTCTCCAGCATGAAAAAGGAACTGGTCGCCTACTAATTTGCGTTCAAAGACACCATCTGCTGTAAAAGTGAATTCGTTGGCAAAAAACATAGTCCGGCCAAAATAATTGCCTTTGAAAATAACATTTGACCAAAAAGTACTAAATCCTTCAGCACCTACAGATGTCCATTTTGCTCCATCCCAACCAGCTTTATTCCCAAATTCCATTGCACCCTGTACATCGATAGTGTCAATTGTGCAGGTAGCCAGTGAATCCATCTTCCATGTACCAACCAGTTGATTTGTGAGATCAATCTCTTCTGTATAAGTGTCCTTTTTATCCACAGCATTGTTAACTGTCAGGGATACCGTGTACTTCCCCCCCTTTTCATAAGTATAAACCGGATCCTTTAAAGTTGAAGTCCCGTTGCTATCTCCAAAATCCCAGGCGTATGTAACTCCTTCTATTGTAATGGTAGAAGTATTGGTAAAAGTAGTCTTGAGAGGAATACCAAAAGGTATCTCTGATTCAGTGTCGTAGTCAAACCCTGCCACTGGTGTGGCAATCTCTTCGTCCTTTTTGCATGAAACACTTAAAATTGTCACTGCAAGAATAAATATAAATGCAGTCACTAATTTTTGTTCGAAATTTCTTTTCATAAGATGTGATTTTAAGTTAATAATATGTTTGATTAGTGAATCCAAGATTCAATACCATTTACTTTTACAAAGTAACTTTCAAAAAAAATGAATCAGGTTTGATGATTCGTCAAAAGGGTATAATTATTCGGCAATGCGCAGTATGTAGATACATCATACCCTCTTGGACACTTTTTGATAAATTGGAGATTGTAAAAAGAGGTAAAAAATGAATAAAGAAATTAAAGATTATTTAAGACATCAGTATAAAATTACTGTTATAGGAGGGTGCGAAGGAAATTGGGAATGTGACAGAAAAATGTTTCGACAAAAACTAATTAAAGGGGCAAAATTGATACACGAACGACATTTGGATCACTTTGTTAAGTTGCCATACAGGCCCTGTGAAATTACGAAGCAATATTACACGGGGTAAAATCTTTGATCTTTTATTATTTATGTCCTAAATTTCTAAAACCTCTTACCTCCCTTAACCTTAATTTCTTAAACGCTACAGAACTTGTTTTCGTTTCTTTCAAAATATTGTATATAATAATTCGGATGTTGCATTGCGGAAAACAGGAATAGTAGCATTGTTGCTATGCTTTGTATTAGAAAAAAAAACAGGCTCTGTTTTAATTTGTGTATCTAAAACTTGACTAACTAATATTTCGTCTCTACAAGTGTTTATAAATTTCATGAAAATTGATTACTAATTTGCCCTGAAAGGACGAAAGCCTAATCCCACACATAGCGCTCTTTTTGGTGCCTTTGGATAATGATTGTGTCATAGTTTTTTGCTTTCGCCCTTTCAGGGCTGAGCCGTATTATTCGTCTTATACATAGGGCGTTGCCCTATGCTATTGCTGGTGCCCCTTTGAAGGGGCGATAGCAGAAAATTCCTAATGCTTTAAAAAATAATTGCGTTATATATTTCATAACATAGCCAAAAAATAACGTTATTTATTTACGAAATTTTGTCAACACAAACGAAGTGAGCTAATGACACGAGCGGCAGCGAGTGAATGACGTGAAGCGTAACGACGAACTTTTGATAGCGCAGCTGGTTGACACGAATGTAGTGAGTCAATGACGCGAACGAAGTGAGCAACTAACCGGATAATGATCAGAATATTCC
>SDBT01009382.1_pt1 | contig 15874 bp, 24 predicted proteins | sample 2277101 | NCBI WGS metagenome assembly SDBT01 (sample SAMN10404973, study PRJNA504765) | marine sediment metagenome | isolation source: marine sediment core GS10_PC15, 103 cmbsf | place: Arctic Ocean: Southern Knipovich Ridge | collected 2010 | reverse complement strand
CAAACAGTGAAAATCAATGAGGCGACAAGATTTCTTCATCGGATTGTTTCTGTTGAAGCTTCTCGATGTCATAATAACGACAATCAACATTCAGGCATTTGACATGGTAGAGGCAAATCCGCTGATACGCCCAATTATTTCCCTCTTCGGTATAGGCGGCCTGATTACTGTTTCACTGATAGGCTCCGGGGTGATGGCGGTCGCCCTTGAACGGGTGTATCGTGTACGGGCGATGCGCGCATATTGTTGGTTGCCCTTCATTTTCTGGGGGATAATGCCGGTTATTAATTTTATATCACTTGGATATGCTCTCTGATTGAGGCGCTCGCCATAGGAAACGTGATCTACAAATCCTTGCGAAAGGCCAAGGGACGGCAAAACCCCCCAAAAATTTAAGCGGTGATGCACCCCATTAAGAGGTGCAATGTCCTCCAACATAGACTATAAAACGGCTATAATCGCAATCGTTTTCTCCGTTATCTTATCCACCGGCATAATAATGGCAGTGCCTCAGGTGCAAGATGCCTTGCGCGGCCCTCAGGGGGAGCAAGGCGCCCCGGGTGAGATAGGTCCTCAGGGAGTTCAAGGTCCTCAGGGAGATATTGGAGAAGTCGGTCCAGTGGGGCCAGAGGGACCAATAGGAATAGGAGAGCAGGGACTACAAGGACTCCAGGGAATTCAAGGCGAAAAAGGGGAACAGGGAATTCAAGGTCCCCGGGGGGAACTATGGGTATTAACCGATATTCCAGATATGTCCTTGCGGATTGACGGCTATGCCGATGAGGGAGAATGGCCTACGTTCCAGCTGTCCACTTTAAAATATCGTGTTACTCATCTAAACGGTATCAGGAACAATGAGATGGCATGGGATAGAGAAGATAAGTTTCTGAGTTTTTCTGCTTTCCGAAGTGGTGCCTATCTCTATCTCTGCGTTATTATCCAGGATGACTATCTAAGCGAGGAATATCAGATAGACGCTCTTTATCTCTATCTAAATGGTGAACCCACAACAACTATCCGATGGACTACGGAGGAGGCATATCGTGAAAATTTGTGGGCTACTTATGGTGCTAAGGCTCAATATAGTCACACAGGCAAAGGACTTTCTGGCGAAGATGGACTCTATACAATTGAGATTAGATACCCCATTGATGAGAATGAGAGTATAACAAAGATTGGGTTCCAGTATGCTGAGGTTACTACTTACACGGCGGCAGGATTCTTCGAAAAGTCTACTATTTGGGTGAGTGAAGATTACGGTGGGGGTGGGATAGAATGGGCGTCTACCTTCCGATACATAGTAGATGGTACATACCTTGTATCTGTAGCCGGGACGGATAAGAGTAATTCAACGGGTAAATCCATAACCTATTTTTCGGGTGTGTGCGGCGAGGACTTTGATCTAATTTCGCCTGAGAATGCTGAGACATGGGATGTAACTGTTTGGATGGTCTCTGGGGTACCTAGTGAGCCTGTGAGTTTAAGGATCTTTGAGGCCATTGGGGGTTATCCATACAACTGGGAGGAGCAACTTGATGATGCCCCAACTGCAAGAGGTCGGGGTATGACGGTACTAGAAACAACGTTGAATCCTTCCAAGACTTACGAGATCTGGATACGGGATGCCTATGCAAAGCCATTTATTGCAATCATAGAGGAAGAATGGGGACCCTGAACCGGAGACATAAACAAGATGAAAGGTCTCCCTTTTTTCAGTAAGTTTTAAGCGGTGATGCGCCCCATTCATGCATACCCGAGCCGAGGCATCGTATCGGTCTGCTCGCGCGCACGGTGATAGTGGATGAGCGAAGACTTTGAGAGAGATCTTAGGAATGAGATAGACGAGTTGAAGTCGAGAGAGGAAGAGATCAGGAAACTTAGGCAGGAAAAAGAGGCCGAGCTGCGTATCATCACACTTACGCGCGCGCGTTATCTTTAAGCGGTGATGCGCCCCATTAAAGAGTGTAAAGCTGATTGGAGAGGGCGATGACAATGCCATCTGAGAAGCGGTCACTCCTGCGTAGGCTGCTGGACTGGATTGAGAGGAATATCCTCGAACCACTTGGCCGCGCTGTTGAAAGTAATCCCCCTTTTTATTTTCGTAGCTTTTAAGCGGTGATGCATCCTTGCTGCACGCCTGTAGCCGTTCAGCACCGCTCAGAAACGTTAAAGGCGAAAAGAACAATTCGATGGTGAGATGGGATGACCGTAACCACTTGGCGCGCATGAGAGGGTGATAAAGCATGAGTTTAGATGAAAAGAGACTGATGAAAACCTCTGAACTTCTACTAAGCGGATACGCCGATAGGGACATAGTCAAGGGCTGCCGCGGACTTCACGATCTCATGAAACATACGGTTGAGGAAAGCCAGGGACATACACTCACCCCCATGTGCTTCTCCGACGGAAGAATGCTAGCACTCCAAACTCCCAGCAAAGAAGCCTTGGATCACCTGAAACAACTGACAATGGAGAACTCCAAGTTCTTCGTGTTCAGTTCGGAGATCAGGATCAGGGACATTGAAGGCAATGTGACGCAGGAGAATGGCCTTCTCACGGTCTGCTCGCTTGGGCCTAGCGATATGGCTTATCGAATCATAGAGGAATACAACCTGGTCGACGAAGCTGTTGTGTGGGAGAATCGTCGTGAGGAAGCATATAGTAGGAGTGCGCTACAAGACCCGTACGGCACACGCGCTCGTTGGCTTTAAGCGGTGATGCACACTCCCCTCGTCTGCGCTCTTAATCTCAATTTGATAACGGTGTTTTGTTTAGCATTAATGGGTTTCAACGTTATTTCATACAGCTTTTACCGTTCAAGTCTATACAAACGTCTACATATAAGACAGAAAACTAGACAAGCACTCGAAAGGTAAACTGGTTACTTAACCTTTATGTATGGATTCACATGCTAGTTTTCCCGTGAAAGGACATGGAAAGGTTTAGAATGGGGGCGCAAATGAGGGCGGTACTAGAGTTCTTAGACAAAGCCCCTGCAAGCGATGTCAAAGCAGGAAAAAGCACCCAAACATACATAATTATGGGTGTTGAAAATCTTAAGCCCTTCAGAACACATATAGTTAATCCAAGAGTTGAGAATGGAGTAAGGAAATATGAGACAGTGGAGAAAGATTGGCCTCCATATATTCAGCAAGAACTAGAGAGCTCATTAGCAAACAAATCTATTTCATATTTTATGGGAGGCTATGAGGGAGTTAGAAAACAAGCAAACAAACTATATGCTAGTTATAGCAGAAGTTTAAACACCCTCCTTAAACACAGATTAATCAAGTCGAATTATGTGTCAATTCCAGAGAGAAAACCAGTAAGATCGAATAGGGCTCATTATCGGATTACAAGAAGAGGGCAAGGTTTTCTCAGGACAGGGAATTTATGGAATATCTAGTTTGCTCGCAAGTCTTAAGCGGTGATGCGCCACTTAGAATGGTGAGAGTAAAGGAATGAGTTTATCCGAAAATCTGTTTTTAATATTGGTGGCGGTTGCGATAATACTCCCAATCTGGTGGATAATCTCAGCCTATAACAAGAGGGTTAACCAGATCGAGGAACTACGCGAAGAAGTGGAGAAGCTTAAGCGGAAGGAATAGAACGCGTAACCTTTAAGCGGTGATGCGCCCCATGCTATGCTGAGCTCTCTACTTTCTAGCTTCTTCGAGGTATTGCCTGATACTCGATTCCACGTCCTTGAGACAGGACTCATCATCTCCGGAACATAGATCCAGACGCACTCTCAAGTAAGTCACAGAAGTCATCAAAAGTCTCCTATCATTCCGAAACTTCTCCCAAGCCTCGCTAACAGACTTGATGCTTGCCTTAACACTCAAGCCCCCCAGTCCAAGGGTTCCTATTACGCTGTTCCAACTCGGCTTAAGATTCGTCAAAATGCCACAAAATATGAGAACTACGATATACACGATCTTCCATATGAAAGCGGTGGTTATCTCCGATACCTCGTATCTTACGAACTCTTCCTCATAGCGATCTATCGCTAAACTAAGGCGTTCCTTAGTGAGGGGCATCCCACTCAATCCTCGGGGTTATCGAGCACTTCATCGATTATCTTAGCCAGCTTCTCAGCCATGACTCCCTTGGTACCCGGAGTCATCTTGGAGAGATCCCCAGGACTGAATGATCCGCCGTCTTTCTTTTTACCAGACACCCTTCAAACCTCACAAATCAACTAGAACGAATCTACGTCTAAAAGTTTACCGACTCCAAGTATATATCGCTTATCCACATTGAATGCACGTGCGCCAAGCGGTGATGCGCCCCATTCACAGAAACATGCATGCACCAACGACATGGAACAGCCTTTTTGGACTTCAAATCATAAAACTGGAATTATATGATTTGAGATGCATTAAACTAATATATGGGGGGCGCGTCTTAAATGATCGGTAAGAATGCCAAAATCTAAGGTGGACCTGAGCGGCATCCGGCTTGGAGACGTCGCCCTGAGGTTCCTGGAGTCCAAGAAGCCCAGCACGGGGGTGGCCTATGAGAAGTGCCTGAAGCGGTTCAAGTACTTCCACGTCGCCGGGTTGAAGATTTTCATCGAGGAGATAGAGGAGGAGATCAGACTCAACCAGGGCCAGTCTCTGACCGAGAGGGTGCGCCCCGGCGAGGGTACCATCCGCCGGTTCATAGCGTGGCATAAGGAGGTGGGTTACAGCAACAACTCCACCAGGCAGGGCATCGCCGCCGTCCAGAACTTTTTAAAGTTCTATGGGGTGACCATATCCTTCGACTTCATAGAGTTACCCCCCGCTAGACCCATGAAGGGAAACGATAAACACAAATGGACAATTGAGGAGATGAGGAAGTTCGTGGGGGTCGCCCGATATCTCCGAGACAAGACCATCATAACAATCTGTTTTCAGAGCGGCCTGGGCATCGGTGATGTTGTGGACCTCGACTACGGGGACGTGAGGAGGGGACTGGAGAAGGGTCAGCTTCCGCTTATGCTCCAGCTGTACCGGGGTAAGACCGGGGTTGAATTCAAGACCTTCCTGGGCAGGGATTCCGTCCACCAACTCAGGGCGTACCTCAAAACCCGCGGACCCCTCAGAAACGGGGATCCCCTGTTCACGATGCTGGGGAGCGAGCAACGGGTCTCTGGGGGTGCCATCGATCACATGCTGAAAAAGTACGCAACAAAACTGGACTTCATCCACGCGGAGGACCTTGAGAACGGCTACAACCCCGCGAGACCCCACAGCCTCAGGACGGCGTTCCGTAGCCGCCTCACCGGCAAGATGGATGGCACGCTGATAGAGTTCCTCATGGGCCACGACATAGGGGAGGAAAAAAGGACGTACATAAACATGCCGGACTCTGATCTTTCGGAGCTTTACATGAACTATGAGCACCTGCTGTCCCTAGAGAAGACATCCCGAGAGGAATTTGAGGAGCTTGGACCTACTCCGCTTCCGGAGGAGACGATAACCCGAATCCGGGACTTGGAGACAACGGTGAACATACTATCCTTAAAAAACGCGGAGCAGGTTGAAATTTTGGGAAAGCGGATCAAGGAGTTGGAGGGACAGTTAAACTCGGATTCCCGGCGGTATGAGAGTGGCAGAGATGAACTAGGAGAACTGGTAAAAGAGCTGTTGGCCCGGGTCGCAGCTCTAGAGGGTGAGGGTTAGGCCTTTCACCCAGCCAGCTTATTCTCCTTATACCTTCATATCTAAAGAGAGATGATAACCCTAATTATTTAAAACCTAACGACTTTCGACCTCATACACGCCGTGTTTTAACAATAATTTTGAGTTAGAGCCTCTAAGGAGAAAATGGGAGAGTCTGAGAATAAGTGAAATCCATGTCATTAGACTGGAAGGTTAATGCCTGAAATTAACACAGTTAATACAACTACGAGAACACACCAAAAACTCTTCGCAAACCTATTTTCTATGCAACACAAAACGTCCTAGTCAAAATTAATGAAGAAGAGAGAGACCAAAGACCGTCTCAACTGTTATGCCTTATCACCGCTGAGTGGCGGCGAACACCGCGTAAAGGTTATCGCCCACCTTTTATGGCGAACTGTCTTAGGGGAAACAGACAAAGATAAATGCCTGTTACGGAAAATAAAGGGGAAACAAACCAGCTTTCTTCTCAATTCTTGGAACGACGACAGCAGGGGATATCATACTCACCTTTACAGGCTAACTTAGTGACTTGGGAACATAACATTCAATGAGGGTGAAAAAAATGTTATAATCTCAAAATTTCTGATGTGAAATTAACTCCAAAGTTTCTTAATGCATAGGTCTATAGATTCTATGATGAAAGCCGTCAAAGAGTGTCCCGACGCCACGGGAGTATATCTTTCAGGGGACGAGCTGAAAGCCGCCTGGCAATTCAAGGAGGATAGGGAGCTGGGCAGCGTATCTTGGGCCGTCCGACTTCTCGTGCGAGAGGGACTCAAATCTCTGGGTAGGTCACCAGGACCCTAAGGATAGAAGAGGAAAATTAGTGGAGGAGGAGCAACTTGCGCGAGTCAAAGACGAGCACGCCACCCCCCACTCCCACTTATGGGGACCTCAACGAGAATAAAAGCCGTCCGTTCTCCCTCGACGAACATAGGGCTAGAATGAACCTAGTTTGGGCGGACTACGCTGAATATCGCCAGATATTAGGTGAGTTACGAAAGCGAGTTGAGGCGTTAGAGGAGGAAACGAAGGTTCAATGATTATAAAATACGGGGGCCGCCGCACAGCAGGCCCCCTAACCACCATCAACCTAGGGCACCGCGAGTACACAAACGCTAAGGGGGTCACTTCTTATTGGGTTTGACCCAACTTAAAACTTTTGAATCTATTCAAGGCCAGAATTGGCAACCCAGGAGGTATTTCCCATGAGCTGGCGCCACCAGCCAGCCACCAGGAAGCAGAAACGGCTTCTATTCGATTGGGGTTTTTTCCAATGCCATAGGATGTCTCGGGGTGAAGCCGCTGACATCATTGGTCAGGTTCTGAGGAGCCATAGGGCATGGCATGCCTATTATTCTCACGGCGGATTTCCGCCAGGGGCGCCCCGCTCAAGGCGTAAAAGCGAGCCGAGGAGCGGCCTGCGATAGTGAGCCACGGGGATGCAACCCATGAATAAGGAGAAAAAAACATGCCCAAGATGAGCGATTACGACGAGTATTTGAGCGCCGCGCTGGTGGCGATGAACGATGTCGTCGTGCTGCGGAATGAAGGCGAATTCAGAGAACCGGAGGAAACCGGCTTGGATAGAACTGTCTTCCAGATAAGCGTCACGATACCCGACGGACGATCCAAAATCTGGACAATGAACAAAACCACCCGAAAAAATTTAGCAGCCGCCTATGGCGACGACTCTGCTAATTGGGTCAACAAACAAGTCAGAATCGAAGTAATCAGGCAAAACGTCGGAGGCACCATGAAAAATGTCCTTTACGGCTACCCCGTCGTGGTGGAGCCAGCCCCCGCACCTGCCCAGGCCAAAATCGATACCGACATCCAGAACACGAAAACCGATGCGATCATTGATATAATACTGACTCTCAAGCCAACGATGACCAAGGAAAAACTCACCGAGCTTATGGCAACTGAAATCGAAAACAGTGGCGGTATCTTCGGTAAACATATAGCCGTACAACTTGTCGCAAAAGCTCTTGGCATAGACTTGGAGAAAACCGGGGAGAAGATAGGCTAACACCTATACTCCGCCGGATACCGACCCCCATTTTTTAAAACAAGGAAAAAGCCCAACAAGAAAAGGAGGCCCAAAAATGAATTATGATCTGCGTGAGATCAGCGTCGGCGACATACAAAGGATGCTTTTAGCCGCCTATCTGAAGAGCCACGGCGGAAAGATACCCAGAGATTTACACATAAATAAGAGCCGTTGCTGTCACGAGAAAGTCGGCGCCGTCCTCTTCGCCCTGAACGGCAGCCCACCTAAGGGTTATGCCCTCTTCATTTCAACTTGGAGCGGTGAGAGCCCTGAGGGGTACCTAAACATCTACGATCCAACGGGACGAAGAACACGCCGAATGAGGGTGATGATCAACGACCTCGGTAAGTTTTCAGACACCGACATCTTACCGAGAACCAGTCTAGCGGGAAAATTCCGTTTGGAGCAACGAACCCCCGAAGAGGAAGCAATCCTCCATGGCTGAATTCAACGAAGAAGATGTTCGCCGCTTTTACAGGTGGCTTGGTCATAAAGAGGATGAGTTTACCGAGGTAAGAATCATCGGGTGGCCCGCTGGTGAAGTGCCTGTCATTCAGAGATGGGTACAGGATGAGGATAGTTTCGTTGATCTCTGTCGCGAGTGGAGTGGGAAAAGACAGTGCTATGTCGGTATAAACCCACGCTTTCAACGAGGGGGAGAAAATAAAGATGTTACAAGGAGAGTTGCTATTCCCTTCGATGTTGATAGTAAAAAACCCTCAAAAGATGTAGCCGCCACCGAAGAAGAGATCGCTGCCGCTAAAGAGCGCATGGTTGAAATCGTCTCATCGATACGATTGCAGGGCTATAAGCAACCCTTCGTCGCCATGAGTGGAAACGGCTATCATGTCGTGCAGCGGGTGAACATCCCCGACACCGAGGAGCTTCTAAAAAAACTCGAATCATACTTCTATAATGAAATTCCCCATGCTGACAAAATGGATAAAATACTCGATGCTGCCCGAATTCTCAAAGTTCCAGGGACACTATCAAAAAAAGGTGTCCCCACCGAGGAGCGCCCCCACCGCCTCAGCTACATCGTGACCGAGGGCAACGACAACGCCGATGTAGCCCTGGGCAATCATATCACCGGCCTTGCTCCCTACCAAGGGACCCCCGAGATTTTCACTCCCCCCCCCTCTCCCGAGAAGGACAGGGAGAAAAACGAAAGGAGAACAAGCGGCCTCAAACCATGCTTCAAACGCTTTGCGGAGGAAGGTGGTAGACTCAGCGCAAGAAAAGAAGAGGAAAACAATTTACGCTTAGGAATCGTAGCGGAAGCACATGCGAAGGGCTATAGCAGAAATGAGATTATCGAACTTTTCACCAGAAGCGATGATTGGAACGAAAAGAAAACCACATATAACGTGGATCGCCTGCTGAAAAACATCATCCTGGAGGGACAAAAAGTATGGGGCTGCCTTGCGATCTACAAACACAGCGGATGCCTCGGAGAAACATGCAAACGCTACGCCAAACACGTCGCAAAACACCTTCCCAATCAGCCAGCGCCAGCTCCGACATGGGAGAGTGAAAACTCCTTCCTGGAAGTCGTAGCCGTCATAAATGGAAAAGCGAAATACGGTATTAACGAGGAAGCGGTATTAACCTACTTTGAAAATACCTTTATCTACAAGACCCCGCGTGACACAGAGCAACTATATCTTTACGATAACGGACTCTACAAACTTGGAGAAACCTACGTCAAAGGCGCACTAGAAAACATGCTAGGACATTACAATAAAAAAGCGTTTACCGCTGAGATAATCGCCCACCTGATCCGGGGCTCATACTGCGCGAGAGCCGACTTCAACCGATTCGAGGGAGAGATCCCCGTCCTAAACGGCCTCTTAAACCTGGATACCATGCAACTTGAAGACTTCGACCCCGAAAAGATATTTACATTCAAAATAAATACAAAATTCGACTCGGACAAGGACTGCCCAAAATTCAAGTTCGCACTCAAACAAATACTGCCAAAGGCCGACGAAAGGGCTCTCACACAGGAGTTTTCCGGCTACGTTCTATTACCCGAGTTTCCATACCACGACTTTATGATCTTCATCGGGGCAGGCCGGAACGGAAAAGGCGCCATAATAAAAACTCTGGAAGGAATCATAGGAAAAGAGAACATCTCAAACATCAAACTGGAACACCTTGGGAGCGGCCACAAATTCATGGTCGCCACCCTATTCGGAAAACTGATGAACGTCTGCTCCGAGCCCTCCACCCGATACCCCTTCAAAACAGAGATGTTGAAACAGATCACCGGAGCAGATACATTAAGCGGATCAATCAAATTCGTACAGAACCCCCTTGAATTCACATCCTTCGCAAAATTCTTCATCCAAGCAAACAAACTCCCCGAAGTTGACGACATCACCCTGTCATTCTGGGACCGCGTAAACATAATCGAGTTCACACAAACCTTCACAGCAGAAAAAGGAAACAGAATCCCATACATTGAAAGAACTTGGCTCGACGACGAAGACGAGAGAAGCGGCATCTTAAACTGGATGATCGAAGGCTTGAAAAGACTCAGGAAAAACAACGGATTCACACAGACAGAATCCAAAGAACAACAGATACTGAAGTTCAAACAGGTAAGCGACCCCATCGGAGCCTTCCTCAGCGACCCAGAAGAGTGCATGTACGGATCAATACTATGGGTAACCAACAGCGGCATATACGAAGACTACAAAAACTACTCCGAAGCTCAGGGAGCCGTAATTGAGTCCATCGGAGTATTTAATGGAAGACTAAGGAAACTGCCAAGCGTCAAAGAAAGGAAAAAGAGGGTCGAAGGGATAAACGTCAAAATCTGGAGGGGAATCAGCACAAAAAAGAAAACACCTACCATAGACGACTTTGATGACGAAAAAGAAGCTGCCGGGCAACGCAAGTTAGGCAAAAAAGCAGAAAAAAGCAGAAATGGGTCAAATGGGTCAAATGGGACCCCCCTTAACCAGCGAGTTAATTTGGTTAATAATAATAAGGGTAAAATATACTTAAAAAAAACAGGCGTCCCACATGCCCCAAGTGCCCCACTTTTGGATAAGGACCCCCCAGATCCCGATTCTCCAGGGGAAATCATGGCCCAGTACGCCCTCGATTATCTGAGACGCATGGGGGACAGCCTAGGTGAAACCGCATTCAACCAAGCAATGACCCGAGGAGGATACCATACTAGCGATGTTAACGCTGTTCTCGGCATGGACCCCCGATTCGTCTTCGGGGATGGTGTCGTTTCCATTAGAAAAGTGGTGAATAAGTCTGAGGATGAATAAGTATCTGAGCCCGAAGGTCTATTGCGCTTCGCGCGCGCTGCTACAACTACCGGGGGTCCAAAACTAATGGTGATGATCTTCGCTCACCCCCGGGTCCGAGCCCACCTACTGGAGAAAGGCATGGTCTACAGCTTCCGCAAGCACCATAAGAAGACATCGGACGGCATACGGCCTCAAACTGGTAAAGACTGGGCAACCGATAGGCGAACCGGGAAAAAGATAGCCGACATTCACGTCGCCGCCCTAGAGCCCATTGATAGCCTCAATATGGAGCAAGTCTTGGAGAAATACGTCCCTGAGAGTGGCTTCTATCAGGGGGATGGCCCGCTTGATGATGCTATACTCGAATGGACTCAGGCTATTAACGATTTGAATCCGGATGCACCAATAGCTGGATGGATATACCAGATCGATGTCCTGGGAAACCAGGCCTCTAATCACCAGGGGAGTAAAATGGGCTGGCGTATTTTCATGCGAACCAAATTAGATTCAGATGAATGGGGAGGCACTAGACCCCTATATGATTGGGAGACGGCATTAGACGGCTACATGAGGCTCGAAGAATACTATGATGATATCGATATTATGCTGGTAAAGATAGAACGATACTCCGCTGCAACGAACTATAAAAATTTCAAGAAGCCAGACATGCAGAGTCCTGAGCAGACCCAGAAGGAGGCAAAATAATGGAGATAATCATTGACGACGAGCTAAAGCCCCTCATCACAGAAGACTGGGTGAAGAATGCACTAGAACCGGTAGACCCAGACATGCTGACCGACCTCACAATCAAAATCATTGATCCAAGTAACTGCGACAAGTATCACGAGGCCTTCGACTCCGGCGTATATGACCCGGACGATGAGGAACTCATGGAAGAGCTCAGCAGAAGGATGACACTGGGTCTCTGCCCTGCTTTTAAAATCGCGGAAATATATCTCCGCAGAGATGCGTGGGGGTATTACACCATCAGAAGGACTATTATCCTGACTCTATTTCATGAGATTTACCACGCGAATGATCCAGACCTAAACGAGGAATGGACGCCTTCCATCCTGGAAAGTCCCTATCGGGATCACCCCAGGGAGATACGGGCACGCAAATTCGCTATGAAGACGTTTCAACAACTAAGGGACAAGAGAAAGATCATCATGACCAACGCCGAGGTGAAGGCATGACACAATTCTCAGCCCGCGAGTACGCTGACAACCTCCGAGAGAAGAATAAGAAACTCAAGGACCAGATCGAAGCAGTCCAGGAGTGGTGGCTCCTATTCAACCAGTGTATCGACTCGGAGGCCACCAAGGAGAAGATAGAGAAGATTCTGGAGCCTGAATAATGAAGCTGAAACAAGTGGATCTCTTCCTCAATCCTATTCCCCTCTGTCCTTTCTGTGGCTATCCCAAGCTCCCAATGGTCAGCTTCCAATGTGATATTGGGTTGGCATTGACTCTCCTCGGGGACGACTTCAGCCCATTCAGGGTTCACTGGCACACTGACTTGGAAGAGGAGGAGAGAATCATTAAGAGAATGTCGAACCAAATCTCTGGAAAGGTGGCTGATTTCTTTGATGCTAACCCGGAACTCATTGAACGGGTGAATGAAACCCGGTTGGAATCCTGGGTTGAGGATCATGGCCCCAATCAGGGTCAACTTGAAAGGGATTTCCAGAGGTATCTCAAGATTGCGGAGCGGTATCATCGACATGGGGGACGCTATGTTCCAGAATCTCAGGTGTCCCTAATCGGCTATATCTTCGGGGGTTCTCCCAAGGAGGCTGAATAATGGATGAAGGAGGAGAAATCATAGATGTTGGGAGAACTCTATAGATCGATGGGAAAGGCCCTAGAGCATGCACGGGTCGTCCGCGCGCGCGGGAGGCGATGAATGAAAATGAGCGGAGGGGAATATGATATAGTACAGAACATTCCAATCGACAAGATAGATGACAGTCCTTTCCAGGTCAGAATGGAATACGGCGATATAACCGAACTGGCTGCAAACATCGAGAATCTGGGGCTGCTATCGCCGATCTTGGTCAGGCCAATCGCTGAACGCTACGAGATAGTTCATGGACACAGGCGGTTAGGGGCATTTAAACATCTGAACCGAAAGGACATTCCTGGAGTAGTAAAGGAACTGGATGATAAAACGGCGCTTATCATTCATGGCTCCGAGAACATCCAACGCCAAGAATTCAGCCCAATAGAAACGGCACGGTATTACAAGCAATGCAGGAAATACTTCAGCGTCAAAGAGATTGCCAAACAAATAGAAAAAAGCGAGGCCCACGTTAAACAGCATCTACAGCTAGTCAACTTACCGGAAGATATACAGACCAAGATCCACATAGGCGAAATATCGGTTCGAAAAGCAAGAGCCCTCGCAAAACTAACAATTGAACAACCGGCTACCGCGGTAGCCGGTCCTGACGGACGGTTCAAACCAGCGAAGCCCACCACCAAATATCACGAGGAGATCCGGGTTCTTTCAACGTATGAAGGGCTCAGCGATGCGATGTCGGTGAGCATGGCCGCTGATCTAGTAAAAGAGGGGGTCAGCGTTGAGGATGCTGCTGAGGAGGCGAGGAAGGATTATGTTAAAAGAAGGTCGAAAAAGCGTAGTGAGAGGGAAGCTCTCCCCCCGGAGGAAATAGCGAGAAACCTAATAGAGAATCTCCCTGATCCAAATGAACGCGATAAAAAGATAATTGAACAATACCCCAAACTCGTTAAGGCACTTCAGGATAAAGGGCTACTCCCCTGTCCCATTTGTGGCGTCTGTCATATTGTTTGGGTGTGTTCTGGGAAGCGTGTAGGTGAAAACTGAGCGCGCTCAAACAAACAAATGAGGAATAATAGATGTTGGGAGAACTTTATACGCCACGTGGGAAGGCACTGGAGCATGCAGGGGTCGTCCTCGAGACGGAAGAGCCCTACGCCGTCAACGTCGCCCTAGGCTGCTCCGTGGGCTGTAACTACTGCTATGGCCCATTATCGACTCGTCAAAGCAGGGAAAACTGGAGACGGGTACGATACCACAAAAAGAAACCAGTGGATCTAATCACAAAACAACTGGACAAGGGACTGGAACCCACAGGAGTATTCATCAGCTTCCTGACGGATCCCCTACTTCCGAGAGTCAGAGAATCCACGGAGACGGTCGCCCAGCTTCTACTTGACAGGGGAATCCGGGTTGCCACCTCCTCAAAGCTAGGAATCTCCTCAGTGGACGACATCCGCCATGGTATGACCATCGTTTCCCTCGACGATGAGTTCACTCGTAGAGAGGAAGGGAATGCCCCCCCGCCGAAGTGGAGAGTTAAGAAGTTGAAGGATGCACATGAACGTGGGGAGTATACATGGGTGTCTCTGGAGCCCTGTCCCTCCCCTAGCATCTGGAAACAGGACTTACAAAATATCCTGGAGGCGCTCTACTTCGTTGATTTAATGATCCTGGGAAAGTGGAACTATAACAAGAGAGCCAGCACGAGTGAGGCCAGAGAATATTACCATGGCGCCGTTGATGTTTTCACGGACTTCTGCACAGGTCATGACATAAGACACTACGTCAAATCGGGTACATTGAAGTTTATAATGGCTAAAGCTTGCTCATGTATACAGTAGCTAACCCCATCATTTTGTTGAAGGGTTGATTGCTCTCTTCAGCTGCGTTTGCTATCAAATCCACGTGGTGCCTGGTCAACTCAATAAGTAACTTTTCAACATTTCCTTTATACTTTTTATATTTTGGAGACAGTCTTTTTAGATCGTTTTTTAAGTCATCTGGTATAGCATCCTCATCTTCTTTTTTCAACTGGTAAGACGATCCCGTAAGTCCTTTGAGAGCCGCGGCTTCATAGACCTTCCAGATAGCATCTACCTTGACCTTTAAACCAGATAGTAAACCGACCCATGCTATGCCCCATGATAGCATTGTTATTATTACATTAATAATAGTAAAAACCATTGTGAGTGTAGCGGGATCTCCTAAATTGATAGACAATTATAGTTTCACCTCAAAGAGGCTCGTAGATTAATCGGCCTTTCTCGTCGATTTTGACGTGGAGCTTCTGGTGTGCCTTGATTCCCAGGGCCTCTCTGGCTTCCTTGGGTATGCCTACCACCAGTGATGCGGAGTTCCTTCCGACGGGGTACGCTTTCACGAGATCAACAATCTGTTCGTTCATTTCTCGCCAACCTTACCGTTATTAACGGTAACTGTAGTAGTATTTATAATTATAAAAGATTATGAGGAATTATAAGCTATTTAGAAACAATTTCAATACATAGTCAATCTATAAATAAGTATCGTAGAACACACATTCGCGCGCGCAATGAAGAAGCCAAAAGAGGAGACCACACAAGGTCCACCAGAAAGCATCGAGGAAGTAAAAGAGAAAATCGCATACTTCCTGCCTGGACATGGTGATCTTGTGGTGGTAAGCGACCGTGACGACTATTACCGCGTAGGACGAAAGCGGATGCTGGACAAAGAGATAGAGAATCATGTCAATATGATAGTGGCCACCATGGGCGGCGCTTGGGATAGAGAGTCAAACTGCTGGAAAATTCCCAAGGGCGATAAAGGCTGATCGCGCGCCTTGTTAAATAAATCCGGCTAGGCAAAGATTCGTTTGAACCTCGGTATGCAATCGTCATGAGCTATCCTATGCTCTCTGAGGAAATCGAGGATTAGCCCGTGGATCTCGTTCCCCGGCGTTAGGGTTATGGGCATGCCACAGCTTACACAGGGGACGAGTAGGGCGTGGTACTTCTTTCCGTTCTCATAGCCCTCATCATACTGCCTCTCCGCTTCGGCTTTCAGTTCTGCAATGGTCTTCCGATACTCAGAATACCCAT
>SDBT01009381.1_pt1 | contig 15875 bp, 13 predicted proteins | sample 2277101 | NCBI WGS metagenome assembly SDBT01 (sample SAMN10404973, study PRJNA504765) | marine sediment metagenome | isolation source: marine sediment core GS10_PC15, 103 cmbsf | place: Arctic Ocean: Southern Knipovich Ridge | collected 2010 | reverse complement strand
TTCTAAACTTCTTTTCATATGACAATACCCATTGACCAACTGGATTCCCGCCTGCGCGGGAATGACAGTTTAGAATACTCTTTGATTCTCACCACGCATTAAATACTTACGTACCTGAAGGTATCTGCCTTAAGGCAGCCTTCATTGGGGGATATTATGTCCGGTTAAGGCCGGATAGTCAAATTTTTATTGACAATCAAAAGAGATAATGGTAAACTTTGAGCAGGTTGAGAGAAACCAACTCATAAAATACTGCTGGTGTGCGTTATTCGGAGAATCTATGACGTATGCTGGTGGTTCATATCATTTTCGTGCACTTTCCAGCATTTAACATACGTCTTTCATGGCTCTGGTCGGCCTGAGTCGAGCGTGATTGCGGCGGTGCTCTTTTTTTGTTTTGAGTCCGCCGTAAGGCGTCCCTTAGTGGACTGCCTGTATATAAGAAGTGAAAAAGTCAAAGTGCAAAGCTGTGGAGTCCGCCTGCGGCGGACGGCTTAGTTTGATAGATTTCTCGGCTGTGCTCGGAATGACAGGTAAAAAAAACCGGTTCTTTCTCCAGCCTGTATCGGTTATGTACGTGGCTGATACAGGCGGAAACCTTTGGCGGTGGTATAGGTTAAACCGCCACTTTTTTGGATAGTGATTTTTCGCGAGGCAATGTTAATGCGAAGGGGCCGATAGATGGCAATGAGTAAAAAGGCCAAAAAGCAACATCACCCTCCTCCAAAGCCAGCATCAAAGAGAAAAGCGAAAACAGCAGATATGCAGCAGGTAGCAGAATACGTATCGAACCTGCGGGAATTGCACAAGCTCCAGGGGGCACTGCTGCAAAAATTAGATAAATGCCTGCCTAAAGGCAGTCTGCCTTAAGGCAGTTTTCATAATGGTCATTATGTGTGATTATTTCCCGATAGTAAAGTGGAAAATTGTATTCGGCCGCCGTCGTTTTTACAGATTCTCTAATTCCTTCAGCATTGCCGGGACAATATTCTTTTCTGGCACGACGCCTATTTTTCGCCCACGGCGGTATAAATATGCTTTACCCTTGGCCGCACAAATAGCAAGGTCCGCGTCCGCCGCTTCTCCCGGCCCGTTGACAACACACCCCATCACCGCGATTCGCAATGGCTTATCAATCGCAACTATAGCTTTCCTGACCCGCCGCGCCAGCTTAGTTATATCAATCTCACATCTGCCGCAAGTAGGGCATACAATCAATTCCGGCCCGCGCCGCTGGTAAAGCCCAAGCGGAATTAAAATTTGCTTTGCAATCTCAACCTCTGCCGCCGGATCACCGGCCACGCTTACCCTGATGGTGTCACCTATACCTTCGGCAAGCAGTGTCCCGATAGCGACCGCCGAGGGCACCTGGGCATCTTCCGGCAGCCCCGCGTGTGTCAAGCCAATATGTATCGGATATTCAAAAGCCTCAGCAATTCGGCGGTTGATTTCGATAGTCCTGAGAGTATCACTGCTTTTTGCACTCAGCACTAATTGGCCAAACCCGCGATTCTCAAACAGCCGAACATATTTCTTAATCTCTTTCAACATCAAAGCAACCCGCCTTGACGCCGGCACGTCCTGTTTCTTAAGGTCCCTGATACTGGCCTCGTTAACGCCAACCCGCATTGCGATTTTATGCATCTTGGCCGCATCTATTATCCGGAAAATGTCTTTGCGATTTTTTACATTACCCGGATTCAGTCGCACCTTCGCAGCCCCCGCCTCTATAGCCTCAATCGCCCGCGCAGCGGTGAAATGCACATCCGCAATCAAAGGCACATCAACCTTTTGAACTATTTTCGCAAAAGCAATTGTGTCGCGCCTGGTCGGCACCGCTATCCTGACCAGTTGACACCCGGCACCGGCCAGCCGATTTATCTGTCGAACACACCGGCCAATATCGCCGGTCGGCACTTTCGTCATCGACTGAATAACAATCGGGCCACCGGCGCCGATTTTCACCGGCCCTACCTTCACGGCTGTTGTCTTTCTTCTTCTGCTCATAGCCAGATTGTAGCCTTTCCCATATCTTTGAGCAAACTAAAATGAGTTTGGGCTGTATACTTTACCCAATTTACCAAGCACAAAAAACAGGTTGACGTCCAAATCCACAACGATTATATTCTATGCTGTGAAACTTAAAGTTCTGGTTCGGAATAGAAGAATGGAGTCTGTATTTATATTCATTGAAATCGCCGTCGTACTGCTTATCGCTTATTCGGCTTTAGGCTGGACCCTCTACTTCATGCAGCCATCCTTCTTGTATAAGCCACTGCGAGGCGTCCCATATACCCCGGACGAACTCGGCCTGGACTTCGAATCCGTCGCTTTCAAAACCAGCGACCGCCTGCGATTGACCGGATGGTATGTCCCCGCAGACAATGCCGACTTCACCGTGCTGTTCTGTCACGGCAACGGCGGAAATATTATGCACCGCCTCGACAGCATAAACATCTTTAACAATCTCGGATTGAACTGCTTTATTTTCGACTATCGAGGCTACGGTAATAGCCAGGGCGCCCCCACCGAAGAAGGGACCTACAAAGACGTTAAGGCCGCATACAAGTGGCTTATCAAAGAAAAAAATGTCGACCCAAATAATATTATCCTCTTCGGCAGGTCACTGGGCGCAGCCATCGCCGCACAGTTGGCAACAAAAGTACAAATCAGGACTCTGGTTCTCGAAAGCGCTTTCACCTCATACGTCGACATCGGCAAAAAATTCTACCCCTATATGCCGGTCCGCTGGTTCGCCAGATTCAGCTACGATACTATCGGCTATATCAAGAAGGTTCACTGCCCGGTGATGATAATTCACAGCCGAGGCGACGAGACTATTCCATTTGAGTTAGGCCTGGAATTGTACGATGCTGCAAACGAGCCGAGTAAGTTCATCGAAATTTTCGGTAACCACAACGACGGCTTCTTAGTCTCAAACAGTATTTACAAACAGGCCTGGTACGACTGGCTGAAATTCCTGAAAGAAAACAAAAACAAAACCACAAAACACCACGCTGGTTAATATAGCCCCCTGCTGCCTCTTGTTTAGGGTCTACGCAACAATCTCAATGCAGTCTTAAGAACCGGGTCGCTTTCGCTTAACTGCGACTCAGTTGTTCGAACAGTAACATCAGGTTTAATCCCTTCTCTCTCAAAGCAAGTACCATCCGGACGCAATGCTTTCCATGACGGCAAGTAAACAGTAACACCATTACCCAAATCATGTGGCTTGGGATTTCCAGAACTGCCGTACGATTTCTCGCCGACAAGCTTGCAGCCGGGAACTTGCTTCATCATCAACAGAAATGCCTCGCAGCTGCTCATATTTCTCTGCCCCACAAGAACAGCCACCTTGCCGCGGTATCTGGGCCGAGCCCTGTTCGGCTGTAATATACGCTCTCGAACCTTGCCAAACCCTCCAGGCTCATCAACTGTTCGATAAACATGTTTGGCATATAACACCGGCTTATCCACAAAACATCCCGCTACTTCCATTGCCAGCGGCTCAGCACCGCCGCTATTTGGCCTCACATCAATTATCAGACCCGGAGCATCAGCAAACTCCCCTATCGCTGCATATACTTGGTCAAGCGCCTTCGTACGCCGCCGCGACCAACTATTGATCTGAATATAACCAATGCCATCCTCATACCTGCCGGTACAGACCGCGGCACTCCTCTTTTGCCAATTCGGAACTATCCTCGCCAGAGTCTTCATATCATAATTTCGCCTGGCAGTTCGCTTAAAACCGCCTATCGTTTTATTACCAACCTTGACCCATATATGCACGTCCTCGGCATGAGCCAGCAACTTACCGGCAGCTTCAGCAAATTCTTCAGCCGTCCCAGCCCGTTTCATCATAGGACTGTATCTCTCAAACAGCCCATCCCAGTTGACGCCTCGCAGCTTGTAATACGAATAGTTCTCGTCAATAGCCCGACGCAATTCCTTAATTGACTCATCATTGCTAACCGCCTTAAATGTTTCAGTTTTCGCTCTTTTTCGACCGGTCCTGAACTGAACCGGATACGGCACCGCCGCCTCTCCCTCGGCACTTTGAAAATTCCTGGCACTTGGACAATTAATACTGAATCGATACTCGTGATTAGGCAAAAGCTCAACACGCATAACAAACGTGCGTTTATCAACCCATCGCGGCTTACCGATTATGTTGGGAACCGTCTGGCCAACACCGCATATTGAAAAGCCACTACTTGTACTCATATCCTGATTGAAAATAACTCGAATCTCTCGCAGGCCCGGATCCACATTCTTGGCGCCATTCTCCGGCACAGTCTCTATTACCTCCGGCGGCCCATCGCCTGCATCTCTATCCACTTTGGACTTACCTGTTCTGCTGCCCGAACCGGTCTTAAATCGGATAGGATAAATCACCGCCGGTTCTCCTTGTATATTCTTGAAATTCTGGTAGCTTTGGCAGTTCACACTCAGTTCATACTTATGGTTTGGTTCGAGCTTCACCCGCATCACAATCGTACGCTTGTTAATCCACCGCGGCCTACCAATTGTTTTGGGATACTTTGGCCCACTTCCACAGATTGAAAATTGTTGCCTATCCATATCCTGGTTAAATTTGATACGGATTTGTTTGAGTTTCGGGTTTACATCTTGCCTGCCGTTTTTCGGCGCCGTCCTAACAACCTTCGGACGCGCCCCCAATACCGGACCGGCCATAATAACAAACAAAAACACCAACCTAAGACTTGTCCGCAAACCAAAAATTTCTCTAATTAACATTTCTTTATGCTCCTCATTAGTTTTTCACCATTTTTTTCAAGCCTTCTCTTATGGTGTTGACTTCGTTGCCGTCCGCTTATCATGTAACGAATTCACCTCTTTTGCCTCTTCCAGAAAATTATCTGGTATAGCAGTCGCGTTTCCGTCCTTATCTTTTGTTGCAAATAATATAACGTAAGGCTGGGCCGCCACACCCATATCGGTCTGAAAGTTCTTAAAACGAGGGCTGTTGATGCCGATCCAATAAAACCTGCCTGTCTCAAGTTTGACCGGCAGACTGCAACTGGTCTTACTCTTGTCATAACGAGGCTCACCCGTCTTCTCAGGAAAAGTCTGCCCACTTCCCACCCACGCCCAGCTCAGGTTCATCATCGGCCTATCAAACGTCACTGTAATTTCCTTCAACTCCGCCGAAACACTATCATCAAACGCCGCCGGCACAGTACTTAAAACCAATGGCCTTTTTCCACCATCCTTCAGAGACGGTTGGCCCAAAAGATAATGTTTTTCAAGCTCTTTTGAACTGGCTGCTTCTATACTTACCAATTTCAGTTTTTTACTATTCCCGAGAATGGCCGCCATTGCCACCTTATCCGCTTCGGTATTGGTACAAATATAGCCGATTAACATACCCCCTTTAACTTCAGTTCTAAAATGATGTGTAGTCACTCGAAACTCAACTTCACTATTAAACGCATTCAAAAGCTCTTGGGCTGTTCGAGGCCCAAATGGCGCCACTGGCTCGAACTTCACTATATAGCCCGCAGTCGTACCCAAAAACATTGGCAACAATCTCGCCAAAACAATAATTACAACGGCAGCAATGCCGATACCGCCCCACAAGATGTATTTCTCCCGCACTCTTTGCCTTGGCCTGCCGCCGTTTGGCTCAAGAAGCTCTGCGTAATCCGATGCCGGCCCCATCTCTGTAATAATCGTCTGAAAATTCTCCCAAGTCTGCTCCTCAGGACCAAGCTCTGCAAATCGCCTCTCCAGGTGAGAACCCACATCGCTAAGAACCTCTTTTTTCCGAGGATGTTTCACAGACGACAACGCCTTTTCAACCTGGCTCAGATACCCGTCTTTCACACTGTCCCACGCTTTATTCTCTGAACTCATAAAACTGTCCCCTTCCTGACAATTTCAATACTTTCTATTATCTGCTCCCAATGCGTGTTCATCTCAGCCAGAGTCTTCTGACCTGATTCAGTAAGCTCGAAATACTTTCTTGGCGGTCCGTCCCGCGATGCCTCGCTGCGGCTTACCACTAACCCATCAGTTTGAAGACGAGCAAGAATCGGATAGATATTACCCTCGCGAATCTTCAAACCATGCACCTGCTTCAGAGTCTGGACCATCTCATACCCGTGACATCGCCCGTGCCGCAGCAGGTTAAGAATAACGATATCCAGCAGCCCCTTACGAAGCTGGGTCTGCCAATTATTCAGATTCATTCCCGACCTTTCTCCAAAACAATTCGAACCATACTATTCCAATTGTGAATAATTAATGCGCTTATTCGTGTCATTTCGAGCGAGCCGTAGGCGAGTCGAGAAATCTAATTAAACAGATTTCTCCACTACGGGCCGCTACCCGGCCCTCCGGTCGAAATGACATAGGCGCAAATTTTAATCATAATTGCTATTATTCCTACGCTCATCTATAAAAATGTGTATATAGTATACTATATAACAGCCTACCGGAAAGTCAAGATAATTCCCCGAATTTTTTCTAACTTTTTTCAAACTGACCGATTTGTGGTATAGATTTTACTCAAACTGATCGAAAAACTTCAAGTATACTAACCTCAATTAAATTTTCCCGTTTACTCGTGCCTTAGGTACTCGTGCCTTAGCTTGCACCATAGGTGGTACTTGTGGCACAAGTACCTGTGGCACAAGTAGTAACTACCTTAAGGGTATAAATTGAAAATAACCAATTACGGCTTTATTCGCGGACATCTATTACCCTTAAGGGTATGATTTTTGATTTTTCAAACTGACCCCCGGCCAGTTTGAATAAATTTCCCCCAAATCCAGCAATAAATGCCCCAACCAAAACTTACGAAAAGCCGTGCTTTTCTTCAACCGCCTTCTGCGCAATCTCCGACAGCTTCATCCACCGCACCTGCCCGCTAAAATGCTCGTTTATGCGCGCCGCTGCTAATTCCAGCCCGCGCATCCCTGCATGCGACCCATTTGACGCTAACGACTGCCAGTGAGTATGAAAGACGATCGGGCTGCGATTACCAAACAGCTCTACAAGCCGCCCCGCCCCTCCGTCTTCTGTAATCAACCCATCGGCCAACTCTTGCGCTACACAAGGCCGGAAATTACTCGGCCAAAAGAAATCCGCACTGCCGCTTGGAACCGAAACTACTGCCTCTTTTTTAACCTTGTCCACATACGTTATGCTCGGCCCAACATACCGGCTTTCACGCTTGACATCCCGAAAGTAGTGTGTCAGCCGCCGATTATTCACCTGCTTCTCCGCCGCGAGTATAGCACGAGCGTATAACTGCTCATCACCCTTGAAAAAGCAAGGCTGAGTGATGCCGTTGCTGGGCACCCCTGCCTCCTTTAATATCGTCATCGCCCTGGCAAAATAAGCAGTCAACTCCTCTTGCGATGCTTCAGCCATCCATATATGCTCAGGCACATCAAGCAGCTTGTCCGTCTTCAGGTCCAGCGCAAGTGTATGAGTCAAAAGCTCCGGATGAATATCAAATTGCGCCATAATATTTTCGCGCACAAGCTCGATCCATCTTTTCATCTCGCCCCTGTCGTATCCAGCCAGGCCCTGCGTGACCGGCCCAAGGCCCGCCGGATAAGGTATCACGCTGAAGTCACCTCGCAGGCCGTACTTCTGAGCACACGTAATAAACTCCTCAAGAAGTGATATCGATATCCTCTGCTGAACCGTCGGTTTAATCTTATCAACCTGCTTCTGATAATAATAGAGCGGATTAATACATGGTACACCATCATCAACTATTAACGCTATCGGCAGCACTTCTTCATCCCTGCCGCCTTTTGAAAACGCGCCGCCACACCCCGACAGCAGCACCGCTGCCGCCGCCACACCAACACCACCGACAAAATCCCGCCGAGAAAGCCCCTGGCCTTTTTCCCGCTTGTCTGCGTTCTTCTCTTTCATTCCACTAACCCTCAATGAACACAGATTATTTTATCAAATTCATACTCATGGTCAACAATAACAAAATGCATCAACGCAGTGTATGAATTTGAAGTGGATTTCCGAAGTGTCAAAATCTTCTAACCAGCCCCACCACAACCGCCTCGATGCGGCAGTTGTCCGAATAAATAGGAGCATAATTCTCATTGGCTGGTTGAAGGCGTGCGCGCGTTTTTTCTTTGTAAAACCTTTTCAGCGTCGCGTTCTCATCATCGACGATAGCAACAACCATCTGCCCGTTATCAGCGACCTCGCTGCGACGGCATATCACCACGTCCCCATCGCATATCCCATCATCAATCATACTGTCCCCCTTTACCTCAAGCGCAAACGTCTGGTCACCATAGGCAAAATACGAACTAAGTGACAGACAATCTCTGTTCTCAATCGCTTCTATGGGTTCCCCGGCTGCGACTGTGCCGACAAGTGGTATCCCAGCCTCGTCGTTCTGTAAATTACGCCCCTTACTCTGGCCGGCCAGCCCCTTAAGCAGTTTTTGCGCTTTTGAAGTCAGGCTCAAAGAGCGTGCCTTGCCCGCTTGCGCCAAAAGCATGCCTTTTTTTCGCAGTTCGGCTATATGCTCGAATACGGTGCTTCGGCTGGTGCCGAACTGCGAGGCTAACTCCGCTATCGTCGGCGAATAGCATTGGCTCAGCTCGAAATCGCAGACCGCCTTTAATAACTGCAATTGACGGGGCGTAAGTTGGCTCTTCTGTCTGATTGTCTTGGTCTCCATCTTCCGAAACTCCTTTTTCGCTAAGATTCTCCATCAGGACCGCCGCCGCTACTGTTCGTTCGGCGCTATGAATAACACCCATCATTTCGCCAATTGCAGCTAACAGCCGCCCAAGACCATTTTCCTGCGCCAAAGGCCACGATCGACCTGGCCATGCGGAAACAAAATCCCCTCCCGGCCCGAATTTGCACACCGGCCCAATCTCTTCATTTACGCTATTGTCCATATACCTGCCCATTTTCCACTTCCCTGACCAACCAAATATATTTTTACGCCAAAATAGTAAAACTGACCTATTTGTAGTGAATGTCAAATTTAAGTCCATCCAGCACTTAAAATTTTTAAGTGCTGGGTTCCGCAATTTTGATTTTTGCACTTTGACTTTTGATTTTTCAAACTGACCGATGGTCAGTTTGAACACTAATTTCTATCGGCAATCGGCCCCAAAAAACCCTAACAAAAACCGAACAAAATCCAGCAATTTGAAAGTTTTTTTCACCCCCACGCCTGACAACCTGATACCCCCGATAATATAGGACATTACCGAACCAACCACGCTCAAAAACCAACTAACGAATCACCAACTACCTCAAAAATCACCGCAGAAACCCCAAATACACTCCTAAAACGCCTGTATAAAAAATTTTTTATTTTTCCTAAATTATCCTTGCAATACTTTCCGATGTAATACATAATGTATTAAGAGTACTAATACAATTGTCGGACATTAAATTCTTATAGAAACGCGAGAAAACAGTGGCAACAGATTTATGGATACAAATATCGCCGGGCTCAAATGACCCGATTTACGTTCAGGTCGCCCAGCAGATAAGCGAAACCATCGCCAAAGGCCGGCTTTCCAGCGGTGATAAACTCCCGGCAGTGAGAAAACTCGCCGCCGAATTGGTCATCAATCCCAACACTGTCGCACGGGCTTACAGCGTTTTGGAACAGGCGGGCCTGGTGACTTCTAAAACAGGTTCCGGCACATTCATCAGTGACCCCAAACTTCGCACCAGCGATGCCGCCGATATCAATACCCTTACCGAACGAATGGATACGCTGATAACGCGAGGACTTAATCTGGGCCTGAAAGCTAATGATTTAAGTACGCTGTTCAAAGGCAGAATAAGCAAATTCGTCAACAAAAAAAGTGGCAGGAACAAAGACAATGGTTGAAACTGTACTAAAAACAAAAGGCCTGACAAAATATTACGGCAGCAGACTCGCCGTTGACCACCTGGACCTTGAAATACCTCGTGGCTGTATCTGCGGTTTTGTCGGCCGAAACGGAGCGGGAAAAACCACCGCCATAAAACTGATGCTGGGATTACTGAATCCCACAACGGGCACCTCGCAATTACTGGGCTGCGACTCGGCCGAACTAACTCCTGCCATTCGTCAGCGTATCGGCTATGTCACTGAAGGCCACCGACTCTTCAGCTGGATGACCATTGCCGGAATTGAAAAATTCCAGCGGGCGTTTTTCCCAAATCAGTGGGACGATAAGTTTTTCAGCGATATGATCGAATATTTCAGCCTGTCGAAAAAGCAAAAGATAAAACATCTCTCCAACGGCCAAAGAGCACAGGTCTCGTTGGCTCTTACCCTGGCACCGAATCCGGAACTGCTGATAATGGACGACCCCACGCTCGGCCTCGACGCCGCAATCAGACGCCAGTTCCTCGAAGGAATGATCGAACTTATCATGCGCCAGGGCAGGACTGTGCTTTTTTCAAGCCACATTCTCGGCGACGTCGAAAGGGTCTCCGACAGAATCGTCGTAATTGACAAAGGGGTCCTCAGAGCAAACTGCAACCTTGAGCAGTTCAGAAAGGCGGTCAAGAAGGTAATGGTGCGCTTCGAAGAATCTGTCCCGGACACGGTCGATATCGATGGCCTGCTGCACTGCAGACGAAATGAAAAAGAGCTTGAGTTGATTCTAATCGGCACCGATGACGAAAAAATCAGCGATTGGGCAAGCAAGACAAAAGCCAGCGAGTTCTCCATCATCAAAATGAACCTGGAAGACCAGTTCATCGAATTCACCGCCCCTGCCAATCACAAAAGACTATTCGAATGGGAGCAAATTTAATGAGATTCATAGCACTAATACAAAAAGAGCTTCGCCAATGCCTGCCCTGGATACTGCTCGCGGCTATCTTCTTCCTTGTTTTAGGTAGCCTTGCCCTACGTAACGAAACACACCCTCGCAGCATCGAAGATCGTTACCCTGCCTTTACGCCCGGCTCCGATATAAGTATTTACCGCTACTCGTCTGACCCCGATGCACATTTTTCAAACCTTGTGAGGGTTTCACCATTGCACACAATCGGAAACTTTCTGATTCTGACCTCAATAGCACTCGGCTTGGTGTTGGGCGTTCAGCAGTTCTGGATGGCTGACGTCAGAAGAACCTGGGGCTTTACCCTCCACCGCTCCGTTACAAGGCAAACTATTCTGTTTGCAAAACTGGCTGCGGCACTTCTGGCCTTCGTCGCTGTGCCCGGCCTTATTTGGATTGTCTTTCACTGGTACGGCCGTCAGCCTGAAATATTGCCGCTGGCGCCAACCGCTCGATTTTTCATCGAGGGCTGGGTTTTCATAGCATTAGGCTTTGTGATTTATTTAGCTACCGCCCTTGTCGGCCTCTCAACCGCCAGATGGTACACAACAAAACTGCTCGGCCTGGCTTTCGCTCTCTGGATCTTTATAACCATCTGCGCACAATGGAGTTTGACGTTGGCTTTTACAACAATAATTGTCGGTGCCTTGGTCCTGTTGGCACAAATTTTTAGCACATTTTTGAACAGAGAATTTTAGTTCAGGGAAAAACTTATGAATCTTAAAAAGTCTTCAAAATATATTGCGGCTCCTGCCAAAATTTTCACTACACTTGTTATACTGTTATTTGCCGTCTGCATCCTGCAAGCGATTATTACAGGAATCGCTACTCTAAGAGACATGCCACTCAAACCTACTCAGACGCAAGACCCGCTTCGGAGAATATCGCGAGCCGGAAAGCTTTTCTTGCCTGACGGCACAATTCATCTGGCTCACAAGCCCGAACACAGCCGTATTCACCAAAGATACCAGCAGGAACAAATCTATGACGCAAACGACAAACTCCTTTGGCAAGGCATCCAGAACGCTAATCCCTACGAATACCTGTCATGGGCTTCTGCTCCTATTAATCCTTTCAGAGACAGACAAATGCAGGAAATGCAGCAAATCACGCCTGATTTTTCCAGGATGCTCGAAATACCGGTCCATTCACCGCAAAAAACCGAGCAGGTTTGGCGATATGACCCAAAGGCCGACTTCTTCATCGGATACAACTATTCCATACCGGGAGACATTGTCGGCTATATCGGTTCGACCGGTTTCACAGAATCAAAATCCGACGCCACACCATTCGGAAAGTTCAAGCTCTTCACCGCCTGGGTCCCAGACGATTATCTGAATCCAACTATGCTTTGGCAGACAAATCGCGAAATCTATCAAATCGACTTTGAAAAAAAACAGGTTTACCCGCTCTTTGAAAGTCCCGAATCAGATATTGAAAAATTCGAATTGCTCAATTGGAAACATTTAACAACTCAACAAACTGACTTGGAAATCAAATACCGACCTTTGCTCGTCTGTTTCACAAAGGACAAAAAAATACACCTGATAATGCAAAATACGCAGCAGAAAATAACCACAAATATCCCTTCGGATTGGGCAGATTGGTTTGAAAGTAATATGATGATCACTGCGACAGATACAGACATTTTTCTTTACCGCCGCGCAAGCGAGGCAAAAGCACCTCCTCCTCTTTGGAAATCACAAGAGGCACTGGTACAATACTGGCGCCAATACAACAGCAAACCTCATAAAAATTGGGTCGAACTCTATAAAATTGGCGATGCAGGCGGCCTCACACTGGTCAATCGCTTTGATTGGACCAGGCCCGCAACCGGCATAACTGAACGCAAAGATTTCAGTGAGCAAATTAAAGGTTATGTTACCAAATTCTCTCCGCCTTTATACGATTTGGCATGGCACTTCTTCGCAGAAAAAATATGGCAACGTGCTCGTCATGGTTCAGGTATGACCCAGGCATATGCAGATATTATACAAAGTTTTCGGCCGGGTAATAAAGCTGTGAATTGGATACTCACTATAGCGATGACAGCTTTTGCTCTCTGGCACAGTTGGGCAAGAAGAACTTCCTGGCCAAAACTCATCTTCTGGCTGGCCGTAGTAGCCGCATTCAATCTGGCAGGACTGCTCACCTATCTGGCCTTAAACCATACTGCCGTAATTAAATGTCCCGTTTGCGGCAACCATCGCGGCCTGGCAAGACTCGATTGCGTCCGTTGCGGCACCGAATTGCCAAAACCAGAACAAAGAGAACTCGACCTGATATTCAAAACTTAATACAGGCCTCGGTAATGTAACCCACTTGGCCTCGAATCAATCGAAACCACACAAGAGCAAAAGACCCCGGAGCTATTTACTTATCGCGTCATTGCGCCACAAGTGTAGGTATTGAAAATCCCGCCAGGCGGTGCTGACAATATCCAGATCGCCGTCACCATCCATATCGACAAGCTGAGTTCCCAGGTGACTTTCCTTGTCCCAATCGATCAGCCGTACCGCAAAACCGCCCTTCGAATCATTCTCAAATACGAAAAGACGTTCGTGATCAGGAGCGGGCGTTCCACGGTAAGGCATCGAGTGTTCACAGGTAACAATATCAATATCCCCGTCACGATCCAAGTCGCCCACGTCAAGATTATTCATCGAAAACTGCGTTGCGATAAGGTGTCGCTTCCACCGACCGCTGACTTTCGCCGGCTGTTCATACCAGTAGCAACTCGCGTTAGGATTGTGCCCAGGGTACCGTTCTTCTGTTACAACCACATCGAGTCGGCCATCACCATTCAAATCTGCCAGTTCATAGCGGTCTGCGTTAGTAGCTTTGCCAATATCGAATTGCTTCCAGTTACTACTGCCGTCACCCGGGTTCTTCCACCAGCAAACCTCACTACACCACCACGCCACGTTACGTGTTCCCGGCACCTGTCTTTCACCCTCAATTTTATAGCTGCCCGCTATATCAAGATACCCGTCACCATCCACATCCCCCAGAGCATATCCGGTTCCCTTTTCGCTGTATTTCGTGGCCGGCCAATCGCCGTCCGCTGGATTGTCCGGGAGCTCAAAATAATAGTCCTTAAGAATAATCTCCGGCTTACCACCCGGAACGATCTGACCGGCACTATACTGTTGAGTGCTTAATTTGTGATCGCAGATTTCAAGCGCCCCGATTCTGACTTTCTTCCATTCTGTGCCTTCACGGTTTGCCGCCTCATACCACCATTGCTCGTTACACCTAAGTCCTATAAAATCGCCAAAAGCATCGCCGTCAACGTCGATAGCCACCATTGCGTCAATATGTTCATCGACTGTGGTTCTCTGCCATTTTCCGGTCATATCGCCGCCGGGATTGCAGTAGAACCACTTGCCTGAGAGGATGTCCTGATAGCCATCGCCGGTAAAATCGCCAAAGCAAAGACCGAAATACCTTTTGTCACGGCTGTCATCGATCTGGATGTATTTGAACTTATCCAAAGCCAGTGGATTATTGCCGATTTTGTTTTCATATATCTTTACCGGCCCTGTCCAGTAGCTCTGCGACCCGACAATGTCAATATCACCATCGCCGCCGACATCACCAAAAATCCCCGCATACATCCCGTCATTGGAAATCACCTGCTCCTGCCACTTCAAACCTTTGCCGTCTGTGTTTAGAAATACAACCACTGGATATGGCGGCTTGTTCATCCACTTTTCATATTTGTGGTCCCGCTCGAATTTGGCAGCTAAAATATCTATATCACCGTCGTTATCAATATCCGCCGCGTCCAGGGTCTGGCAGAAATCGAACTTTTCGCTGACCTTGATCTCGTTCCAATTATCGGCCTTGACATCCTCGATTGACCCGGCTGTGTACAATGACACCGGAAAACCCGGCAGCTCGGAATGTGAAATAAGTATATCCAACAAGCCGTCTTTATTAATGTCGGCCAGCTTAATAGATGCGTTGTTGTCCCTCCAGGATTTATCTACTGGTGTAAACCACTTCCTGCCGAAAATATGTTTTTTATAATCGCCAAAGACGGCATCAGCCGGCGTTTCATACCAAAAACCGTTAAGAACAATATCCGGATCACCGTCGCCATCGAGATCGCCGACGTCCATTCCCTCATGCGACTCGTGTTCTAATACCTGCCCCTGCTGCCAAACGTCGGGCTGCTTTTGGAAATGGAAAGTCGTCCTGGTATGGGTCCTTATCACTATATCTGTTTTGCCGTCACCATTAAGATCCGCGGCACAGATATCCTTGATATATCCTTTCTGAGGACCGATTATGTGAATTTGCCAACTGTTCGGCTCAGTTGCTTTGTCATCAGGCAGCGGGTTCTCCAGCCATACAACATTGTAACTGTCTTCCTCCAAACCGCTGACAATATCCATATCGCCGTCAGTATCGATATCAACGAGAACTATTCGGTCAGCTCGAAAATTTTTGGCTTTTAATACGACAAACTTTTCCAAAGCTCCGCCGCTCGTATATTTGTACCAGACAAAGGATTCACTCTTGTTGCTTACCTTTACAATATCGCCAGCTTCATCATTGTCGATATCCGCCACAGCTACTTTCCCAGGTGCAGGGTCCAACTCCCTGCTCTCAAAGCTGACCCCGCCCCATACTAACTGATTGGTTAAAATACAAAATACGATACAAAAAGGTCCGAACTTCTTTATGAATTCCATTTTAACCTCTTTCCGGCCACATTGCTTTGACTGACATTTCCCATATTAAACGCTTAGCTGCGTCGCTAAGCCTAATTTCCATTAGAATATCAAGCTCATCTCGGAAAGTCTATGTTTTTGGGAAAAATAATCATGGACTTATACTCACTCGATGAATTTGACAGAATAACAGAAGCGATTGACATCGAACAATACTATTGCCCCTAAGGCAATACCAGCTATAATATCATCATCATTTTGCTCCAATCTGACAGTATTTTATTTTTGCGATTATTGTGGCGGAAATATCCTTGAAATGAAAACAAAACGCAAAGACTTCCAGGTACGTCTGTCGGCTGGTTTTATTTATGCAATGCTG
>SDBT01009380.1_pt1 | contig 15877 bp, 12 predicted proteins | sample 2277101 | NCBI WGS metagenome assembly SDBT01 (sample SAMN10404973, study PRJNA504765) | marine sediment metagenome | isolation source: marine sediment core GS10_PC15, 103 cmbsf | place: Arctic Ocean: Southern Knipovich Ridge | collected 2010 | reverse complement strand
CTCAATACCTCATCATCAACGTACCCTTCCGCCACGGTAAGAGCGGGGTATCGAGCTGCAGGCTTCCAGTCTGGAGCCTGCTTCGCAATCCCAAGTGGGAGCACATTATAGCGACGTACAACTATACGCTCTCCGCTGAGATGAGCATCAAGGCACGAAACTGCTTCATCCGAGCAGCGCCTATGTACAAACGCAAGATCTCCTCAGATCGAAATCAGATCGGCTCATGGAAGCTGGAAACTGAAGACGGCAAGGGAGATGGCGGCGGTGTCTTTGCCACTGGCATCGGCGGGACGATCACTGGTCGAGGAGCTAACGTTCTTCTCATCGATGACTTCTACAAAGGCATTGAAGAGGCAGAGTCGGAAACCGTACGCCGCAGAGTCAGGCACAACTTTGAATCGAACCTGATGACGCGGCTCAAGCCTGTTCACTTTGTACTGATCATCTGCAACCGATGGCACGTCGATGATCTGGTGGGCTGGATATTTCGGAAGAACGATCCGAAGAGCAGCGACTATGATAAGAAGTTTCCCAAGTTCGAAGTCATCAAGCACAAAGCATGGGACGACGAGAAGGGGTGGCTCTTCCCCGAGTGTTACTCGAAAGAGTGGTACGAAAGCGTGCAGGGCATGGTTGGATCGTACGCATGGAACGCTCAGGCACAGCAGGAGCCTGCTCCTCGAACGGGCAATCTGCTTGATATCAGTAAGGTTAATATCGTTGACCTCAATACAGAAGCAGAGCGAGCAGTATGGAACGAGAAGCCGTGGCAGCGAGCATGGGATCTTGCTTCGTCCGAGAAGGAACGGATGAAGGATGATCCCGATTTCACTGTCGGCACCAAGGCTTGCTTCGTTGATAACTGTCTGTACGTAGACGATGTGGTCTGGGGCCAGTGGGAAGCAACCAAGCGCGAGAAGATGTTCATCGAGGTTGCTGTCGGTGACGGATACATGATCCCGGTTGTGATTGAAGTGGTTGCTGGATACAAGGACGCTTACACGAGAGTGCGCGATCTTCTCAACCCCAAGGGGGTAGTGGTCAAGCCTTTCTATCCGTCAGGCACAGGCGACAAGGTAGCAAGGGCCAGCTGCATCGAACCTGCATTCGAGCTGGGACGCGTCTTCATCAAGAGGGCTGCATGGAACGAACGCTTCCTGGCAGAGCAGGGAATGTTCCCATCAGGACAGCACGACGACTTCACCGACTCGCTCGTCGTTGCTGTCTATGATCAGGCTCATCGTGGACGTGGCAGCTTCGAGCTTCAGTAGGAACCCACCGCAAGGCGGTAGCGGGGTGAGGAGATAGCTTATGTCATTCGGAGGTAGTGGATTCTCAAGCGGCGGTACTCAGGGTGCTGCTCTTGCGATTCAGTACGGTGGACCACTCCAAACCATTGCCGAGCTTCGCGCTATTGGCGAAGTGGACCGCAATGATCAGATGCAGCGCCTCGTTGAAGACAAAGGCGTCAACTATCGGTTTGATCTTGAAGGTGTTGGTGTCGATGACGGCGATCTAATCATCACTCCCACTGTTGGTCCAGGCCGCTGGTTCAAGACCTCTGAGCCCGGTGGTGGTCCTCCTGCTGTTCACGCTCCCTCCCATACAGACGGCTCGGACGATATCCAGAGCGCAACCGCAGGACAGATAGGGCTGGCCACTGCCGCGCAGATCACCAAGCTCGACGGCATAGAAGCTCTGGCCGATGTGACTGGGACTAATCCACCGCAAGCCCATGCCGCCAGTCACGCCGAGAATGCGAGCGACGAAATTCTCGTCGAGGGACTTGGCACAGCGGAGACAGATCCTCTCCTCGCGCTCATGCCGGATGGAAGCGGCGGTCTCGCGTTTGGATCAGTCGGCGGATTACTCCAGCCTGGAACTGATATCATCACGGCGGCGATCACGGCTCTGGCGGCTGGCGGCGGGAAAGTAAATCTCGACGCGGGCGTCTTTACGATCGATGCTGCCGACACGCTCTTCGACAAAAGCAACGTTGTCATTGAAGGACAGGGACCAGCCACGATTATCGATCTCACTGGAACGACTGCAACCAAGGCATTCAACATCGGCGCGTTTGATAACATCACGATCAAGAACCTGACGATCAAGCTGAATGACGCAGGTGGTGGCCTGACTGGTATCGTCTTCGCCGCAGGACAGACTGGCCACAAGGTCGAGAACGTTATCTTTGAGAACGTCCAGGGTGTGAACACCGCATTCATTGATGTCAACACCAGCGACAGCGACATTGCAGGTTGTGCAGGCACTGTGACTGCTGGAACGATTGCAACGGCTATCGTCTCGGCAACAGGACCATCAGGCTTGAAGGTGAGTCATTGCCGATTCGACGGTGCGGAGACTGGAATCTCTCTGTTCCATGATGAAGCAGAGGTCAGCCACTGCGACATCACCGACTTCAAGACCGGATTCGCAATCTCGTTCGCGGGTGATCGGTGCAAGATCAACGGTGGCAGAATCACATTTACCACTGGCGCTGTGGCCAACACAGCCATCGAGCTTGCGGGAACGGCAGACAATACGACCATTGACGACGTGACGATTATCGGAACAGGGAACACCAGCACAAGCTCTATCGGGATCAACGTCAACGGTGGAGCGGACAAGTGCTCCATGACAGGGTGCAGATTTATTACGTTACCGGGCAAAGGCGTGAATGTGTTTGGGACGAGAGCGTCGTTTACAGGATGCCACTTCCAGGGGAGCAGTGGAACGGCAGCCGCGATTACCTTGAATGGTCCTGGTTCTTCGATCACGGGTGGACACATCGAGGACTTTGACACCGCGATCGACTTGGTCACGTCCGGGGAATCGACGGTCAGCAACGTCAACATCATCCTGCGAAGCGTATCAGGAGCCAGGGGTATCAAAGTCGTTGGCAACCTTTGCACGATTACGGGCTGCAACATAGACGGGAACGGCGCAGCAGCCTCCAACATCGTTGGCATCGAATTGGCCTCTGGTGGTGATGGAGGTACTATCACCGGTGGAAGCATCAGGAACTTCACTGCAAACGGAACCGCGATTGCCGTCACGGGCACACATACTGACGCCACCATAACAGGCGTTCACATTGACACCGTAAGGTTTGGGGTTACTGTTGCCACAGGAGCATCGAGAGCAAAGATCATTGATTGCACAATAAGGACGCTCAGTGGTGATGGCGTTACACTGACGTCAGTTGCAGACTGCAAGGTGAGTGACTGCCACTTCTCTACTGTTACAGGAACGGAGATTCTAGAGACTGGGACAACTAACTTTACCCAAATCAATGATAACTGGTTGAAGGGTGGTACGATCACGACGGTTGGTAAGAACTCAGAGGTCACTGGCAACTTCCCAGACGTCAAACAAATCATCTGGTTCACAATGCCTGAGCCTGACAAGATGCGGATCGTCAGCGTCAAGTGGCCAATAATCCGGATCGATGCTGCGAAGTATTCTAAGGGCATCAACGTCACAAAGGTTCTCGGTGCTCTGGATACAAGCGGCACATATACGGTGGTCGTCGAGGACTGGGATGATCCTGCTGATGGTGCTCCGAACTCGGTTGGCTCAGCTGTCATAGCGGCAGCGTTGGAGGATGACAGCGGAGCTATTGACATCGACGTCGCTGCAGGACGCTACTTGATGGCTATTCCTCCGGTGACGGATGCGAACTGGGTCAACATCGGCGTCGAGTTCACTCCGAAGACTAACTAAGGGGAAGAGATGGCAGACACGACAAGGACTGGCGCACAGCTAAAGGACGCAAACCCTTCTGAGTTCGCTGCTTTGGTGGATGAAACAGTCTATACCATGGGCTTGGACACTTTGAGAGGGCACATCACAATCAGTGATGGAGGTGGTGTCGTTCACATCGTATCAATGCGCGCTTTTGGTGCTGCTCTTGCTGCTGTCTCTCAGGGAACTCTCGATGAGATCATAGCGAAGCTTGTGGACCTTCACTGCCCGGTGTAAGGAACAGGTAAATGGCGATTCTTGATGGGTTGGATTTGATGGAGGCGATTGAGGAAGGGCTTGAACAAGAGATTCCTGCTTATGAATGGTGGGAAGATGAAGATGAAGAGGAAGAAGAGTAGATGGCTCTGACCATAGCTGGTGTACTTAGAGATTCTGGTGGTAGCCCCGTAACTGGCGGCTCTTCCAAAACGATGGTGCTGTACAAAGATGGCACCTTGGTTGAGTCTGTTGAGACGAGCACCATCGATGGAACCTATGCCTTCGCCAGCTTTGCTGCATCTGCTGGCGATAGCGTCATGGTCGTCGTGGAAGGCGAGACAGAAAAAGGTTCTATCAGTTCAGTTACAGATGGGACTACCAATCTGACCTCCTTTGATGTGCGTGACGATCGCATACGGATTCGAAACGACAACGGCGGTAGCACCACGATTGCTGATATGGCTGATCGCGACAAAGACGACGACGGGACGAATCTTTTCTTCACAGCTAACACGGGTGCGCCCGATCTTCTGACGCTGGACGCTGGACGTAACCTTGAAGTCGTTTCAGGTAACACGTTCAAACCTACTGGCGATTGCGATATAGGAAGCGACACCGTTGGCGGGACTTCGGTATTCATCGCTGGCACGTGGGAAGAAACCAGCGGCGATGACCTGAACATGAAACGCGCGCTCTTGGACGCGACCGGCGGTTCATTCACGGCTGGCAGCGGAACGGTCACGTTCAGCGGCAACGCCATAATCACCTGGGTTGGAAATTCAATCACGATTGCCAGTCTGACTATTGACACGACCGCTGGTTTGAGCATGTCAGGAACAATGACCGTTTCGGGTACGCTGACGCTAACAGACGGCAACTTCAATGGATCAGGCACGCTGAACTGGACTGGTGCGACCTGCACAATGGCTGCGGCCTTTGGATTCAACGGCACGAGCAACAATGGCGTGATCAATATCACAGGAACAGGTGCGCAAGCTGTCAGCAGTAGCGGTGGAATTTTCCCCGGCGTCAATTTCAATAAGGCATCGGGTACGGTTACATTCACCGGGGATGCTGGAGATAGCGACAGGTTCATCATCATCAAACCGTTCACGCTGACTTCAGCGACGGCTACTGTAGATTTCACGACGAACAACGTCTTCTTGAAGTTGATTGCACCTGCAGGTTCAGGCTCTATTAACACATTCTCTGTCACTCCTGGAATTACTCTATTCAAGTTGGAAGTGGACAGTGATGCTAACACGACAATTGCAGGTATAGCTACGATTAACGACGACATGGTTTGGACTGATGGAAACTTGAAGCTGGTTACTGACGAAGATACAGACCGCTTTGACGTCCATGGCGACATCACTGCTGCGGTGGGTGCAGGCGCATCCGTCCTAGATAACAGGGCCACCATTCGGCTGGTAGGAACAGGCGCTCAGCTAATCACCAATAACGGCATGTGGTGCGCCTTGCAGATCAACAAGCCTTCTGGCACAGCTACCTTCGATGGTGACGGTGCTAACGAATGGGCAATCTCAGGTCAGTTTGAGCATACGACTGGTGCCGTGGACTGGACGACGAACACCGTTCGCATCGTCGTGGCCAAGCCTAATGGTTCCGGCACCTTCCGCGATTTCGATCCAAACGGCACTGCTCTGTACGCGCTTGAATTGGATGCTATCGCGGACACGATAATGATCAGCGCATTCACCGTTGCGAACAATCTCTTCATCACAGACGGTAACTGGACCCAAGGGGCTAGTGGAAACGTCCAAGTCAGTGGTAACATCATCGTTGCTGCAACTGGTGGTGAAAATGGATCTGGCCACGATGCACTGATTACGATGGTCGGGTCTGTCGCTACAACTATTACTATGGCCGCTGGTGGTTTCGTGCCGCTGCTCACCATCGATAAAACGAATGCGACTGATACCGTCACTGTCTCCGGCGGCAGCCTGGACACCAGCAAGAATCTGACGATGGAAAAGGGACATCTGATCCTGGATGGCGTTGGCATGGACCTCGGAGCAGATCGTGTTATCAAAGGAAGTGGTGCGTCTACAATCGAATTTATTGGTACTGGTGATGTGATCGCGGACTGGGGATCGAACGTAACGACTCCAACGGCAGATGCAGTCCTTGTCAACAAGACCTCTGGGAAGGTTACCTTCTCAGAAGACATGACCTGCGATGACTTCCAAAAGACAGCAGGCCAAACCGTAGAGCTTGAAGCTGGAGCAATCTACAACGTCAACGCTGGTGGAGTCTATAAGTCGCTCGGAACAGAAGCGAGCCCAGTCACATTCGAAACAACGATAGCGGCGACTCAAGCAACCTTCACGCTTGGTGCCGGTGTCGTTCAGGACGTACACAGGACCGAGGCTACGGATATCGATAGCAGTGGCGGTGATGAGGTTGATAACGTTGCAGGCAATAGCAGCAACTCTCCGGGTTGGGATGACGGACCGGTACTGGTTCCAACATTGGCTGGTGCCATATAAAGGCGAAAGGGAAAACTGATGCGTAGAGCACACGGCGACAACATCTCATTTGAGTACAGGATTGCTGATATCGTAATACCTGTCAGCGGAGGTGACGGCACTGATCTCTTCCAGCTGGTGAAGGATGACCTTGGACCGAACCAAGGGTATTACGAAAGGATCATCTCATGGGAGGTGATCGAGAACGCTGCTGCGTTCCATGCTGGCGTTGATTCCGCTGCCCTGACAGACAAGTTCCTCGTCCGCGCAACGAACGCGGGGTTGAACCTCGCCGTCAGCAGGCAGTCCTTGGAAGACACTTTTGTGAGATCGACGACTGCTGGCACGGTTGCTGCCAAGGTGATCCTGTACCTCGCAGATGAGAATGTGCTCTGGTCCACTCCTGAGGACTAAGGGCCAGCCTGATGCTGGTTCTGAAACATGACAAAGAGCTGAAGAGAGAGCCTGGGACGTGGCGGAGTTTCAAGGTGTCTCTCAGAGGTAAAAGGATTGTGACAGTGAGTTGTCCAGACTGCGGAAAGATCGCTTCACTGTCAAGCCACAACATCGAGAAGGATGGAACAGTGATGCCAAGCCTTGAATGTCCGTACAATGAGGATGGCTGCACCTTCCACGACCATGTGAGGTTAGAAGACTGGTGAGCAATACCTGGATGAACGCAAGAAGGCGCAGAGCCTTCAACCAGATGATGCAGTCCGCAAGGCGCTCTCAGGCGCAGCGTGGTCTATCGTTGCAAGGCAAGTCAACGCCGAACCCTGCGACGGAGAGTGGATTCTCTACGCTGTGGGGCACTGACATTATCATTCCAGATAGTGACACGCTCTTCAAAGCGTTCTCAACGGCAGAGCGCACCAGAATCTATTCGACGATGACTGTGGTATTCTCCTGCGTGAAGAAGCTCTACACCTCAGCTATCGAACCGCCTCTTACAATGATGAAGAAAGGACCAGATGGCGATGAGCTGGTCGAGGAGCATCCTATCCTGGATATTCTCGACAGGCCGAACATGGTCATGAGCTTTGGTGACATCATCACCCATCTGATTCTGAATCTCTTCCTCACTGGTGCTGGGTACTGGTGGGAGATGAGGAACAATGCTGGCATGCTGAATAGCATCTGGCCTGTGCCTACGGCTTGGGTCAAGGAGCTATGGAAGAATGGGCAGCTGGTTGGTTTTGAAGTCAAACAAACAAATAAGAAGCCGGTCCCTGTTGAACCCAATGACATAATGTGGATCAAGTTCCCGGACCCGCTCAATCCGATTGGTTTCATTGCTCCTCTTGAACCGGCAATGCATAACGTCGAGACGGACCAGGAGCAAGAAGCATACATCATTGAGATGCTGAAGAACGCCAAGGTTCCAGGCTTTGTGATGAAGCAAAACGATCCCTGGACCGAACCTCAGATGATCAAGGCGAACGCGAAGCTTGAGGAAAAGGTTGGTCGGGGTGCTCGCGGTGGTGCGCTCTTCCTCAGCGGCGACAATGCAGATATGGAGTTGCTTGCTCCACTCAAGGACCTGGACTGGCCTGGACTGGCAAGCCTCAGCGAGACGCGCATCTGTTCAACCTTCGGCGTGCCTCCTATCCTGATCGGCCTGAGGAGTGGCCTGGACCGAGCGACCTACTCGAACGCTGAGCAGGCAGAGACGCACTTTGTCGAGAATACGATGGTTGCCTTGTGGACCATGATCGAAGAGGCGTTGACTCGCAACCTCCTGCAGAACGAAGGCATCGAGGATCACTGGTTCAGATACGACCTGAGCAACGTCCGTCAGCTGCAGGAGAACGAGGGCGAGATATCAGACAGAGCGCTCAAGCAGTTCCATGGTGGACTGATCACCAGGAACGAAGGCCGCGAGATGATCGGCAGGGAAGCGTTCGATGAAGAGATCGGCGACGTCACCTTGCAGCCTCTAGGCTTGGTTGAGATCGGAACCGATGGTGAAATGAAGCAGCGGATGAAACCTCTCCAGCTCGATACAGGAGAGGACGCCGACGAAGATATTGGTGATGACGAAGACGCGAAGGCTCTCAACAGGATAGCAACAAGCGATGCTGGGACTGGCAACAACGGAAGTTAGAGGCAAAGCCAACCCGTTCAGGAACGGGCCTGCTTTGCTTCGATCTGCACGAGCAGATGGATGGTTCCCTGCATTGCGTGATGCTATGCAGGCCGTCCTCTTTTCGCAGTTCAATGAGGCTGCGAAAAGAATACGTGCTGGAGAGGAACCGTTCGACGACGCTCTTCTGCTTGAGTGGAGAGATGAGATCTTCGCGGTTCAGCGTCCCCTGACCATCAACATGGTCAGAGAAGGCGTTCTCCTGGCGAAGGACGAGTTCAGTGGATCAACTGTTCCATGGAACTACTTTGGCAAGCAGGAAGAAGGCGAGATCATCGGTGAGGTTATCGTCACCCCAGAAGGGGACCTCGATGAACTCGCCTTTGTACAGCAGGACTTCTCAGAGATCGACGAGCACTTGAATGCTATTGCAAGCTCACAAACGAGACAGAGCGGAAAAGTGATCCAGGGAGTATTCGAAAAGGGAGCGGAAGCGGGGCTTACCCCGAGGCAGATAGCAAAGGAACTCCTCAGCAAGGGAGCCACTTCTTCGATCAACAGGGCACGCATGATTGCTCGGACTGAAACAATCTGGGCCTACAATCGAGGAGCAATGCAGACCTATAAAAGCATCGGGGTTGTGACGAAGGAGTGGATGGTCACTGCTGACGACTTACTTTGTCCTTGGTGCGCATCAATGGATGGTGCTGTCGTTGGTGTTGATAGTCCATTCTTCGGAGCTGGGGATTCGCTGAACGTGGTGCGGGACGAGAGATCGCTGACGCTCAACTTCAAGATGGACGTTGGCCATCCTCCTCTGCACCCAAACTGCAGGTGTGTCCTGCTTCCAGTCTTGACACAGGTTTCGGTTCCGGTCCTTATTCCAACCTGATGGAGTTTGACGGATGCCGTTTGCGAACGAACATGCTGCTCGGATCAAGAAGCCGAGTCTGTATAAAAGGCTCCGCAGAGAGAACGATAAGGGCGGAGACGGTATTGACTTCATCTGGGGAGTGCGGAAGGACAATGACAAGGTAGAAGTTCAGGCGATCCGGTTTGACAAGAACAAGTTCACGCCTAAAGAGGCAAAGGAATGGCTGAAAGAACACGACTTCAAAGCCATCCTATTCGAGAACGCGACCGGTGGCAGCACCAAGGATAAGAACAAGGAAGGCGACAAGTCATCGCACCTGAAGAAGAAGAAGAAAAAGAAGAAGAAGAAGAAACCTGGACAGCTCTATTCATCGAGCGAGAAGAAGAAAACGTCCGAGTACGACGAAGCTAAAACATTCGAGTGCGACGAAAGCGGCATAGAGATCGAGCAGACCGCCTCAGGCAAGTCAGAAGGAGGAGCAAACGTGCTTACACTAACCAAGCCCAAGGCTGACAAGAATATCTACAAGGTCATGCACAACACTGATCACAGGATCAAGACGGGCACGGCTACAGTGGAAGGGAAGTCCGAGCATGATCCTGGCTGGGTCGAAGGGTATTCTGCTGTATGGGACAACGTTGATTTGGTGCGCGAGGTCTTCCGCAAGGGGGCGTTTGCCAAGAGCATTCCTGAAATGGTCCCTGGTGGAAAAGTGAAACTCATGTTGAGACATTTTCGCGACGGCGGAGATGTGAAGGACATGGTTGGCACCATCGAGCGTATGGAAGAGGACAACTTCGGCTTGTTTTTCCATTCAAACTTCGATGAGGATGACCTCTCTCAGATGACCCGTCAGAAGGTGGTTGCTGGTAAGATTGATAGTGCCAGCGTCGGGTACCGAATGGTTACTTGGGGGTTCACAGAGATTGATGGTGTGGAGGCTCTGGAGCACACTGAAGCTAAAGTTCTGGAGGTCACTCTCACACTAAGACCAGCAAATCCTCTCGCTGCTCTGACCGGTGCTAAGTCGGTCGGACAAGCAGTGAGTGAAATGAGGTCGTTTGCCAAACTGCTGAACACTGATCCTGAGTCGCTGACACCTGAGGAATCAGGCCGTCTGCTCCAGGATCACTTCGGCAGCGTTGAGCAAGCGAGGGAGTTCGGTAAAGGCTCTGTTGCCATTACCGAGCATCTCGACGGTCTACTCAAGGCTGCTGAGCCGCAGAACACAGAAGAGGGAACCGGAGGCACGGATGAAAGTACTGCCGCCTCCATCTCTTCTTCTGCCGATCTGCACAGGCAAACTTTGAAAGAGATCGAACTTCGACGCATAGCCGTGCGTCGATAACTCAACAGGAACAAGGAACAGTGCCATGTTATTTGATCTGAAAAAGCTCCGCGAGGAGCACACACAGGTCCTCAATGACTGGGAGGAATCCATCAAACTCCAGGGTGAGCTTGATGGCAAGACCGACCAGACGGACGAGGACAAGAAGAAGGTTGAGACCCTGAAGGCCACAGGGGAAGAACTCAAGGGCAAGGCCGACAGCATCGAGAGCAAGATGAAGATCGCCGAGGACATGGCCAAGCGCCGTGCCACGAACGAGACCGCTGGCAAGCTGGCCGAGCCCGCACAGCCGGGTGCACCGTTCGATGCAGAAGGCAAGAACCACGGGGTTCCTGCGCAGCCGAACGATCACCAGAAGGAAGAGCGCATCAAGGAGGGCTACTTCTGGGGTTACGTCAGGAATGGATCGCAGGTCGAGATTCCGGACAAGGCGCTCGATGAGATGCGCCCGAGTGGAAAGACCTTCCAGGAGGGAGCTTCCGGCATCAAGCTTCCTCGCCATCTCGCGCAGATGGTGCAGGGTCCTGCGGCGTACAACGCGAAGATGCTTGGGAAGTACGACGAGCTTGCAGGTAAGGCGGTCGGCGACGATCCCTTCCTGACAACCGATGCCAACTTCCCTGAGGTCATGGCTCCGCCGGAGTTCATGACCGAGCTGTTGGAGCTGCCTCCAGAGCCTCCGTTCCTCTTTGATCGGGTCCGCAAGGTTCCGACCAAAACGGGGACCATCCGCTGGCCGAAGGTCACCCAGACCGATGGCAGTGAGTACGGCGGGGTGGTCGTGGACTGGATCGGCGAAGCTGGCGAGAAGCCGAAGACTGAGCCGATCTTCGAGCAGGTCTCGATCCAGACTCACGAGCTTGCAGCGCGTACCGAGATCTCTCGGACGCTGCTCTCTCGCTCTGTGATCGACATGACGCAGTTCATCGGACGCGAGTTCCGAGGTGCGATCATGAACGAGAAGGACAACGTGTTCCTCACGGGTTCCGGGGTTGGTCGCCCTCTGGGTATCATGAACACGTCCGGTGTTCGCACTGTGGCTCGGCAACTCGCAGGCGATGTGTCCTACGATGATTTGGTCAACATGGAGCACGCGATCCGGGTCAACCATCGTGCTGGCTCTGTCTGGGTCATGGCTGACGATGTGATCAAGATCCTCCGGAAGAAGAAGGACACGGATGGCCGTCCGTTGTTCGTGGAGAACTCACGCACAGGCGCGTTCGACATGCTCTTCGGCAAGCCGGTGATCGCAACGCATCGCCTGACCGAGGAATTCGATGATGTGGTGTTTGGCGACTGGAGACAGTACATCGCACCCATCGAGACGGATGTTGTGATCTTGCGCTCAGACCATCGCAAGATCGAGAACAACATCGTGGTGTTCGTTGTCTTCATCATGTGCGGCGGTAAGCCCGTGCAGGAGAGAGCGTTCGTCCGTCTCGCAGCGGTTGGCTCCTAAAGAGCTGACCTACTAGGGGAAACTCAAAAGGTAAATACAAACAACAAGGAGTAACCTGAGGTTCTAGCAAAAGGTCCTGATTGTGCCTACTGGTTGCAGGTACACTTTCAAGTCCGGCTGAACGATGGAGGCGCGTATCCCCCCACGCATTTCCGTTTGCGCCATGCCGGAAGGATCTTCCCTAGCGAGAAGGGAAGCTAGGACACACTCGAAGAGGAACTTATGAACTTCAGAGCAGTAAAAGACTTCGAATGGCAAGACTCACGCGGGAGTAAGTTCCACGTGACTAAGGGTCAGGTGATAGAGATTGACCACCAGTCACACATGGATCAGCTTCTCGCGCAGGGTTATATTTGCCATCGCGATTTCTCTTACCAGGATCCGTACGGCGGGAAGATGGGAATCCCTGCGCCTCAGTACACACAGACCAAGCGGGTGGGTATCTGGATGTACACCAGCTCGCACTACTCTGGTGGACGAATCCACATGTACCAGTACGCGTGGTGCTTGGCAGAAGCAGGATGTGAAGTCTATTTGATTACGAATACGATTCCTCGATGGAAGGATGACTATCCGCACTCGAACAGACTTCACTTTCTTATTCTGGAGCAGGATCCTATTCCTCCAGATTTGGATCTGGTTGTAACGGACAGCAAGACGAACCTCGGGGCTAAGTCCTTGATCTTCAAGAGAGCACATCCGCATGTGCCTTTCTTGTGCATGAACTTTGAAACGCCAAACTGGGTTGCAAAGTACGACGAGGGATATTCCAGGGGCTTGCAGGTCTCAAAGAACGTCTTTCAAGAGTCTGATGTCTTACTGGCAAACAGCCAGCTCTCAGGAAAGTATCTGATGGAATGGCTCAATCAGGATAAGCCTTGCCATGTCATCAGGCCGTCAGTGAACACATTCGCTCTTGAAGCCTCTCTCAAGGTTGGCGGGATCATCACCACTGGACGGCCTTACGCTGTCTGGTCTGCTCGCTCTCCTGCCTACAAGGGAGGGAGAGTAGCCGTCGATGCTGTCTGGGAGCTTGAAACAGATATGGATCTGGTGGTGTTCGGGGCTATCGATAGCATGCCGAACGATACCCCTCGGCATCGTATGATCCAAATGAGCGATCACAGCGATGAAAAGAAGTTCGCTATGATGCGTGATGCGCACTTCGTTCTTGCACCATCCAAGTTCGAAGGCTACGGCATGGTTCCTGGCGAGGCGCTCTCTTCAGGAACGCCCTGCATCGTCTACGATCTGCCGGTCTTGCGTGAGGAATACGGGGAGCCGAAGGGTCTTGTGTATGTTGGATGGGGCTGTGAGAAAGAGTACAAAGCGGCAGTGAAGCTGCTTGCCTCAAAGGACAAGATCGAGGTGGACTCAGAGAAGATCGCAGCCAAGCATGGCATGAAGGCGATGGCCTCTATCATCGAGAGCACGCCCCTGCACAACTTCAAGAAGAAACGTGTCAGCGCTCAGCTAGTCGCCTATTGGGGTTTCGTCCCAGAGTCACTCGAAGCAATCTATCCGTTCGTCGATGAAGTCTTCGTAGCATTCGGTAGGGTGCCCCATGCTGCGAAGATCGACGACGGATCTCTTGAACGACTGAGAGCATTCCCGGATCCTGATAACAAGATAGTCATCAAGGAAAAGGAGCTGTGGGAGGGTGGCAAGTATGAGATGCGCAACTGGGCGTCGAAGCAGGCGACCGGCAACTACATGCTTCTTCTTGATGGCGATGAGATCTGGACCGGCATGGAAGAGTGGATGGAGAAGCGCACACCCTTTGGCTGTCCTCGATGGGTCAACTTCTGGCACAACATTGACTATTGGATTCACGACACGGCCAAGCTTGCAGGCACGCGCTGGGGAAGGAAGGTTGATCCTCATGGCTCGACATGCCCACACTACAGATGGTCGTGGTGGCGTCCAAGCTACTACTTCATCAGACATCCTCAACCCGTGGACCAAGCACAGGAACCAATTCACATCATTGACAGCCTCGCAGCGGAAGAGGTTCCAGAGTGCATCATCTATCACCTCGGCCACGCTCTGCCTAACGAGGTTATGGAAGCGAAGCACGACTTCTACCTCAGTAGGGATGGAAGCGATGCAGGCCGCATTCAGAGAAAGAAAGCTTGGCACGATTGGAGTGGCAAAGCTGGAGACTGCGGCGATGGCATCGTAGCTAATGTGGACTGGGAGCTGCCAGAGATCGTGCAGCGAGCGTTTGATTCTGCATACAACATGAACAAAGAGAAGGTGCTGATATGAGCAAGATCAGCACAGTCAAAGTAATGGGCTTGCAGCGCACAGGCACGAACCTGATGGTGATGATGGTTCAAAAGAACTTCATCAACGTGAAAATAACCGACCGTAGAAGTGGTTGGAAGCACGGTCGCTACTGTGCCAAAAGAAGGATTGGCATCGATCCAAAGCTGATCGTCATGGTGAAGCATCCGCTCTCGTGGCTTGCGTCAGCATACCGATGGAGAGGGAAGAAGAAGTTCTCCAGGTTCAACGAGTACCTTGCTCAGACTCACGAGATCGAGATCTGGAACGCAGCGTACAAGCATTGGCTTGAGGTCAACATCAGGCATAAGATCTTCGTCCTGTACGATGATCTAATCAAAGACTTCCAGCATGGGATGGATGTCATTGGATTGAATCTTGATCTGAGAATGAAAGCGAAGAATTACCTGTTCATTCCTAATGGAAGAATGGGTACGGACGGTTCCGAACAGAGTAAACAGTTCAACCCAAGCTACTATCTGAACCAAGAGTACTTGAAGATGTACAACGGTCTTGGCATTGGTCAAGTGGCTGACAGACTTGATTGGGACGTTGTAGACAAGTTAGCAAACGAAACTGGTGGATCGAAAGAGTGGCTCTATGAGCTACGAATGAAAGGGAACGAAGTTGCCCGGCAACCTGCGTAAACTTCTGAACGAAGAGAAGTTCCTTCTCTACGCGCTTGTGCGGATGTACAAGCCGAAGAGGATGATCGAACTCGGCGTGTCCGAGGGCAAAAGCTCGTTGGCCATCGCTCTTGCAATGGAAGACAACGGCTTCGGTCTTCTGACCTCTGTTGACAACTGGAGCCGCAGGCATGGCGGGAAGGCTGGTGGACCTCAGAAGGCGCAGGCTCTCCTCGACAGCTGCGGGGTTGGAAAGCACATCTCTCTGGTCGCATCTGATAGTCAGGAGTTCTTGAAGGCGCAGAAGGAAGATTCTCAGGACATCGTTTATGTGGATGCAGGGCACGACTACGACGAGGCGATGCAGGATACGTTAGAAGCGATCAGGGTAGCGAAAGAGTTTGTGATCGTGCATGACTCTAAGAACCTCAAAGGCGTCAGGGATGCTTGTCTTGATATCGAGAAGGGATTCTTCATAGACGCTGGACGAGGTTATTGGCTCTACCGGATTCCGGACGTTAGGTGGATCGGATGATCATTGCTTGTGCAGGCATGTACAGAGCAGGTTCGACGTGGCAGTACAATGTCGCTCGTCTCCTGGTGCCTTCAGGCGCTTGGTGTGGGTACGCACACGGTACCGATCATTTGAAGCAGATCATCGATGAAAACGAACACGCGGTCATCAAGTGCCACCCGTTCCGATGCGAACTGGTGGAACATGCTGATCTCGTGTTGACTTGCCATCG
>SDBT01009379.1_pt1 | contig 15878 bp, 21 predicted proteins | sample 2277101 | NCBI WGS metagenome assembly SDBT01 (sample SAMN10404973, study PRJNA504765) | marine sediment metagenome | isolation source: marine sediment core GS10_PC15, 103 cmbsf | place: Arctic Ocean: Southern Knipovich Ridge | collected 2010 | reverse complement strand
GGTCATGGCGATGACGGCCAAGATGCTCGGGTCGAAAAAACGGGTTCACCTGTTCGACAGTTTCGAGGGCTGCCCCGCCGGTGTTGAGGTAGACGGCCCCGATTGGGTCGAACCGGGCCGGGCAAGGTGTGACCTCGAATCCGCCCACCGACTCATGAAGCGATGCGGCGTGGATGACAACCGCCTCGTATGGCACGTCGGCTGGTTCAACGACACACTCCCGGCGGCAAAGATTCCGCAGATTGCACTCCTCCGTCTTGACGGCGACCTGTACGAATCCACGAAGGTCTGCATGGAAGATTTCTACGACAAGATCCCGCATGGTGGCTGGTGCGTGATCGACGACTGGAACCTGCCGGGGTGCCGGGAGGCTGTCATGGAAAAAGTGAACGAAGCGGGGATGGCCCCGCTGTACTGGCAGCCGAGGCTGAAGTGATGTATTCCCAAAACCGAGAAGAGCAAATCATCGCCGAGATCGTGGGCGATAAGCCCGGTCGGTTTCTGGACATCGGCGCCTACGACGGCAAGACGAACTCCAACACGCTTGCGCTCGCCGAGAAGGACTGGGATGGCGTCCTGGTGGAGCCGTCGCCCGTCACGTTTCAGAAGCTCTTTGGGCTCCACGGCGAGAACGACAACCTCACGCTAATCAACTGCGCCGTGGGTGCCGAGCGCGGGTTGGTCCAGTTCTGGGATATGCCGGACGGATACGCGACCGCACGGGCGAACCTTGGCAAGGGGCGACCGTTCAAATTGTGGCGAATCACAATGGAGGATTTGCTCGAGTCGGTAGGCGGGAACTTCGATGTAATTTCCATCGACGCCGAGGGGGAATCGTGCGACCTGTTTTTCTGTCTGCCGCTCGAAAGCATCAAGCCGAAAGTAATCTGTGTCGAGCACGATAACCGGCTCCTGGAACTGTCGGCGCGGGCCGAGGAGCACGGCTACCACGCCTACCACATGAATCAGGAGAACGTGATCTTTGCGAGAAAATAGAATCATCGTCAACGTCGCAACCGGCGACCGCTACCAGCGGGGACAGGTGCGGCTATACAATGCGCTCCAGGCTGCTGGCGAGATGGGGCTGTTCTTCTCGGCGCTGCGCCCCGATTGGCCGTCTCACGCCGGCGTGCCGTATGCGTTCAAGCCGTTCGCAATCGATGAGGCGCGGAAGCGGGCAGATGTGGTGCTCTGGCTGGACGCGGCGATATTGCCGGTGAAGCCCCTGGACCCACTGTGGGAGCACATTGAATCTACCGGACACTACTTCCCGAAGAACGGATGGGACACCGGGCAATGGTGCGCGGATTCCGCACTGAGGCCGCTCGGCATCACCCGCGAGGAATCGTTCAAGATCCCGCACATGATGGCTTGCGTGATGGGGTTCGATTTTCGCAACGAGCGGACGTGCAAATTCTTCGATGAATGGATGGCGCTGGCCGGCGAAGCATTCAAGGGTCCGTGGACGAATGCGAACCGTGAGGCGTCGAAGGACCCGCGAGTCAAGGGGCATCGTCACGACCAGACCGCGGCCTCCGTGGTTGCTCACCGTCTCGGGATGGAGATGACGGCCCCGACTGTCTATGCCGGATACCGGGAGTGGATTGGCAAAACGAATGCCGAATTATGCCGGTGGTGGGGGATTCCGTCACAACCTGGAACCTACGACGCCGCCGATGCCGTGGCGTTGAACGTGGGGTGTGCGTGAAATACCCGGTTGTTTGCGTCATCGGCCACGAGGGCTCCGGTACTCAGTGGTTAACGTATAGCCTGCCGTTGCATCCGGACGTTGGGCGAACCCTTCACCAGAGCTATCCGGTGAGGTGGAACGGCTCGCCGTATAAGCCGCTCGGTGAGTACCAAGACGTGCCGCTCGACGCGCCCGTGCTGGTCATGATGCGGGACGCGACGTGCTCGGCCCAGTCAAACGAAAATCGCAGATTCTTTGCGGTTGACCCGAGCCGAAGGAATCGGCGATCAGCCTCGGATGAAATGTGGCGCGATATCTACGAGCGCACGGGGCCGGTAGTGGAGTGTAGCTACGAGGGATTAGTGGAAGAGGGCAATCGCTACATGGCATTCATTCTCCAGCGGCTCGGACTTGATCCGCAGGCGTTCGACTGGGGAACTTGGCTCACAAAGTACAAGCCGAGCGACGGAAACCTCAAATACTTCAAATGAAGCTGATATCAGTTACTCCTGTCCGCAACGAGGACTGGGTCGTGGGGTTATCCCTCCGCGCCCTGTTGAAGTGGGTCGATGAAGCCGTAGTGCTGGTCCACTGCTGCACGGACAACACCCAAGTCATTCTCGAGGAGATTGACGAAGAGCATCCGGGGCGAGTTCGCATCCTCGTTGAAAAAGACCCTACCTGGCGCGAGATGGCACACCGCCAGCGGTTGTTAGAAGAGGCGCGGAAGCGCGGCGCAACGCACATCGCGACAGTGGATGCGGATGAGGTTCTGACGGCCAATTTGCTCCCTGTTATCCGGTCTCAGATTGAGATGCTGAGTCCATCCCGGATTCTTCATGTTCCGTTGCCGTGCCTCTGGGGGTGCATTGACCGATACCGCGATGACAATACGGTCTGGGGAATACAAACGCAACGCCGGGTGACTGTAGCGGTGGCCGACGCTCCGCATTTGCACTGGTGCGCCCGGAACGGGTACGACCATCACCAGCGGCATCCGAACGGTGCAATGTTCGGTCGGGAAATGCCGGTGGGCGTGGGCGGCTTGATGCACCTCCAGATGGCGAATCGGCGGCGGCTCAGAGCGAAACACGCGCTGTACAAGATCGAGGAACGGGTGAGGTGGCCCGGTAAGCCTGTCGGCCAAATCGACCACATGTACAGCCAGGCGCTCGATGAGCGGGGGTGCGGTACATCCGCCGTACCTGATAGCTGGTGGGCGGGGTATGGCGATCTGGTGAAGTATCTTGACTTGGACCAGACGCGGGAGCCGTGGCAGGAGCCCGAGTGCCGGCGGTTAGTTGCGGAGTATGGCCGCGAGAAGTTTGCAGGGTTGGATTTATTCGGGGTGGCGTGATGGCTAGGTCGGGTCAATACAGAGCGCGGGTCACGATCCAGGAGATCCCGCAGACCACGGACACTGACGGCGGGCTGATCGACGGTTCGCCAATCACCCACGCGATCCGCATGGCGAAGGTGGAAACGCCGTCCGGGTCGGAGAAATACCGCTTCGACCAGATGCAAGTGGCGATCACGCACAAAGTCACGCTGCGGACGTATTTATCAACCGTCACCGCGAAGATGATCGTGTCTTGGGGCTCGCGCACACTGCAAATCAAGTCCGTCCTCCACGACGAAATGAAGCACAGGTGGACGGTGTTGTGGTGTGAGGAACAGAGTTAGCCGGTGTAGAAGGCGTAGGCAAGTGCGATCAGCAATAATCCAGCGCAAACGCTTCCGAGGGCCGTCATTACATCCGCGACTTCGCCGAGTTTAGTTGCCGACTTCCGGCAGTACGAACAGATACTCGCGTCCGTGGGGATTTGCTGCGAACAGTGAATGCACTTCTTTGTTTCCATTGAACTCCTCCGATTGGAATAGTACCACATGATTTTCAGATCTAAAAGCCTCTGGGTTGTATTACGGAACAGCGGCGAGTTCAGTAGGTTCGATCTCGTGGCGGTCTGCACGTCCGAGGGCGAGGCGATTGAGCGTTGCACGGACGGGAATGATTTCTACATCGAGACGAAACCAAACAAGGAAATACCGGCAGACGCGGAGGCGGTCTACCCGTTGAGCGATGGCTAGGGGCGGCATGAAAGTCAGCGTGTCCGTAAAGGGCATGGATGAAGTTAAGCGCCTCTTGGACCGGGCGAAAAAGATTGCGAAACCGAGCCATATCCAGGATTACGCAACGCTCCCGGCTGCGGAGATCATTCGCGACAATGCGAAGCGGCGAGTAAGGCGCGGGGAGGGGAGGAATCCCAATGGAACGCCCCGCCGGCACCTCGAGGATTTGATTTTCGCGGCACGCGGACACGGACGCGACGGGTCGTCTATTGCGGGCGTGGACTACCGCAAGGCACCACACGCCCAGCTCGTGGAATTCGGCACAACGTCGCACCCGATCCGACCGAAAAAGCGCGGCAAGATGCTCTGGATTAAAAGTCTCCGCTTGCGCCTCCCATTTGTGAATCATCCAGGCGCAAAGAAAAGGCCATTCCTTCGCCCGGCCGTTCGCGCAAGCAAATCGGCAGTCAAGAAGCGGATGGAACACGGACTGCGCCGCCTACTGTACGACGCGCTACATAATCGCGTGGTGAGCCGATGACTATCGACGAAGTCCTTTACACCCATCTATCGACGGACAGCAGTATCACCGATGTTGTTTCGACGCGCATCCACAACGGTGCCCGCGAACAGGGCGGGGCGCTACCGGCAATCAGCTTCTCTGAGATCTCCGGCGAGAGCGAGCAGGATGTTACGGGCGCATCGGTCGGACTCGGCAAGACATTGTTTCAGATCGACTGTTACGCCGCCACCTCGAAAGCGGCCTCCGCATTGCGCGAACTGGTTCGCCTTTCCCTCCAGGGCCACGCCGCCGGGTCGCTGATGGCCGGCGGCCTCTACGTTTACGGCTGCTGGGTCGAGGGCATGTCTGGCGGATACGACCCGGACACGGGCGACGAGGTTCGCTCAATAGATTTCGAAATCGAGTTTAACGAAGCGACATCCTAAGCCCTGATGTGAGTGCTTTCTTCGGAGAGCCCTGACACCGGGGCCATAGGCAATCCAAACACGGGGCGTTGCCCCAAGGAGAATTGCTATGGCGTACACAGGTGCTGCCGTTGCGGGCACCCTCCTAGAGCTTTATCGGAACAGCCCCGCAGCTTATGAAACCATCAAAGGCGTTGAAGGCTTCCAGGGTCCGACCGGGACCAAGGGAACCATCGATGTCACCGCAATTGACGACTCGGCAAAACAGTTCGTTGCCGATCTACCCGACTACGGCCAGGTGTCGTTTGACCTGTTCTGGGACCCCGACGAGGCATCCCACTACGACCTGAAGGCGGCGTTCGACACCGTCAACAGCACGGACAACTTCCGCATCAACCCGTCCGACGATTCCGGCAAAATCATCCTCTTCGTGGGTGAGGTTGTCGGTTGGGAGTGGGACTTCAGCCGAGGCCAGGCGCAGAAGGCTCGCGTGACGATCAAGTTGTCTGGCGCAGCCACAATCGAGGGCTAAAGATGACTCTTGCCGAGGGCTCCGGGGGCGTTCCCCGGGGCGTGCTGACGAGCTGAAATCTCGGAGCCTTCCGCAAGGAGCAATCACATGGAAAAGAACACAATCAACATCAACGGCGAGGACTACACCCTCACCTTCTCAAACCGTGCATTCCTGACGGGGATGTGGCAGCTAAAGAAACAGGGGTGGGAACTGTCGTGGGGTGATTTACTGGGCACCCTGCAAACCAAGGATCTCAGCATCGACACTATGCAGGGCGAGCCATTCGTATTTGCGGCGCTGACGTTTATTGGCATCTCCGGCGAGAAGGGACAGCGCATCGCGTTCGATGACGTGCTTGAGGATATGAAGCTAGACCGGATGCCGGTGTACTCGGCGGTGATCGCCGCCGCGGTGTCCGACGCCTTCGATAGCGGCGAACCGCCGGTAAAACTGGAGGGCGGGGGCGAAGGCCCGGTCCCTTTAGCCGAGAGTGGTTCACCGAACGATGGTGCATTGCCCGATACGACATTGGACTCCAAACCCGACCCGAGCCGGGAGACGAGTACGACGAATTCTGGGACATAACGCCGGGGCTCTTCCAGCGCCTCTGGTATCGGTATCTGGTCAGCATTCAAACCCACTGGTCGCCGTTCGCCTCACTCATGGCCCTGTATGTCAATGCCCACCTCAAAGAGGGCGCCGAAGAAACCACGTCCGATGACTTCATGCCGTTCCGCGAAAAACGGGAAGACGAGGGAGTCGGTGATTTCGGCGCTATCGCAAATCGATTTGCAAAGCTCGGCGCAAAGGTAACCCATGGCAGTCCTAGCAAACCTACTGGTTAAAGTCGGCGTTGACGCCTCGGATGTCGATAGGGGATTCAAAAAGGCGCATCGGTCCTCGATGGCTTTCGCCCGCGACATGGAAAACACGGGGCGAACGCTCACCCGGACAATCGGGCTGCCTATACTCCTGGCGGGCGCGGCGGCGCTAAAGTTCTCCACCGACATGAACCGGGCGATGGCCGATGTCGCCACCCTTATTCCAAGGTCCACCGATCGCGTCAAAGAACTCAAGGCCGCCGTGCAGGATATGGCGTCCGATGTGAATAAGCGCACCGGGGACCTTGCTAGTGGTTTGTATCAGGTCATTTCGGCATTCGGGGACAGCGCCGACACGGTTGAAATTCTGAAAATCAACGCCAAGGCGGCGACCGCCGGACTAGCAACAACCACCGACGCGATCAACCTCACATCCGCAGCCACAAAATCCTACGGTGACACGAGTGCAGCGGCCGTCGCCAAGGTTGCAGACATGGCGTTCCAGACGGTCAAGCTAGGTCAAACTACGTTTCCCGAACTCGCCTCCTCGATGGGGATCGTCCTTCCTGTCGCCTCCGCGATGGGTGTCCGCATGGAGGAAGTCTTCGCGGCGATGTCAGCGCTCACGGGCGTCACGGGAACCACCTCGGAAGTCGCAACGCAACTCAGGGGTGCTCTTGTCGGGATGTCCAGCACGGGTGCGGAGGACGCCATTCGGGAGTTGGGGTTTGTGTCTGCCGAGGCGATGGTACAAGAGCTTGGCCTCGTCGGGGCGATGGAGGCGCTTCAGTCCCAAACAGACGGAACCATGAACCAGCTGAAGAAGCTGTTTGGCCGCATAGAGGGCGTGAATGCCGTGCTCGGCTTGACGGGTTCGCAAGCCAATAAGTTTGTCGAAAGTCTGGGGGGGATGGAAACCGTCCTTGGCACAACGGACGAGGCGTTCAGAGAGCAAGCGGAGGGAATCAATAAGGCTGGGTTTGCCTGGGAACAAATGATGAAAGAGCTGGAGGTTACAGCTCAGAGGGTTGGCGACATTATCGTCGGGGTTCTCGGAACGAATGTGATTGGTAGCTTGAAGTCAGCTACCGAGGCGACGGAGGAACTGGCCAAAGCGTTCGCGAAGTTGCCTGGCAGCATCCAGGGGGCCTTACTTGCCGGCGTTGGCGGTACGGTTGTGACCCTAGGCGCAGCTTGGGGTATCGGGGCGGCGCTCAGGGGCCTGCTCGAAATTGAAAAGTTCGTGAAACTGCGGCTGATCCCGATGTTCTACACGCTTGCCGCGGCGATTACCGGGACGATGGTTCCGGCTCTTCTGAGTATAGTCCCCGCGTCGATTGTGGCAATTCCGGCGCTGGCTGCGCTAGTTGTCGCCGCAGAGGCGCTGGCGATTGTTCTAGGGGCTATTGCTGCCGTTCACCTTGGCGGGGCGCTGTGGGATTTATACCAAGCCAACAAGGAAGTAACCGAGTCCACGGAACTGGCGACCGGCGCACTGAAGAGCCTGGAGAAGCAGCTCACGGAGAGCGGTATTGATGTTGATGCTCTACGCGCCGCGTGGGAGCGCGGCGCGTATGCGGGGGAATCCTGGCTCCAGGTACTCGCCAAAGCCGGGAAAGAGCTTCACGCATTTGTCGGGCCGATTAACCAGACCACGGATGAGCTAAAGGCCAACGCCGACGCCCTCAAGGACGTTGCCGATGCCGAGAAGGTGGCAGCGGAAGCGGCGGCACGTCTCAAACAGGCATACAGCGACACAGGTATCGACCCCGAGAAATACGACCGCCTGTCTCAAAGCCTGTTGCTTGTCCGCCAGCAGTACGAATTGGGCGCGATCAGCGCCGATGAACTTGCGGCGGCAATGAGAAACGTCGGCAAGGCAATGGCGGAGATCCCCGGATATAAACCGGGCGAGATAAACGTCACCGCCGCGCCCCTGGCCGTCGAGCCGATCCGATCCGGCACGGACGCCGATGCCCGGCAAGCGATGGGGGAAGCGTGGCTCAACACCGTCGCGAATATGCTCGACGCCAACACGGCACTGAGTGTCTCCCTGCACCAATTGGACGTTGACTGGGATGAACTCTCAGCCCAAATCGCGGCGTCCGACATGGGCATCGAGACGACCAAGCAGTTTCAGGAGTTGGCGGCTGCCGCAAAGAAGAACTTCGAGTTGATCTCCGATTCCGAGGAGATGAGCTACACCGACCGTCTCCGCGCATTTCAGGAGTTCGTCGATGCGAAGCTCGCGCTGCTGCGTGACCTGGCTGTCAATCAGACCGAAGAGAACGCGGCGGTCACGGCGGCGGAAATCGCCAACCTCGAGCAACTCTCCCGCAAGAACCGCGAAGTGCTCAACCGCATCTCCGGCGACACGAACCGCACCACGAATGAGATGAGCCGCATGTGGCGGCGGATGGGCCGCCAGATATCCACGATCATCACCGACCTCTCGCGCAACATTGTGGAGATCATCTGGCCGAGAATAACGCCGGACCGGAAAGACATCGCCGCCATCACAGACCTCGGCATCCGCGCGGGCGTCACCGGAACACAGCTTGACTCACTGGCGACGGCGGTCCAGGATCTCGCCGACGCCACGGGCGGGGATTTCAAGTCGGTCGCCAACGAAGCGGTCGAACTGTTCCGCAAGTGGCAGGTATCAGTCGAGGACATGATCCCGACGCTACAGATGCTCTACGGGGTCTCCGTGTCCACCGGGACGGGCATCGGCGATCTGATGGACACCCTGGCGGGGAATGCCGGCGTCTTCCATGCCCTCGGTGTTGATATTGCCGACGCCGCCGCATGGATTGGCAAGCTGGCGTCCGAAGGGGCTGATGTCGATTTCGTGTTGAAGAATCTCGGCGATCTATTCGAGGATCTCACTCAGCGCGGATTCGCCCACCCGGACGAGCAACTCCAGAAGATCATCGACAGCATCAAGGAAGCCGGAACCGAGGCCGAGGCGAACCGAATCGCTATCCAGCACTTCGGCGATGACGGCGTAGAGATGGCGGTGGCTATCCGTTCAGGCGCGTTGGAAATCGACGGCATGGCTGACAGCCTGGACACGGCGGCGGAGGCCCTTGAAGATGCCGCCAAGCGGATGCGGGAGCTGGACCGGGCCGCCAACGAGACGAGCAAGCTGAAGCAGATCTTCGACGACATCGGGCGCTCGATCGTGCGGGCGTTTGTGGAATTGGGGGTTTCGGCGCTGGTGAACTTCGTCAAGAACCTGAACATCACAAAGCAGGCTGCCGCCGCGTTGAAGGATGTCTTTATCAAGATCGCCGATGCGCTGGGTCTGATCAACACCGCGGGGAAGCTGGCGAACAAGACGATTGACGGGGTGGTTGACAACGTGCCCACGGGCGTCGGCGGGTCCATTCCGGATGCGGGCGGCGGTGGCGGCGGGGCGGGCGGCAGCGGAGGCGGAGGCGGTGGAGGCCTTGGAGGATTCAGTCCGATTGAGGGATTCTTCGCGGGCTTTCAGGCCGTTATCCAAAGCTACATACTCCGCACCCTACAGCACATCGAGATGGATCAGATCGCCGGGTTTAAGTGGGTGGAGCTGGGGGTTGGGGTGATGGGCGACATCCGCCCCGCCCTCATCGGTCAACAGCGAAAACAGGAGACCACTAATGCTTGGTTGAGGCGCATCTCATCCATCTTGGAGGGGCAAGTCGCGCCGCTGACTCCGCTGAACGCGGATGGGTCTTCGGGGCTGAAACAGGGAGCATCGGGACTAGTTTTCCCGCGCAGCTTGGCGGATCAAATAGCGGACAAAGTCAATGTGGGGGTTGACCTCACGCCAGTCACGGCGGCACTGAAGAACATCGAAGACCTGCTAGTCTACACCGTCACGCCAGCGATAACGAACGTGTTCACCGCCGTGGGGTGGTTGTCGCCGATGTCGCTGACGCTGGTTAGCATCGAAGTTGTTCTCCGTGACATCCTGGCGAAGGTCAGTAACTTCGGCCAACTCCCCGACTTTAGCGGCCAACTCCCCCAAGTCGCCTACGCCGGCATCCCCACGGCGAACGTGAGCGGCATCCCGCTTTCGGGCGGCGACACCTACATCTTGAATATCGACGGCGCCAGAGCCGATGACGACGCCGTGAAGGACATCTCCGCCCGCGCCGCGCAACTCCTCCGGGCGCGTGGCATAAGGCATCGAACGGGGATCCGTGGCTAACGAGCACAATAACGTCACGATCAACGAAGAGGAGATCTTCTGGCATCGTGGAACGCTGCGGGCGTCCATGCGCCTCAGTGCGCGGTCCACCTGTCAATTCCGTGTCCGGGCCGAAAAGGGCACGCCGCAGATTGGCAAGTCCATCGGCATCTATGACCACGGCCAGCGGATCTTCGGCGGAACCGTTGAATCCGTCACGCTCTCGCCAATTGCGCAGAGAGCGGAGTCCGAGGCGTGGTACGACGTGATCGGCGCGGGCTGGGAGCAACGTCTCGAGCGTCACAAGATCGGCGCCATGGCAATCAGCGGCAAAACGGCCGGCGAGATAGTGGATGCCCTAATCAACTACGCCTGGGGGTTTGGCGAGTTCATGTCAAAGGGGACGATTGAGGACGGCGCATCGGCCGCCGATCTCGGCCCGATGATCTTCCGGGGAATGAGTATCTGGTCTGCGATTCAGGAACTCGCCGAGCGTTCGAACTACATGGCGTATGTGGACCCGCAGCACTTCCTCCACTTCGTGCCACGCACATTCAACGAGGCGTCGATCCAAGCCGCCGCGTGGTTGAAGAACTACCGGCGACCCCAGATCCTGATTGACCGCGCCGACTACTTCAACGCCGCCTCTATCGCGATCTCATTGGAGGCTTACCCCGCGCTCAAGCTGGACCTACCCGGGGATGTCGCGTACCCGCAGTTTGACGCCTACGATCCCGACGATGGATTGAAGGCACCGCTGCCTATCGAGGCAATCGGGCGAATCGAAATCAACGGGGTCGAGCAGTCGCTCGGCATCTATGGCGTGGACGAGGATAAGGTCTTCTATTGGCGGCAGGGCGACAGCACGATCCACTGGGATGGGGAAGAGGTCTCCCCCTCGCCCGACGACACGGTAACAGTGGAGTTCTGGTACGTCGGCCAAAACATCGTATCGGTTGAGGACCCCACGGAGCAAGAGGCCGTGGCGACCGCCGAGGGGTGGGGATCGGGTCGCTACCACGCGTTCTTCGAGGACCTCGAACTGACCGACGCTGCGGTAGCCGAGGCGCGGCTTGAAGCATTCCTGAACGATCACATCCCGGCGCGAAACTTCGGCGACGTTGGCGAAATGCCGCGCGAGTATCAGTGGACAATGTTCACCGATGAGCTGGTGAATCCGTCCACGGGCGCGTGGTCGATTCTCGACCTGATGCCCGGGCGGAAGATCACGTTCAACCCGTCCACCCCCGAGGCGCAAGAGGTTGGCGTGATTATCCAGTCGCTCGAGGTGAGCGACATCGGGGACGCCCTGACTTTCCGATATGAGGTGACCGCGGCAAAACACGTTCCGTTGGCGGATGATCTCGATTTCTATCAGGCGCTCGCCGAGGTTCCAGTGGGAACTCCCGAGGTGGACGACGGGGCGCTGGATACCGACCCGAGTATCGTGTTCGGGGTTGGCGGTGCGCCGAGCGCCGGGGTTGTCGCATCGGGCGGTGCGCCGTGGCTGGTGGAAATCAAGGCGGGCGTCGGCAGGGTCTTCCGCTGTTTAGATGCCTCGGTGATCGCGGGTGAAGCGCCATCAAGCGATCTAACAATCCATCTGGAATACTCCATCGACGCATACGACACGGCATACGCCGAACGGACATGGACCTCGCTGTTTGAGACATCCGATGGGGATTTGATTCTGCCGTCCGGTCAGCTTCAGATGGAAAGGCCACTCGGCAAGTTCGCCGGCTTCCCAGACGCGCTCGACCTGCCCCACCGGGCGGTGGTCCGCTGTGACATCAAGGCGGCAAATGGCAAAACGATTGAGATTTCAGTTCGCGGAGAAATTCGAGAAGCGGTCGCGGTGGCCGCATAGGGAGACGACATGGCACGTACTACTTTGACACCGACAAGCATTGCCGGCGGCTCCTCTGTGGGCGTCGGATTCGTGGAATTCCTGTGGACGGCAGCCGACGCGGTTAACTTCAACCAGTTTGCCTCGACAGGGAAAGAGCTTCTGCTCGCCTGGAACTCAGGTGCATCAGACCGCAAGGTGACGATCCAAAAAACCAACGGCAAAGTCGAGTATACGCTCGCCGCCGGTGAATATCTCACCGCCGGACAGATCCCCACCTCCGGCTACAGGCAAGCGGACACCTACGTCTACGTGGACGGCGACCACGCCGAAGTCGAATTCGCCGTGCTGGTGCTCCCGTGATTCTGCTGATTGCGAGCTTACTCATGGCGCTTACGACTCCAGTTGCAATCGACGCGGCAAACTCGGCGATCCAGGTCGAACACGCGATCTACCCCGGCGGCGAGTATGGGGGCGCTCTCTATTTTGCGGACGCCGAGAATGATACCGAATACTACACCGTCTACAAGTCCACCGACGGGGGCGAAACGTGGGCGCTTCAAGATGCCGCCAATGCCCCCGGCTCTCCGTGGTCTAATGACGACACGGCCTTTACAGACGGTGTGTTCCATGTGCTTATCCGCAACTCCAGCACTGGCCGAATAGACTACATCACGTTCAACTGCGCGACCGATTCTTACGGGACGCGACTCTACGGCAGCGCGGGCAACAATTCACCCGCGAACGCTGGTGACGGTATTCAATTTGTTATCCCACGGGATGATGGGACGTTCTGGGTGGGATTTGCGGACGATGGTGTCAGCCCCGCTGTGCTCTACATCGTCCCGTTCGATGGTGCGGATTTCGGAACTCCGGTGGATATCCACGCCGGCCCAGCCGAGGCGTCCACTCACGACGCCGCCGCGTGGGGATACCGCTACGATTCAGATGCCGACGAACTGCGGCTGCTGCTGTCATATTCGGTCTTCGGGCAACCGAAGCCGGTTTACTACCGGCGATTCGACGGAGCGGCTGGAACGGCCAGCTTGTTTCTCTCGGATATAAGCGTTGCGAGCGGCGACAATTTCTATAACAGCGCCTCGATTGCGAAGTTTAACGGCAAAATCGCCGTTGCCTACGTCAAGAAATCGAGCGACTCCCCCGGCGACAACTCGGTGTACATCGCCCGCAGCGATGTTAGCGATGGAGACTCTCCGAGTTGGACTCATGACGAGGTGGCGCGGGACGTCTTCGACGGGGAGCGGGACCATCCGGCCGATATCGAGAGCACGGCGCATCTAGGCGTGGGCGGCGGCACGCTCTACTGTTGGTTCCTGGCGTATTCGCATTGGGATGGGACGCCGCCCGGCTATGCCGACTCGCTAGACGGGAATGCAATTGCATTCATCACCACCGCCGATGTAGTGACATGGGCGGCCCCGGTCGTCGTCTACGACTGGATCGACGACCCCGCATACGCCGACACCGACTGGCTGAATTCCAACATGGCCGTCTTCGTGGGAGACGGCGGCTTCCATCTGTTCATGGACACAGGTGAAGACGCGGACGGCTACAACCAGCACACGCTGTACTTCGGCCCCGGGGCAACGGCCATCACCTACGCCTATTTCGGCCAACCCATCGCCGCTATCAACAGCAACGAATTCGGCATCTACGCCCACTAAGGATCAACCATGAAACGATTCCCGCTCGCCATTCTCGCGCTGTGCCTGGCCCTCCCGGTGTTCCCCCAGGTCGTGACCTGCTCCGCATCCGTCTGGCTCGGGACCGGCGAGCCCCCCATCCAAGTACTCGGCTGCTCGCCGGCGGCATCGTCGCCCCTGACGTGGGCCGGCGCAACGGACACCTGGGCCGATTACACCGACACCTGGGCAGAAATCTAAGGAGCTTCCAATGAAAGAACGATTTGCTTACTTGATGGCATTTCTCGCCGTGTTTGCGGTGCTCGCGTGGGCTTCAACCTTCGTCACGGCGATTGAGTCAACCGACCAAGTTTCCGCTTCACGGACCACGATCAACAGCAACTTCACGGCGGTCGAGGCCCGAAGTGGAGACAACCTGAATCTCGCTCCGGACACCTACGCGAACCTTCCGGCGGCTACAACGGCGGGAAGGGTCTTTTGGGCGACCGACTCTCCTTACCAGTTCCGCGACAACGGCTCAACGTGGGACGCCTTTCTACCGCAGTTTGGCCAAGTAACCCTGCCGCCAACAGCCGGCTGGACCGATGTGAATCTCGGATCAGCCACATACACGGCGGACAGTGGGTGGTTGGGTCTGAAAACCGAGGGTGTGGGGTCATCCCAAGTACGAATAAAGGTCCGCACAATCCCCGCCACACCGTACACTGTCACGGCTTGCCTAGTGATTACGAGTAACACCGGGTCGTCTTCGGCTGGACTGTTTTTGAGGGAAAGCGGAACCGGTAGGATAGTCACTTTGTCTATAGGTGGCACCGGCACACTTAACAGTGCCAAATATACTAATGAGACCACGTTCAGCGCCACCTACTCCTCAAACAGTGGGGTTGTTACCCCCCAAGGCTCTAAACCGTGTTTTAGGAGGGCTGACAATGGTACCACACGTACACTGTCGTTTTCCAATGACCGTGAACAATGGGTGGAACTTCCCACCCAAGGACATACAGATTTCTTGACTGCCGATCAAATTGGGTGGGGAATGGTCACTGGCTCTGGGTCTAGTAACGGAGAGTGGATTGCGGCTTCTTTACTGAGTTGGGACGAGGAGTAGGAGCCCACCATGCCAAACATAACCGGCTCATGGTCGAGCCTCACTGAGTCCGACTTCACAATGGCCCACCCTCGACAAGGGAGAACAATATGGCGATAGCACAGAAACAGGTAGCCTCGTTTGCCAATGGCTCGGTTCGCGCCGAGGTTGATTGGAATACCGCGAACGGCAAAATCTTGCGCGGTAGGGTCTACAACGAATCCGATGAGGCCGCTTATATGTATTGCAAGCTCGACCCTCCAGTCGGTGGCTGGGATACGGTGGGACTCACCGCCCCAGCACACACCACGACGCCGGCAGACTTCCCTAACAACGTCGTGAGTTACACCAAAATAACAGACCCCGCCACCGGAGATATCGACCGCGCCAAGGCAACGGAATATCGTGTGCGGTGGAGGGTGACGGACTCCGGCGGTAAGATTTCATTTTTCCCAAAGGCGGCCGCGGAGAGATGGCTGATTTCGACATGAGGAGCCTGAGAGTCGCCGTCTTCCTGCTGCTCGTCATCGTTGCAGGCATCGGGGCTGGCCTTCAGTGGCTGTGGGGGCGAGTTACACCATGACAGCAATCGCAGTACTCATCTCGGCGGACCACCGCGCGTTCGCCAACCTGGACCCCAAGCCGCCGATTGAACCGACAATCTACCTCTACGTCCTACCGCCCGCTGGCGTGGACTACATCGCAATCGAGGCTGGTGACATTCGGCGGGCCATTCACCTCGAATCCCCCATCGGCGAAGGGTGGCACCGTGTCGAGGTGACGGGCGTCACGGCTACGACCCTCAAGGTGTGGCCGCTGACTATTGGAGAAACGGTAAATACGCCCGTCGTGGCGTGAACGAGGATTTCAACTATGAAAATTCTGACACTGATTTTGCTTTTGCTCTTGGTGATTCCGGCGATCCAAGCCGAGACCATCACCATTGAAATTGAACTCCCGCCGAACCCGTGCGGGCAGTACAGCGCCGAGGCCATGCGGATTGGTATTACCAAGGTGGCACCCTCGCTTGAGGGTCACGAGAATAATTCACCGTCACTTCGCTCCGGAACCACGGACCCCGC
>SDBT01009378.1_pt1 | contig 15879 bp, 20 predicted proteins | sample 2277101 | NCBI WGS metagenome assembly SDBT01 (sample SAMN10404973, study PRJNA504765) | marine sediment metagenome | isolation source: marine sediment core GS10_PC15, 103 cmbsf | place: Arctic Ocean: Southern Knipovich Ridge | collected 2010 | reverse complement strand
TCAGAGAAGCGAGCTTCTTAGCAGAAGGGAAGGCGCCGAGCTTCATGTCGACCACACGCTTGTCGCCATAGCGGACGATCGCCAGCTTGACGTTGGAATCGGGGTCGAGCTCGGCAATCTTGCGGGCGAGGTCGCGAGAGTCCTTAACGTCTTCGCCGTTCACTTCGACGATCACGTCACCGGCCTTGATGTCTTCTTTCGCGGCGGGGCCATCCTCGGTCACCTTGGTGATCATGGCGCCCATCGGCTCGGAAAGCCCGATCGAGTCAGCGATGTCGTCATTCACATTCTGAATAACCACACCGAGCCAACCGCGATCGACGCTGCCGTCGGCCCGAAGCTCAGCCACCACCTGCTTGACCAATGCCGCCGGCACGGCGAACGCGATGCCGACATTGCCGCCCGACGGTGAGAAGATGGCGGTGTTCACACCAATGACTTCGCCGTCGAGATTGAAGCTCGGACCGCCGGAATTGCCGCGGTTCACCGCCGCATCGATCTGGAGATAGTCATACGGTCCAGAGCCGATGTCGCGGTTATGCGCCGAGATGATTCCAGCCGTCACCGTGCCACCGAGGCCGAAGGGGTTACCCACGGCCAACACCCAATCGCCGACACGCGGAGCCTTGGTCGAAAACTTCACGAAGGGGAACTTCTTCTTCGTGTCGTTCACCTGCAGCAGCGCCAAGTCGGTGCGCGGATCGGTGCCGACGAGCTTGGCTGTGTATTTCTCGCCATCCTCCATCGTCACCGTGATTTCGTCGGAGTCCTCGACCACGTGGTTATTGGTGACCACTAAGCCGTCCTCGGACACGAAGAAGCCGGAGCCTTGCGCCAGGCTCGGGGTCGGCCTGGAAGGCCCTCCCTGAGGCATGCCTTTGCGGAACTGCTTGAAGAAATCGTAGAGCGGATTGTCCTTCGGCAGGTTGGGCATGCCCGGGATCTGCATGCCGTCATTGTCGGCGACCTTGACCTCACTCTTGACGTTGATGCTCACAACGGCCGGGCTAACCTTGGCGACAAGATCGGCAAAGCTCAGCGGCGCACGGCCGAAAGGCGTCTCGATGGTCTGCATCGCTTCCGCCTTCTGAGCCGGCTCGGCCATGGCGAAGGGCACACCGTTTCCGAGCGTCAGTCCTAAGGCCCCCGTGGCGATCAGGGCGGCAAGAGCGAGGAGCGCGGGCTTGCGGGTCAATTTCCGCAACCGCGGGCTCTCATTCGCAGCAGGACTCTGGTCAGTTGTCATTGTCATCTCTCTCCTGAGAAGGAAAAAATCCCGTAGATCGTGTCTGGCCCCGATGTGACGAAGCCGACATCTAGGATCATCATATAGGCCTTCGCCGATTACCTCGGCGTTTCGGGGGGATTAAATTTCAGTAAGGTTGGCGGCGCGAACGGGCGGGAAACTCAAGGGTTTCTAGGCCGTTTGGGTCGCTCCCGGGCTTAGCCCTCGCCGATGAGACGCTTCAGCCGGCGCTTCTCGTTCGCGGTCAAGGGCTTCGGCCCATCGGTGGCCGAATTCCGCCGCCGATGGGTGATCATGATGGCGGCGAAGGCGGCCAACAGGACGACCGGCGTGGCCAGCCAGAGCAGCCAAGTATGTGGCGTAAACCGTGGTTTGAGCAGCACGAACTCCCCATAACGGGCGACCACGAAATCGAGGATCTGCTCATCGCTGTCACCCGCCGTTAGCCGCTCGCGGACCAGCACCCGCAAGTCCTTGGCCAAAGGGGCATCCGAATCGTCGATCGACTGATTCTGGCAGACGAGGCAGCGTAAACCCTCCGACAGCGCGCGCGCGCGCGCCTCAAGCGCGGGATCTTGCAGAACCTCGCTGGGCTGAACCGCATGGCTCAGACCAACCGCGGCAAAACCCATCGCCAATGACAGGCATAAGATCTTGAGAGACTGGCGGAAGACCATCGTCACTTCCCTGCCGTGCCCGCCGGGGCCATGGCCGCCTTGGCCCGCGCCCGCTTCGGCGCACCAACTCTGAGCCGGCGATCCGACAACGACACCGCGCCGGCGAAGAACATGACCAAGGCGCCGATCCAGATCAGCCGCACGAGCGGATTGAAATAGACCCGGACGGTATAAGCGCCGTCCTTTAGTTGATCGCCGAGCACCACATAGAGGTCGCCCCGCCAGCCATTGTGGATGCCGGATTCCGTGGTCGTGTTCCGCTCCACGGTGAATTCGCGTTTCGACGGGTGGAGCACGGTGAATTGTCTGCCACCACGTGAGATGTCGAACGTGCTGACGCGCTCGCGATAGTTGGGACCAATACGCGGCGCGACGCCTTTGAAGGTGAGCTGATAGCCGGCGATGTCCACGGTCCCCCCCGGCGCCAAGGCGACGATGCGCTCCTCACGCCAGGCCGAGGTGGCGACCAGGCCGACGACCATGATGCCGACGCCCGCATGCGCCAGCGCCCCGCCATAAGCCGCGCGCGGCAGATTCCGCAAACGTCGCCGGACTTCTTCGCCCGAGGCGTCGAACATTTTGACCCGATAGGCGATCTCGGTCGCCGCCCCGACGATGAGCCAGACGCCGATCCCGATGCCGAGCGGCGCGAGCCACGGTCCTTGCCGATGGAGCGCGAGCGCCACGATGATGACCGCGAGGCTGACGATCGCCGCCGCCGTCAAGCGCTGCGCCGCCGCCAGAAGATCGCCCCGCTTCCAGGCAAGCAGCGGCCCGAACGGCATGGCGATGAGCAACGGCACGATGAGCGGCACGAAGGTGAGGTTGAAGAACGGAGGCCCCACCGAGATCTTGTCACCCGTCAGCGCTTCGAGCGCCAGCGGATAGAGCGTGCCGATGAGCACCGCGGCGCAGGCCACGGTGAGCAGGAGATTGTTGAGAACGAGACTGCCCTCACGGCTGATCGGCGCGAACAAACCGCCCTGTGACAGGAGTGGCGCACGCCAAGCGAACAGCGCCAGCGCCCCGCCGATAAACACACCCATGATGGCGAGGATGAACACGCCGCGCCCCGGATCGACGGCAAACGCATGCACCGAAGTCAGCACGCCCGAGCGCACGAGGAATGTCCCCATCAGGCTCAAGGAGAAGGTGATAATGGCGAGCAGGATCGTCCAGATCTTGAGCGCGTCGCGCTTCTCCATCACGAGCGCCGAATGGAGCAGCGCCGTGCCCGCGAGCCACGGCATGAAGGAGGCATTCTCCACCGGATCCCAGAACCAGAACCCGCCCCAGCCGAGTTCGTAATAAGCCCACCACGAACCCATGGCGACGCCGAGCGTCAGGCACATCCAAGCGCCGAGCGTCCATGGCCGCACCCAGCGCGCCCAAGCGGCGTCGATGCGCCCATCGATCAGGGCGGCGACGGCGAAGGAGAAGGCCATGGAGAAACCAACATAGCCCGCATAGAGGAAGGGCGGATGGAAGGCGAGCGCCGGGTCCTGCAAGACGGGGTTCAGCCCCTGCCCGTCGAACGGCGCCGGGTCGAGACGGATGAAGGGATTGGAGGTGGTGATGATGAACGCCAGAAAGGCGACGCCGATCGAGCCCTGCACCGCGAGCACATTGGCCTTGAGCTCACGCGGCAAATTCTTGCCAAAGGTCGCGACCGCCGCGCCGAACAGCGCGAGGATCAGCACCCAAAGAAGCATGGAGCCTTCGTGGTTCCCCCACACGCCGGAGATCTTGTAGAGCATCGGCTTCGCCGAGTGGGAGTTCTGCCAGACATTGGCAACCGAGAAGTCCGAGGTCACGTAAGCCGTCATCAGCGCCATGAAGGCAAAGGCGATGAGAAGGAACTCGGCCTGCGCGGCGGGAACGGCGACGGCGCTAAGCTGCGGGTCGCGCAGGCGCATCCCGATAAGCGGCAGCACCGTCTGCACAATGGCGACGCCAAGTGCGAGGATCAGCGCGTAATGGCCAGCTTCGGCAATCATCCTTCCGCCCTACCCTAGTTCGTGGCCCGGGGGCTCGCGCCGCCGGCCTCGCCATCGCCCCGCCACATGCCGTTTATCTTCAGCTTCGCGGCAACCTCGGGCGGCATATAATTCTCGTCATGCTTGGCGAGCACGCTGTCGGCGTGAAACACGCCATCGCCCAGTGTCCCTTCGGCGATCACGCCCTGCCCTTCGCGAAACAGATCGGGCAGCACGCCAGTAAATGTCACCGGCAGTGTCGTCCCGCCGTCGGTGATGACGAAGGTGACCGTGGTGCTCTCGGTCCGCACCACGCTACCGGTCTCGACGAGCCCACCAAGCCTAATGCGCTGAGTGGGTGCGAGCCGCATCTCGGCGATATCGCTCGGGCTATAGAAGAACACGATGGAGTCGCGCATGGCGTAGAGCACCAGCCCCACGGCGAGCCCAAGCACAACCAGGCATGTACCGATCAGAACGCCTCTACGCTGTTTCCGTGTCATGACTTCAATCCAAGCTCCGTGGCGAGCGCGTCGAGCTGTTCAATGGCTTGCGCGTTACCGGCAAACTGGCTCTTGGCCCGGGCCAGCGCTTTTTGCGCATCATCCTTGCGGTCGAGCACCGTATAGGCTCGGACCAGCTGGAGCCAACCGGGAAGATCGTCGCTGCCCTGCTCCAGCCGCGCCGCGAGCCTTTGCACCATGGTCTCGATCATCGCCTGACGTTCGGCCGGGCTCATCGTTCGCGCCGCCGCGATATCGCCCACATTTGGGCCCCGCGGGGCTTCCCGCGAAGCGACGCCCATCTCGTCTTGGGGCTGACCCGAAAGCCGCGCCTGCGCACCGGCAATGCGTGTCTGCACCATCGCGCGCCAAGCCTCATCGGCCCCGTCCCTTTCGAGCAGCCCGCGCCAGTCGGAGATAGCGTCTGCGTATTCACCATCCTGCTCCTTGGCGATGGCAATCAGAATGCGCGGCTCCACCAACGTTTCATCGAGCGCCAGTGCCCGTTCGAGCATGGTCCTCGCCTCCTCGCTCACCACGCCGTCCTTCTCAAGCACAAGCGCCTGGCCGTAGCCGGAAAGGCGCTTCGGCGTGGCGCCGAGCAGCCGGATGGCTTGGGCGTAGGCCTCCGCCGCGGCGTTGTAGCTGCGCGCACTCATATAGACCGGCGCGATGGCGTCCCAGCCTTCGCCTTCCTCGGGATGGGCGCGAAGCCGAGCCTCGACCCGGGAGACCAGAGCCGCGATATTCTGACCGTCGACTGGTTCTTGCAGGCGCGCGGCGAGCGGTTGGTCGGGAAGACGAGGAGAGCCGTATAGGAGATAGACGCCGAGCACGGCCAGCGGGAGCGCCAGCGCCACGCCGATCAGCGCCGCGCGGGCAGACATGGTGCCCTTCTGTGCGCCGTCGCGTCCTCGCTTCTTAGCGTCGGCACCAAGCAGCCGGCGGGCGACCTCGATCCGAGCCGCCTCGGCTTCGGATTCCGGAATGAGCCCCCGGGCACGATCGGCGTCGATCTCTTCGAGCTGGTCGCGATAGACGGCGGCGTCGAACGCCTCGCGCGCAGGCTCATCGCCGCCACTGCCCGCGAGCGGGCGCAACAGAAAATAGAGGACGGTCGCCGTAAGGCCGGCGAAAATGACCCAAAGCAGCACGAGGGGCCCTAACCTTCAAAAGCCAAATGAAGGCTACGCATAGGGAAAGGCGCTGGGCGGGGCAAGGTCCGGTCTACTTGAGGAGATTAATTCGACGCAATGTAAGTGAAGCGAAGGCCGGTCGTGATGCAATCGGGGCGCTAGCCGACCGTCTTCCAGGTGCCGTCTGGCCCCCGGCAGGCGGTGCCCCGCGCCGTTTGCGGCTGTCCGCTCACATAGATCGTGTGCGTGTAGGGACGGCAGAAGGAATTGCCCTGCTGATAGGGCTTACCCGGCACGATCCGGCCATGGTGCTGGTTGGCTGGGTTGTTCCAAGCCGTGGCGACACCAGGATTGCCCCGTTCCAGGGCCTGGTATTGAGCGGCAGCCGCGAGCTCACGGTCGCGCTTGTCCATATCCGCGCCAACCAGATTGCCGAGAAGGCCGCCGGCCATGGCGCCGATCGCCAAGCCACCAATGCGGTTCTTCTTGCCGCCGATGGCCGCACCTACGGCCCCACCGGCAACGGCGCCGACAACGGTGCCCGTGCCTTGCTTGTTCCCGGGCCCACAGGCCGCGAGAAAAAGCGGCACCAGAGCAATGGCGATGATCGGCGAAAGTCTCATTGGTTTCCCTCTTCGCCTAGGCGAACTGGTTGTCCCCGGCGAAAAACTAAATTTGGCGTTCAACGTCTCAGACGTTCGTTAAGAATAACAAAACTGAATAAATTTGGTTGCAGTGAGGCAAACGCCCCAGAAATCAAGCCGCAGGCAGGGTTAGCCGAGCCCTCAAACCCCCGTCCGGCGAGGGTTCGAGTTCGAAACGTCCTTTATAGAGATGAGCCAGATCGGCCACAATGGAGAGGCCCAAGCCTGAACCTGGCTTGCTCTCGTCGAGGCGCTGCCCCCGCTTCATGGCCCTCTCGCGCTCGGCCGCCGTCAGCCCGGGGCCGTCGTCGTCGACAATGACGCTAAAACTCTTGGCGCCGTTCAAGGCTTCGGCTTTGACCGTGACCCGGGCCTTGGCCCATTTGCAGGCATTGTCCATCAGGTTCCCGACCATCTCCTCGAAGTCCTGCTTCTCCCCCTGGAATTTCAGGGCGGGGCTAGGCGCCATCTCAAGCGCAATCCCGCGCTCGCCATAGATACGGTCGAGCGTGCGACGCAACGCCTCAAGCACGGGCACGACATCGGTCGTGTCGCCAATCACGCCCGACCGCGCGGCGACCCGCGCCCGGTCGAGATGATGCGTGATTTGGGTGCGCATGATTTCCGCCTGCTCGACCACCTTGTCGGCGAGCGCACCCTTCTGGGTCCGCGCCTCGTTGCTGATCACGCTGAGCGGCGTCTTGAGCGCGTGCGCCAGATTGCCCACATGGGTGCGGGCGCGATCCACGATATCGCGATTGGATTGGATCAGCGCATTCAGTTCCTGCTGCAACGGCCTGATCTCGTCGGGGAGTGCCCCTTCGAGGCTCTCCGCATCGCCCGAGCGGATCGAGGCGAGATCCTCGCGAATGACACGCAACGGCAACAGTCCGAAGCGAACCTGGAAGAAGGTTCCCGCCACGAGGCCAAGCCCGAGCAGAGCGAGCGCCAGGATGAGCATGGTGGTGAACGCGGCGAGATCGGCGTCGATCTCGGCGGCGTCACCGGCCACGGCATAAGAAAACGGAGCAGAGTCCGGGCCTGCCGTCCTGATCTCGCGTTCGACGATACGCAGATTCTGGTCGTCGGGACCTTCCGCGTAGCTTCGCCGTGTCAATGTGTCGTCGGGGGGAAGACCGCTTCCGCTCGGCAACTCAAGCTGCTGATCGAGCAGCGAGTCGGATATATAGAGCGGACGCTCGGCGCCTTGGAGTGGCTTGATCTGCCAATACCAGCCCGAGAACGGGATGGTGAAGATCGGATCGCCGAGATTGGCGGGCTCTTGGGGGGAGGCTTTTCCCTCGCCGGTGGTCGAGGCCACGAGGCTCGTCAAATAGACGTTGAGGCGCGCATCGAAATTGCGTTCGATGGCTTGGCGATAGAGCGAAACAAGCAGAATGGCGGCGATGGGGATGACCACGAGGGTCCACACCGCGGATGAGATAAACAGCCTGAAGGCGAGGGATTTAGGCCCCATCTTCGATGTCGGTGAGGCGGTAGCCCAACCCTCGAACGGTCTTGATGAGGTCTCCAGGAATCTTCTTCCGCAGGCGCCCAATGAACACCTCGACGGTGTTTGAGTCGCGGTCGAAATCCTGCTCGTAGAGATGCTCCACAAGCTCGGTGCGGGAGACGACGCGTTCCCGATGCAACATGAGATAATGCAGAACGCGATATTCGTGGGACGTCAACTTCACGCCTTGGCCGTCGACCGTGACGCGCGAGGTCCTGGTGTCGAGGAGTAGCGAGCCGCATTCCATCTCGTTGTGGGCATGGCCGGCCGAGCGCCGCACCAGCGCACGAAGCCGCGCCAGCACTTCTTCCATGTGGAAGGGCTTGGCCACGTAGTCATCAGCGCCGGCGTCCATGCCGGCCACCTTGTCGCTCCAACGCTCGCGCGCCGTGAGGACGAGAACTGGCATCTTGCGATCGTCGCGCCGCCATTGCTCAAGCACGCTCAAGCCGTCTTTCTTCGGCAGGCCGAGATCGAGCACCACGGCGTCATAGGGCTCGGTATCGCCGAGGAAGTGCCCCTCCTCGCCGTCAAATGCGGTGTCCACGGCGTAACCCGCCTCGCTGAGCGCGGTCACGAGCTGACGATTAAGATCTGGATCGTCCTCGACGACAAGAAGCCGCAAACGACTGCCCTCCCTTAGTTCAGGACGCTTTCCGCGCCCTCCTAGAATCGCCCGGTGCGGGCGTCGACGTTGAGATTCCGCACATCGCCCTTCTTGCCCAGAACGACGACCTTGTAGACGAATCTGTTGCCGTTCTGGCACAGCGTGGCGGAGATCACTTTGCCGCCGGTCTTCGCTTGGACATTCCGATAGATGACATTGCCGGGAACGAGAGAATTCTTGGCGATGAGCGCGCCAGCGGATTTCCACGGCACGCAACCCGCCTGGGCAGGCGCAGCGGCCGCGGTCAACATGACCGCGGTGAAAAGGGCTACGGCAATTTGCTTCATCGTCCGACGTACCATCTCAGTCCCACTTATCCGTCATTGCGGGCAACCCTAGAATAGCGCGAATGAATGGCGCATGAACGGTGCCCCCGCTTTGCTGCCGCCTAGCGGTCCTTTTTACTTCCGCCTGCCGGTCTTGGCCACGCCTAGCTTGCGCGCCGCCGCATCGTCCACCTTAGCGCCGAGCGCCGCAAGACCAAGCCCACCAAGCGCAAGTGGAAGCGTGGTAATCAGGTCGGGCAGCGACATCTCGCCAACCGCCCACAGACCGACCGTCGAAAGCGCGGCGGTTACGCCAAGGATCTGGGTCCGTTGGCCTTTGGCGAAGCCGCCGGTGATGAGCCAAGCAAGAGCATTCATGGAGGAGTTCCTTTCATGTTGAAACCATTGGGGTGATGAGAAATGGGACGCGTTGCGCCATCGACAGGTTTGGTTGAGGTCATTGTGATATAGAGCGGCGCTGATAGGAGAATCGCCGTCATGCCAGACGACAAGGCCCCGATTGGCCGCCGCAAATTTCTAAAGACCGCGAGCCTCGCCGGCGCCGTGGCTCTGTCGGCGCGCGTGGCGAAAGCCGACGAGCCGACGAAGGTGCCAGAGGCGACGCCAGCGCCGCCGTCCGGCGCGACGCCGGTGTTCTCGCCCGACGCGCCCGCCTCGTCGCTGGTCCATCCCGGCAAGGCGATGGCCGACGACGTGCCTGCAAAACGCATCCGCGATCTGCTTAAGCTCGAACCGGACCGGAGATTTGGCTACGCGCGCGATAGCTACCAAGGCGCGCTCTATATCGCGCCGGACGGCCTGCCCGCCCCGTTCGAAACCGGACGCCCGTTAGGCACGGCGCTGTTCTTCATGGTGACGCCGGAAAAGCCGGTGCAGCTTCATCGCGTCCAGAACGACCAGCTCTATCACTATTATCAAGGCGACCCGATCGAGGTGCTCATGCTCTACGAAAGCGGCACCAGCGAGCTCGTGGTCATGGGCCCGAATATCGTCGGCGGTCAGCTCGTTCAGCTGTTCATTCCCGGCGGCACGTTCCACACCGCGCGCATCACCGGTCACCGCCGCTGGTTCTTAGGCGGCGTCACGGCCTGGCCGGGCGTCGACCCGTCACGCGATGTGGAACTTGGCGATGCAGCGGCGCTTGCCGTGCAATATCCGGAAGCCGCCGCCGACCTGCGCGACTTCCCACAACCTGCGGAACCGCCAGAGCCGGCCAAGCCGGAACCCGAGCCATGCCCGAAGCCCGAGGACGCGGAGGCGGTTGCGCCTGCGCCGGAAAAAGCGTCAGCGCCCGAGCCGACACCCGCGCCTGAGCAGGCCGCACCCAAAACGCCGCCAGTGCCGGAAAGACCTTCGGAGCATTAGCGATTCAGCTTCTCGCCGTCGTTTCGGTCCGTGCGGCTGGCGGCGGAGAGCATGAAATCGTTGCCCGGCACATGGGGGAAGCCACGGAAGTTTCGCGTGTTGGCGAACTTCGCGCTGCAGGTCGAGAATTGCTTGTCGCAGCCAGCGACGATGCCGAATGTGTCCCCTTCCACGATGTCCTCCGCCGGACGCTGCCACAGCGTGATGCTGACCACACCGCTCGACTTGGCATGAACCTTCACCTCGGACGGGCGCCCAGCGTTCGCACCGTGCGCCGTCCCGAAGACACCCTTCAGCGCCGCATCAAGATCGCGCGGCCTCATCGACCAGAAGACTTGCGGCGCAAGCCGCAAAATCCCAAGCCCCGTCGCCATCGCCTCGACCCAAGGGAACGGTGCGCGCGCTGGGGATCCGGCTACGCCGCCGTCGTCTTCGCCGAAGGCATATTCGAGCTCGGCTAGCGCGCCGAGCGTGAGGCACAGCCGATAGCTCCTGCCGTCGAGCATGGCTTCGATTTCGCCCCTGTGACGATTGACCATGATCCCCTCCCTTAGCTTGCGGGTGTGAAGGCGAGCGCGCCGGCGGATTCGAGGCTGAGATCGAAGCTCACCTCGCCATCGTGCTGGCCGCCATATTCGAGCGAGGCGATCTGGAACGGGCCTTCGACCGTGCCGGCGAAGAAATATTGACGGAGCGTCTCGTCGGACGCGGCATCCTTGAAGATACCGCTGCCGCTCAGCCGCGCCGTCTTGATGCCGCCGCCTTCCAAAAGTTCGCGCCAGCGGCCCGCGGACTCCTGGTCGGTCACATCGACCGAGGCCGCGTTGAATGCGAGCGTCCGCGCCCGCAGGCCCCCGACTGTCGCAAAGCTTCCTGCTCCGTCGCTATCGACCTTGAGCAGGAGGTCCTTACCTTTTTGCGCCGTCATGCTTCGTCCTCATGTTTTTAGACAGAGAAAAAGGGCGGCCGAAGCCACCCTCACCACCAACGCAAAGCCTGGCCGCAGCCAGGACACGTTAGAAAATTACGCGAGCACCCGCGCCTCGACCTTTTTCCGCAAGATCACGCGGTCTCGCGTACCAACGCCGATCAGCTCGGCCACGCGCCAGACGAGGTTCGACTCGAACTCGTCAACGACGCCATCGGCCATCACCACTTCCCACAGCATTTCGACAATGCGTTTGCGGCCATCCTGATCGAGATGGCGGCACAGAACGCTGGTGAAGCGATAGAGATCGACCGCGTCCCGCTCCCGCACCTCGGAATCCTCGAAGAGCTGGCGGACTTCCTTGGGCTCGAGGTCGAAGCGTGTTTGCAGAAGGGCTTTGACCTTCCGCTTTTCGTCCGCATCGAAACTGCCGTCGATCGTTCCCGCCGTCACCAGCAGGGCTCCGGCCGACAGCCGCAATTCCTCGTCCTGCAAAGAACCGGCGCGCGAGGCGTCGGCATCAACGCCTTCGACGAGATCCTTGAGCTTATTCCACAGCGACATCGGGGCTCCCCCTAAACTTTGCGCGCAAAATCGAAGGCCCCCTATAGCGCAACAGACCATGCACACGCGAGTCCCGGAGCGTGCGAAAGCCAATGGCGCTCAACGGCCAGCCATGTTGAGAAAACCAGATTTCCTTGGAGTTTGAACCTTTGACTTAGACCCTAAGCCGCAACCTGCTGCATGGGCTCTGTCACGGCGCGATAGCGCACGATGCCATGCATGGTCTCACCATCGGGATCGAGCCGCGCCTCCATGAATTCATGACGGAGGTTAACGAGACAATGATTCTCAAGCGCCAGCGGCTGGTCGTGCAACACGGTGCGGATCATTTCCAAGATCTCATGCACTTCGCGCGCGCCGTCGGCTCGCGACCAAACATGCAAGGTCAGGCTGTGTTCGGTGCCGTCATCGGTGCCCGTGCTCCAATCCAGGTTCACGGTCTGGCCGAGAGTGATAAACGGAAACTGCGCCGCGGGCGGAGCCTCGCTATAAATGCGGTCGCCCCCGAGGAGCGACGTCAACTCGGTCGAGCTCGTTAGCGCTTGGTAGATGCTGCGCTGTAGCGCCCAGCTTGCTGCGGTCATGGCAGATCTCCACTAACGTCCGTTGACAAACATGTAGGTACCGAAGCACCCAACGCAAAGCCCTGCTCAATCACTAAGATGAGATCAGACTTGGCGGCGCGACCTTTTGAGGGACGCAACGACGATTTTTCTTAGGTTCTGCTTAACGCTTGGTAAACGAGCCCGAAAAACCGGGAAAAGCCAAGGCGCAGCAGCCTGTCGCACCGTGCCGTATTCAGTGAAACGCGCCGCCCGATGGGCACTTCCGGCCGCGCAAGCAATTCTATCCCCCTGGCTTCTATCCCTGACCTCCACCGTGCCGCCGAGATTTCCCGGCGCCGCGCGCGCCACGCGCCGACAAGCTTTCGCGAAACGCGCCAGGCATCACCAAGTCCTGGCCGAGATCGACCGTACCGAAAAGGCTGGCATAGCCCGAGAACGTACCGTCGGCCTCGACCGACTTGAGATCCACGGGCGCGAACCTGACCTCGCGCTCCGGCGCCATTTCGCCAAAGCGCTGCAACATATTGATATTTTTCAAGATATGGAGCGAAGGCTCGAGGCGGTCAGACGCCCTTCATGGCGACGCCAATCGCTAAGAGCCCCCAGCCAACGATCGCGATCCAAAAGGCGATATGGGCCACGGCCGCGAAGCCGCCGCCGATGAGCCCGCCTACGCCACAGAGATAAAGCGCGATCGCAATGACCACTAAGAGGATCGAGAGATAAAAGATGTTCTTTGTCGGTGGTGTGAGCCGTACTGCCATGAGTGCCTCCCCTGATATGTGTCAGCGAAGGCTATCATGGCGCCGCGAAGCGTCTACTCACGGTTTCTAGGGCACCGCCTAAGGCGGCGGCCCAAGCGCATCGCCACCCTCGACGGCGCCATAGCCCACCGCCGCGCGCTTCTCGTTGAGCGTGAGAAAGTCGAATGCCTGCACCCGCGCCCATAATGCCTCGCGCTCGATGGTCAAAACCTCGATGGCATCGAGATCGGGCCGCAGCTCCAGCATCGGCGTAGCCGATCGCGCATTTTCAATCGAACCCGCGAACGCAGGCGCCTTAAGTCCCTTCGCCCGATCGAACATTATCTTGAAGGCGCCAAGACCGACAAACGCTTCTGCGGTCATCCTTATTTCCTCCAAAAAAGAAACTGCCTAGACCTATGTTTGGACGTTCCGCACGCTGGCGGCTCGGAGCTCAAACACCACCATGGAGTTAGGTCGCAGTCGCCACAGGTCGCGTTAGCCTCGCGTCCCCTCTACTCCTCCTTACAGCCCGAGCCCGGTGTCCAGATGCCGCCGGCCTGCTTGCCCTGCTTGCAGGGTTCCGCGTCTTGTGGCGGGGGCGGTTCGACCGGCGCGCCGCGCGGCTCGATGCAGAACACGGTGCCGCTGACCGGATTGACCATCGCCCGCTTGCACACGGGCGGCTCTCCCTCGTCCTCGGCGGCGAACGCAGCGCTCGCGCTCAACGCCAATCCAAGCAGAACGGCCCCGACAATTTTATGCATGCAAGCTCTCCATTTTCGCGCGGCCGCAGAGCCCGCAATCGTCCCGCAATAATATTCCGCCAAATGAAACACGTCGCGCAGCAAACCGCTAACGATGCTGATAAAGCGCAGCAGGAAAGACTCGCTTCGTCGGCGCAAGAAGCGCAGGCTGAGGTCAGTGCGTGGGTGACCCCCGGCGAGTATGGTCGTCCGTTCGACGACGTTCCCCGTGACGTGGAGCCCGCGCACACTTAACCCTCCAAAGCCCGTAATCTCCGAAGCCCGTTCTGACGCTCCAAAGCGCTTCGTCTGACGCCAGCAAAGGCGTAGGATATGCGCGCGGGCGGCGGACGCCAGCGAAGCTCAAAACCTGATGCACTGGCGTCGAACATTGGCCCTCCCCGCGCCGACAGGAGGATGCCATACGGATCGTCTATCTTGCTTTGGTTGTGTTCATTGTCGTCTTGGCGCTCGGCGTTGCCGGTGCCACGTCCAACGCCTACCCAGCGCCGGCAGAGGTCGCCGCGCAGGCCTCGATCTCGAAGCTGCCGGGCGCGGGCGATGCATTGCCGAAACTCGCGTCGGCAAAAATCATGTCCGGCTTGCGCGACCAGGCGCCGCTTCAGTTCTGCGGCCAGTGCACACGTGACTCAAATTGCGGCACCGGCCACAAATGCTGCGGGCCGTCGAATTGTCTGGAGTGCTTCAAGGTGGTGACCTGCCCTTAAGCGGCTATTCGGTCAGACGCCCGACGTTACTCGCCTGCTTGAGCAGCTTCGTCCGCGCCCATGGCTTCGGGCATGGCTTTGTCAGAGGCAGCTTCGTCGGAACTCGCGCCAGATTTCGGCCGGCACGGAATGGCTTGCGCGAAGCACTTGCTATAGAGCCCCTGCACCACACAGCTGACGCCGGCGTCCTTGGCCATCTCCCAAGTGGCTTCCGGATAGATGGCGGTCGCCTTCTCGCCCCAGGCCTTGCGCGCCGCATCCTCGGACGCATCCCGCGAACTGGAAAAGCCGGGTCCGCTGCCTGTCACCGGCTCCGCGGCGCACTGGGAATTCGCGAAGGGATCCGGCATCTCGGCGTCCGGCATCATCGGTTGGGCCAGCGCCGGCAGCGCCAACAGGGTGACAGCGGCGGCGGCGAGCGCAAGCCGGCGGACGGCGCGACGGCGTTCGGCGAAGTTCAGCATCGACAGACTTCCTCCCAGGCATGACGGGGTGCCCCCGATTTTCACGAGTCTTAGCACAGACCATTGCCAAGCTTGAAAGCCCGCTCGGCGCCCGCCGGCGAACCCTATTGATAAGGCTTGCGGATCATCGAGCCATGCGAAGGTGACGCGCCCAGCATCGGACGACGGAAGCGCGATGCGAAATGTTACTTCAAAAGCCTCCTCATGGAGAGCATCTGATATAGGTCAGCCTATGGAACAGAGCAGGTATGGGGGTGTGTTTTGCGCCACCTCCCATCCAGCATCGTGAAATCGCCAAGATGGCGTGCTGTGATCTAGAGATCGGCGCTCGATATTGAGGCCGTTGGGGTTTCTAGAGAACATTGGCGCGCGGCTTGACCCGCTTGGCGGGATGGGGCAATCGGCTCTTCAGCTTTCGGCCTTAGCGTAAGGGTCGGCCTTCGGCATCGGCTCAAAGGACGCTAAGGCGCTGAATAAGAAGAGAACCGTCGTCGGGGGGCGAGAGTTATTGGTCATCGGGAGAGTTGGCGCCACGCTTGCGGTAGCTTGTCTGCTTGGCTTGCCGCTCGTGGGCTGCACGCGCTCCTTGCCGCCAGAGGTCAACTTCACGGCCACGCGCGCGGTGAAGGAGACCCCGGACCCCAAAGCCAAGCTCAAGGAAGATGAAGCGGAGTGCACCGACGAAGCCCGGCGCAAGGGCATCTCCTCGGTGACGCGGATCCTCCTGCTGCGGGGCAAGATCTCCAAATCCGATTACATCGCCTGCATGGAGAAGCGCGGCTACGACGTGCCGGAATAGCGCCGGCCTATCCCCGCCGGTTGGCGCACGCTTTTCAGAGGTGCGGAACCCCGCAGAGTCTCTATAAACCGCCGCAATCAAGGTGTAGGTTGCGGCGCAGGCTCGCCCTTTCGGCGGCCGGATTTAGCGTGCCAATTTGCCTAGAAGCGGATCGAGAGGTCGGGGATCAGTGCGGGACTTCCTACAAGGCAATCACCGCGGCAAGCTGATCAATTGGCTGAAGATCGATTCCTGGATCGATTCCGGCCTCTATGGCGCTTGGATCGGATTCCGCGACTGGTGGAGCGCCTATTCCTCGTTCTTCGGCCGTTTCGAGGTCAAAGGCTT
>SDBT01009377.1_pt1 | contig 15880 bp, 14 predicted proteins | sample 2277101 | NCBI WGS metagenome assembly SDBT01 (sample SAMN10404973, study PRJNA504765) | marine sediment metagenome | isolation source: marine sediment core GS10_PC15, 103 cmbsf | place: Arctic Ocean: Southern Knipovich Ridge | collected 2010 | reverse complement strand
TTTTTGTTTAATTTCAGTTCATTTCGGATCAAGTCAATACAGTATTGTACAGATCCCATACTCTGATCCAATTCGAATAATTGAACTGAAAGACCAACTAACCCGAAAAACCTTCATAACACCTTATTACACTCGCCTCAGTAGGCGAATTCACACTTGGAATTTATCTAGTCTAAGTTTAAAAAGAATTTATCAATTTGACATTATGAAGAGGAATTACTATTTGGAAAAGTGATTCACTTGGAGATTATGTAAATGAACGATGTTGAACAGTTAAATAAGGAAATGGATAAAGAGCTTGAGAATAGCCCAGCACTGAAAATGGCATTTATCCAGATTAGGAAGTTATAAACCGAGATAAAAGCCATTCAGGACATGTTAGCTGAGATTTGTCATAATTGTGATAACTCATTTATTGAAAAGTGCTATATTGAGAGATATGAGAGTGTGAAAGGAGAAAGTAAATAGAGAAAAATTCATTTAAAAAAACCATTCAATTCCAAATAGAATTCCATGGGATTTTCTGAGCTGTAGCCAATTTATTGGGGTGCATATATAATGCAAAATAAATATACATTATTTATTATTTCAATATTTTTTCTTTCTTTGCTTATAATTAATCCAAACAGAGTTCTATCCGAAACTGGTACAAAAAATATAACATGTACAGGTGATACTTATGTAGATTCCTGGTATCCTGATACGAATTATGGGGAAAAAGATCTATACATGTCACATACAAACTATAGAGATCGAGAGTTATATTTTGCTTTTGAAGTAACAAATATGGGAGATGTCGAAGTAACTACAGTAGCTTTAATCCTTAGTGTGAAACAATTACCAGAATATTCTTCTGTGAGTTGGATTGTATTGATCGTAAATCAGACAGAATCTTTTTCAGAATCTACTTTAACATGGAATAATCGGCCAGTAGATAAAGCAGATAAAAAGTCAGGGAAAATAACTGAAGATACTGTATATAGAATAGTGTTTGACAATTTTACTTTAGAAAATGTGAATGGAGAAGGTGATTATTATATTCATATCACAACAGATACGTATAATTATTATCCTGTAATATTTGATTCACGAGATGATACTTGGAATCCTCCCAAATTAGAATTAACCTATCAATATACCCCAACTTCTACAACTACAACTACCACTAATCCTTCCTCGGAAGCTACAACTACCACTAATCCTTCCTCGGAAGCTACAACTACCACTAATCCTTCCTCGGAAGCTACAACTACCACTAATCCTTCCTCGGAAGCTACAACTACCACTACAACAACATCAGGATTTGAGTTAATTCCATTAGTGATGGGGATTTTAGTTGTTATCGGAATTTTAAGAAGAAGAAAATGAAAGAGGAAGAGGGATGACAAGAAGAAAGGTCAATAAGGACAGAAAGAAGTTCAGTTCCATCTTTCTTTAAGTTCCTGCTACTAACGAAAAAGAAGTTCTTTGCTCATCAAAAATTATATTATGGATTTCCTACGGTGACAGAATCTAGTAGTTGCAGATATTGATCTTGGAAATTTAACACATAATTTGAGTAAAACATATCTTCCTCACGAGTTAACGGTTTTTCACTATTTTTTTTTTTTGTTTAGACGAAAATTCCCCAGTAAAACAGAAGGTTTTCCCATCAAATTCAATTGTCATTTAACTACCACCTCATTTATTTAATATTGATAGAATATGTTTTATAATAAAAATCTTGTAAAAAACTTAACTAGAGTGAATGCAGACTTTTCCCTCAAAATTGAGAAAATTAAGAATTTTTCTCAAGTCTTTCACTCGTCTAATTTCATTTGGCTGTGTTTTTTCCTTTTTTAATCTGATTTCATCCATCTAATATCACCTCTTTCTCAAAAGTCCTTTTTATCCATAAGTGGAAGACATTTTGTTTTGCTGTATAATCTTGAAATGTGTGCCCTCTTTAATGCCATATTTTCGGGTAATATTTTCATCTTTGACAACGAATTTACCCGTATCCTTGCGAAGATAACCAACATAAGTGCCTTGCTTTTTACCAAACCACAAATGAATAAAATTAACAAATTTAGGGTCATTTGATTTTTTGACATGGAGTTGGCTATTATTACCTTTATTCGTTAATTCTAAATCGTATTCTGTGGATACCTGTCCTATCCCATTACTGATGGGTGATGCTTTTCCTCCCCGCAATATTTGTTCCTGGTTATCAAGATACTCACATGCTAATCTAGAAGCTTCTATGACTGCTTCATCTGCAGCTGTGGGATCAGTTACTTCTGAGATGTTCCACCAGTATCATAATACAATCCTCACATACCGAATAAAACAATAAAACCTCACGAAAGAAAAGACTTTTTATGGACAATTGGAGTAGAAGATTGTTTACAGATATGCTAATATCCAAGGGTGTAATGATTTTCATAATCCCAGAATTGATATTAGAACACCATTAATAAAATCAGAGATAAATACCCCACAGCCGCCGTCCCCGACGCCCTAGCTCAGTGTGTGATTTAGAGAAAATCGGTTTAATAATAAGGGAACTCAAATGATTATAAGGGGAGTAGAAAGATGAAAAAACTAATGAAAGGATTGGCATGAGTAGACCTGATCGTTGAATCGTTGGACAACCAAAGGAAACGTGGGATCAGTAAAATCAAATTGATTGGTGGAGAAATTTAATGATACCATATTTTCTTTTAATGATTCTACCCAGGCTTCAATCTCCTCTAGATTACGAGGGATAGTATTTTGGGAGATTAACTCATAAAGTGTGTTGGCCTCTTCTTGGGTGATTTGCTTTTTATTGTGAAGACAAGAAGACCTTGAAAAGACATTAGCTGACATCATTGCTTCATTGGACGGAGTAAGAAGACAAATTCATGACTTTTATTACCTCTCATCGAGGCCCAATGACCAAGAATTGAGTAATTTCCTCGATTCAAAACTGACTCAAGACCGAAGAAATACCCAAAAACAACTAACCGAATCCGTGGATGCTTCCCCCGACCAAGAACAAGATGAAGGAATACAACCCAAAAAACGAGAGGGTGTGAAAATAGATGATTTCATTTAAGCAATGTATATTTATTCTTGTAACCAAACAGAAAAGACTGGTTTTCTGTATGAAATACCGTGAGTGGATAGAACAATACCCGAACAGTTGCGAATATGTCCTTGAAGGTAGTCCTGGATCAATGAGAACAGAAAAACTTTGACATCAATTGCATTTATTGCACACGGAAAAAAAATCACCAACAATCCTTGTCTTTGTCGTGCTCGGCAACTTCGTGGACAGTTTTGAAGCTTCAACTCTCTGTGTTTCATTTCCTTCGATATGGTTTCTACTTAGTGAATGCTAAGTTTAAATATAAAAAGATAGAAAGCGAAGCAGAAAAGTATCACTTCTTCCATCTTGAACGTCGCCAAGAAAGGATACAGGCAGTACAGGCTAGAGACACGAGAACAAGTGGTAAAGTCCATCCTGGCGAAGGTGTAGTGGTCGTTGTTGGCGTTGAAGAACTGCTGGTCGAAGTAATCGTGGTAGTCGTGGTAGTCGTGGTTAATTTCGCGGTCACGGTGACAGTTATCATTATCAGGGTTGCTTCGTTACCTGACGTGTCCCGCACGACCAGCGTGAAACTGTAGGTACCTGTAGATAGTGATAAGTCATCTAGGTTGACTGTAATAGTAGTTTCGGAATTCCAGTTATACGTGCCAGCTCCTGTTCCATTCTGGTAGAGCGTGAAATTGCCAGGATACAGGTCAGTTGCAGTGATATGGATCACATGTCCGATGGAACCCTCCTCGAATGTGATCATATCTGATCCCGTGTAAGTGATTACAGGAGCAACCGTGTCTTCCACTATCACGGTCACAGTCAATGTGTCCCTGTTTCCTGACGTGTCCTGCACGGTCAGCGTGACATTATGGACTCCTAGAGCCAAGTTGTCCAGACTTATCTGGAACGGAGTGTCTGATGTCCAGCTTACCGGAGTTGCTGCTGTTCCGTTCAGGTAAACCGTGTAAGTACTATTATAGAGATCAGTAGCGTTGATGATCAGGTTATTACCCGTGGATCCTGCTTCGAAAGAGATTTCTGTTAGACCCGCGTAATCTATAACGGGAGCAACCGTGTCTTCCACTATCACGGTCACAGTCAATGTTTCCCTGTTACCTGACGTGTCCTGCACGGTCAACGTGACATTATAGCTTCCTAGAGTCAGGCTGTCCAGACTTATCTGGAACGGAGTGTCAGATGTCCAGCTTACCGGAGTTGCTGCTGTTCCGTTCAGGTAAACCGTGTACGTGGCTGGATGCAGGTCAGTAGCAGTGACATTTATCTCATTGCCGGCGGATCCTGCTTCAAAAGTGATTTCAGCCATTCCTCCGTAATCAATCATTGGATCTACCGTTTCCTCTACTGTTAGCAGGACATTATTAACCATGGTCTTGTTCGAATAGTCAGAAATAGCGAGAGTATAATTATACATACCTAGAGTGAGGCCTGTCAAATTCACGTCCATTTGAACAGTGGTTCCTGATATCCAGTTACCAGTACCTACTGGAACATTATCTTTATAGAGAATGTAAGTAGTATTAACCGGGATATTGGTGGAAGGGAACCAAGTGATGGCAAAAATACCTGTTGTCCCCTCTTCAAAAACCTGATTTTCAGGACCGATCAGTTGCAAGGTTGATATATTTTTTAAGAAGGCAAAAACGATTGGTCTGGTATCGTTTGCCGATGGCGTGTTCCCACTGAGGGTGTAGTTCGTTTCGCCGATACCGTCGTTACCTGCATCTACTCCGATATAATCGCTCCAGTAATTACCATGAGTGCTGTTGGTCCAGTCATTATCAAGACCATCATCATATCCCTGCGGAGCTCCATCTTGGTTGTCAATGAAAAAGTTACAGTAGATCAGGTTATTGCTGGAACTTAATAGAAACATGCCATGACCAGTATTGTTGTAAGCAGTGTTCCCTATCAGGGTGTTCCCGTTCATAAATATGTAAAAACCAGTAATACTTTCCATGGCGTTGTTACCGATCAGCATATTATTGTTTCCAGTTATGTAAAAACCTATTTGACTGTTTCCGCTGGCAGTGTTGCTTGTCAGGGTATTTTCTCCAGTTATGTAAAAACCCATTTGACTGTTTCCGCTGGCAGTGTTCCCTATCAGGGTGTTATAATTGCTGGAACTTTGCAGGTGAAATCCATCACCAGTAGGATTTTCGCTGGCAATGTTCCCTATCAGGGTGTTATAATTGCTGGAACTTTGCAGGTGAAATCCACCAGAAGGATTTTCGCTGGCAATGTTCCCTGTCAAGGTGTTATTGCTTGAACTAGACAAGGAAAAACCACCCAAAAGGTTTCTCCTCGCGTTGTTGCTAGTCAAGGTGTTGTGATTGCTTGAACTCTCCAGACGAAAACCATAATTAGTATTCCCACCTGCGTTGTTACTAGTCAAGGTGTTATAATTGCTTGAACTAGACAAAGAAAAACCACCACCAGTATTTTCGCTGGCAATGTTACCTGTCAAGGTGTTATTGCTTGAACTAGACAAAGAAAAACCAATGCTAGAAACAACGTCACCCGTATTTTCGCTGGCATTATTACCCGTTAAAGTGTTGCTGTTGGAACTCTCTAGGAAAATACCACGGTCATTTCCGCTGGCATTATTACCCGTTAAAGTATTGCTGTTGGAACTCTCTAGGAAAATACCACGGTCATTTCCGCTGGCATTATTACCCGTTAAAGTATTGTTGTTGGAACTCCACAAGATAAAACCATCATTAGTATTCCCGCTTGCATTGTTCTCGGAAAAGGTATTATTACTAGAACTAAGCAGATAAAAACCATTACTATTCCCTGTTGCATCATTCCCTGTCAGGTTGTTGTAGTCGGAACTAGACAAGGAAAAACCATCACCAGTATTCCCGCTAGCCGTATTCCCTGTCAAGGTGTTATTATTGCTGGAACTCCACAGGTAAAAGCCACCACCAGTATTCCCGCTAGCCGTATTCCCTGTCAAGGTGTTATTAATGCTGGAACTAGCTAGATAAAAGCCTTCTTGATTCCCCGTAGCCGTGTTCCCTGTCAGGTTGTTGTATTCGGAACCCCACAGGAAAAAGCCATCACCAGTATTTCCGCTTGCGTTGTTACTAGTCAAGGTGCTACTGCTGGAATTAAGCAGGAGAAAGCCCTCTTGATTCCCCGTAGCCGTGTTCCCTGTCAAAATGTTGTTGCTGGAACTCCACAGAAAAAAACCATAATTACTTCCACCTGCGTTATTGCTAGTCAAGGTGTTATAATTGCTGGAACTAGACAAGGAAAAACCCCGAATAGTATTCTCCGTGGCGTTGTTTCCTGTCAAGGAGTTATAGCTGCAGGATTCCAAGTAGAAACCATACGTGCTGTTCGTTACCGTGACATTGATAAATAATCCGTTAGTGACATTCTCCAAGTGCACGCCACCGGTAACAGTATTTGTCGAGCCGTTAATCATCACGTTTTCTATCCGGAAATAGGCATCAGTATCCGATATATTGATACCTGCTGTTCCTCCTGCCTCGATTGTACCGTATGCCGTACCATCGAAGACATACGGGTCATCGGGAGATCCCTCACCTGTAGTAAAACCTGCTCCCGTGAATTCACTGTTATCAGTTACAGTGAATGCGCCGTTCTGCACACTTGCTGTTTTTGCTCGAACCCGTGAATTCTGACTATCTTGCCGGTACTGGTAAAGACCTGCAAGATCGGCAACTGCAGGGCTGATCATGATGAACACCACGAGTAGTGTCCCCAGTTGAACTATTTTACGCGTTTGCACGTGATCAATTCCTTTTTTCATTTAGCAATGCTACAAATGATGAACGGGCACCATTATCAGGGTTTTCTTCTGTTTAATCTTAAAAACTGCACTAATTAGCCTGTAACTGGTGATTCAGTAACGTGGCTTTGATCAAGAGTAGAATACCCGCGTCTATCAAGCATAACAAGTTTATCAGTTTAATACAATTAATCCATTTAAATGTGTAAAAAAACATTTCGCAATAGATAGTGTTCCCATCACATTCTCGATCACACCGTGGACTCGACAAAATCCTTCTCCAAGAGATCTGTCAAGAAGCTCCTGCCGTAACGCTGGTGATACGGCTGGAATACTCCGGCAGGACACTTATTATTGATATCCATGTGCCTGCGATGAAAATTATACCAGTTACGCCAGCGAAAGAGGCGTTTCTGGACATCCGCGATTGTCGTGCATTTGAATGGCCGCAATGCTTCAACTTTCACGTTTTGAACAGCTCTTTCGACGATTCCGTTCTTCTGAGGTCTACCTGGCGGAATTTTCAGGTGAAAAATGTTCTTAGAAGCTATAAATTCCTCGAACACGTGTTTTTGCTCATCGACCCGTGGGCAGAACTGCGATCCGTTGTCTGTCACGATCACTGCTGGACGACCTTCCTTACTGAAGGCTTTTTCAAGGAATTCAATGATTTTCAGGGCAGTAGCACTTTTAAAAGCCCTTAAACAGGTGATATAACGGGAAAAGGTGTCTATCGACAATAAAATGCTGAATTTTGTTCCGTTTTCGAGTTTAAAGAACAGCAGATCTGTTTGCCAGTACGAATTCTTCTTCCCGCCCTAGCAATAAATCAGTCATTCTTGCTGGTGGAACAGTATGATTATTCTTAGTCACTTTAATAATGTTTTTGATTTTATACTTTTTATTTGAGTCAAGATAGCAGGTGGTATGATGATATTTTGGTACTAATAAAAGTCGATAAACGATTCTTAATTTTCCCAATTTTTTTGAAAAGCAATACTAATCAATCTCCATCCTTACATGATGGTATTCTTAATCGCTTGAATCAACATACGATTTTATCATATTTACATCCCTCTGAGACATTCAAATTTGATTGGTTAGAAGAAACTAGCAAGTATATTCTTAAAAATCTTTTAAATCGTTGGTTGCAGGAATTAAATCACTTAGAAGATTCAATAGGAATACAATTATGTACTAGATCAGATAGGGAACCTATCAAACCTGTTTTTTCAATTTCAGATATTCTTTTCGTTCCTATCTTACTGTTAATTATTTTGTATTCAAACAAAGTCATTAAATCACCTCACTATCAAATATCTGAGTATTTCTTAAATATTTTCTGAAATTTCTTTATGTCGTAAAAATCTAATCTGAAACTTGATATTTAATAATATAAACGCTACGACGACTGATATTTTTCCTATTTCGGTTGTAATCCTATTATTAGCATACTTTCATACAAAAAGACGTAAGTAATCTTGTTATTAAAATTATGATTGTTGCGATTGATTTGAAAACAGAGAAACGAATTATAATTGTTATTTTTCAAACCTGATTCCATCAACTGATCTCTATTGTATTCGAATCAATGTTCCGTCACAAAAAGGACACTCGGGGACACCAACTTCAAGACTTTTTTCGTAACACTTGGCACAAACCATTCTTGAACAATTTTCACATTGAAATCCCGAATCGGTCTTAGGATGTTGTTCATTATCTAGCTGACAGAAGAAGGCTCTGCGTTCCTTTGGTTCTGGAGAATACTCTACTATTTGTTTTTCGATTATTTTCGGTTTTTTAGTTTCAATAATTTCTGTTGGGGCTTCTCTTACTTCCGTAGTAGGTGTTAGAGCTGGAAGTGTTTTTGAAATTTCTCTTTCCGACTCGTGTTTATTTACCCATTGCTCTATCGTTGGAATACTCCAACTGGCACTTTTTTCAGGTCTTGGTTTCAATTCTTTTTTCCATTCTTTACTCCAAACGGTAATAGTCTTGTAGAGTACAAAACCAAAAGCAGAAAGAATAATTATTAATAAAAAAGGAAAGAAAAGAATTGGAATATTGGTAGTAGAATTTGGGATTTGTTTTACGTTACAATCAAAAATCATTGGTTGTATTGAATCCACCCATTGAAAAACAAGACGCCATGATCCTGATGTATCGATTGTTATTGAATATGTTTTTGTTTCACTATTTGATTGAGTCACCGATAATCTAATTCGTTCTTGGGGGTCAAATAATTGCCAGTCAATCTCCGATTGTGTTTTTGTAAGAGAAAAAAGAGTAAATGTTTGTCCTAAACGAGGAGAAACTGTAATCCGAAGTTCTCGATCCATTAGAAGATTAGTTAACTCTATTTGGGTCGATGCTGATGAAAGTGATGTAGATATTGAAAAATAATATTCATTTTTATTGAAAAAATCGTAATTTTGAGTTTCTCCAGGAGATATTGCTGTTGTTGATTCTTCAGTTGTAGTGGTACCTGTTGTTGATTCTTCAGTTGTAGTGGTACCTGTTGTTTCAGTAGTTGTTGTAGTATCTTCATTATAAACTCCGTATTGAATTAAGATTGAATTAATCATAGGAGAATGAGTTTGGTTTTCTTCAGCAGATAGAACCGCTCTCCAGTAAAGAGACTTTCCTTCAGAATCGTTATTTGTTAATGTCTGATTTGGAGCTATCTCTAACCATTTCGATTGATCAAATGAGATAAAATATTCAATCGATGAATTTTCTGTAACTGTTTCATTCACCTGTATAGTAACATTATGTATCTGCTGATTTCCTAAGTGTATTGCTTTTGATTGGACGATTGAAGGAGATCTTACATCAAGTACCGAAGACGCATCAAGAACGACAAGGCCTCCAGAAGTTGGTATACCATCAGCTGCAAGAAAAACATTAGATTTTTCAATAAAAATCCCGTATAGGCCCTCCACTGGTAATTCTTGATAGAAGGATCTACCTGGATTTGCTGGATCACGGACATCAACAACTATCACCCCTTCAGTATTCCCATTAAGTATTAAATACGCATATCCTTCCTGAACGAAAATATCATTAGCACTGAATGGATATGTGGATTCTTCATAGTATCCACTCATTAATTCTTCAAAATAATAATATTCAGGTATTCCAGGATTTTCAGGATCTGTAACATCAATGATGGTCATTCCATCACTCCCAGATAAAATAGTGTGATTGTTCCAAACATCAATACCGTTAACTGGGGTTGAAGTAGACCTATAGATCGGAAATCCAGGTGAAGAGGGAATACTTACATCAATTATTGCCAATCCAGGGGTATCGCTAATGTAAACATGATCCCCAGAAAAGCTAAAATGGCTGGGGGAAAAGGATAATGGTCTGGAAATAGGCCCCCCAGGATTATTAGGATCTGATATATCGATAATATTCAGTGCTGGATAATTATATCCTCCATCGAGGACAAAAGCGTAATCGTTTCTGACGAAAACGTCACGTGCATACCCTGAAGTGTCCTGATAGATGGGAGCAGATATATTTAATGGATCTGTGATGTTAATTATTGCTAGGCCATCATTTGATGCTGCAATATACGCGAAATTCTGATAAAGGAATACTTCATTCCCTGTATCGTTCCTAAATCGGTTGCCTGTGTTAATAGGGTCGCTGTCAGAAGTGTGTAAGACAAACCCCCTAAGAAAAAAAGGCTAAATTTTGAAAATAATCCCATTTTTAGTTCTCCTCATTAAGATCATATATTCCTCTTCATTCCTCTTCATTTTTCTTGATTTAAGGTTTTCTTAGTATTCAGTAAAACTGATCAAGAAATAATAGTAAAAAAAATATTCATTAGCTGTGTTCATCTAATCATGTGATATACTAAACTTGCTAGTAGATGATTATCTTACTGTGGACTTATGGGTTGGTGTAAAGAAGCTATATAAGAGTTTAAATGCCTTAATAGATGATAATACTGATATTCGGGATAGGTTTACTCATGATCTTATGTGTAAAATATGTGGTACGAAATCCTTTGATGATGGAGGTAACTATGATATTTCTAGCGATATTTTGCAGGTGGTATGATGATATTTTGGTACTAATAAAAGTCGTCCATCCACATCTTCCCATAAAGGAGCTACTAATTGAAAGTTTCCTTTCGTAATTTTTTTACGACAGGTTTTGCAGATACTCCTTCCTGATTTAGAACTTCAGGCTTAATTTGTTGCCTAAATCGATAAGTTCAGGTATTTTACTAGGAAGAATCTTGTTTTTATCGAGATCAAGAGTTTCGAGTTTTGTTAGATTACGTATTAACAATCTTTTTAGTTAATATCTAGTTATTCATATTAATAAATCGATAAATTACTAGGATGAAACCGGGAAATATAATTGAATAAAAGGGATAATGGAATGACAATCAAAGAACAAACCAAATCTAATGGATTTTTCTTAGCTATTGGATCAGGCATTATATTTGTACTTGTTACACCTCTTTTACCTTTATACTTTGTTGAATACGAAGAATTTGTGAATGGTAGCATGGCTAAAGTTTTTTGGGGGTGGCAATTTTGGCAACCATACATCGTAATTGGGTTATTAGTGATAGGAATAATATTGCGAAAACAATCAATCAATAAAAAAAACTATCTTTTTTTAGGTTTAAGCCTGGTTATGGCTTTTTTAACAGTTCAAATGATCCTAATGCCAGATAGTAACCACAACAATCCGTTGTGGGGAGTGTCGATTCCAATTCATTCAACCAATTGGTTACCTTATGTATATATTCCTTTACTTGGCACAATTCTTCTCTCTTTAGGTTTGATCCTTTCAGATAGGACAAAATTCTCAGAGACAACCACAAAAGAGTTTTTTAGATTTCTCTTCTCTGGAATTCGAATTGGTATTATTATTGTTGTGATTCTTAGCATCCCGATTTTTTTATCAATATTTAACCAATTCCTATGAAACTTTGTTCCAGAATTGCCTGAGAATTGCCTGAAACCAATAGCTACGAATGGTGGTTGGTTGTGTGAGGAATGTGAAACGAAAAAAATTAGTGAATAGCTTCTAATATCTCTGAATATCTCTGTTCAAGCCAATTTATCATCAACAAATTTCGTCTTTGAAACTTATAGTTATCTGTTCGTGTCAGATGACAATTAAGACTCTCTAACTTATTGTAAAGTTCAGCTATGGATTTGGAATACATCTTAGAGAGATTAACAAAACATTCTGAGTAAGTTGATAGGTCTATTTCATTGAGCTGTTGGTTTACTTTCCCACTTACTTTTTCCATTATTTCTGGGGTAATTTGCTGATCATAAAAGGGGATCGGTTGAAAAGGGGTTAGTAACCCATATTTTGCTGAAACTATGAATAAATCAACATTAAGAGGCCATTTTTGTCCTAAAAGAATTGATTTTAGGATACCATAAGTTATTCCAGCATATCTTAGTAAAGCTGGTAATTTATCGTCACCACTGACCTTGGTAGCAGAACATGAGACAACTAGTAGATTTTTTGTGTGTTGTTGCTTGATTTGTGTCAAATGCTCTGACGTTCTCATTAATTGTTTATTTTGTATTTCACCTATTTTCTGTAACTGCTCAAAATGAAGTCTTACATTTGACCCAATTAGATTATCGAACTGCTGATCATATCTTTCTAATTTACTACTTTTCGTTAATATAGTCTTTTCCCTTTGATTATTATTATTATTATTATTATTATTAATAGTAGTAGTCTCAATATACTGCACCAATGTCTCTGTAACTTGGTATCCTATATGTTCTAAAGCCATCCGTGCTTTATACTGCTTGTTCCGACCAACAACGAAGTGTTGACATCCTTGAAAAAGCTGATAGGGGAGCTTGGAAATATTTGTATTTCCGCTATTATTTCCTCCTGGACTTATCTGTATAACTATGTTTGAGGGTAATTTTTTGTTTTGCTCCCATTCTATTTCAGTAATATGCCCTGAATACCCGTTATATTGATAAATACTTGAATGAGAGTTCAACAAAGACCAGTGGATATTTTCTGGATCAGCCTTACACTGATTCAAACACCAGTTAATATAATCACTTATTCGTCTTAGCGGTATTCCAATGTAGGTAAGAATAACACGATCCGCATTTTCTAACGGAATGATTTTGTATGTATAAGCTATTATCCTGGAAGTCGGTTTGTCTATCTCTTTGAGCTGAAATACCTCTAGCGGTCTGCATTTTGTAATGCATAAAGTATAAAATACGTTATCACTTTCACAAGTATTCCTACAATTGATAACACATTGAGATAGCATTTCTAATTTTTTAAACTTTTTAAACTTATTTATTTTTAAATGTGAGAAACCTTAAAAACTTCAATTTCATTTTTCTTTTCATAATGATTGAATCTGTATCTAAATTTCGAATTATTTCTTACACAAATACTGAAAATAGACTAAAAGGAGGAATAATACTATGAAAGATTTATCAATAATTTTAGAAGATCGCCCTGGTACACTTGCTGATATGGGAGAGGCATTAGGTAAAGCTAACATCAACATTGAAGGAGCTTGTGGATTTCCTTGCGATGGGAAAGGAACGGGTCACCTGTTGGTAGAAGATGCTTCAACAGCGCGCCGTGTACTAGAAGAAGCAGGTATAAAGGTAGGTGAAGAACGAGAAGTTCTTGTATTAGAGATGGAAGACCAACCTGGTGAATTTGGCAAGACTGCTCGCAAAATAGCTGATGCTGGAGTTAATATAAACTTAATGTATACTGCATCAGGGCCCCGATTTGTTTTAGGGGTCGATAATCTGAGTAAAGCTAAATCTTCTTTGGAATGAACATTAGATTAGAGATCCTAGGAAGAGCGAAATAAGCTGATCCTAAGGCTGCTTGCCGATTGCCTCACTAATAAGTAAAATATCAGGTATCCTAAACAAAAGAAAAGAAGTGTTGTAGAATAATTCATAGTATGATGTCTTCAGTGTTTGAAAAGACATTTATTAAATATAAATTCCATATTCTATTATTTTAATGGTGAGGATTATTGTGTTTGAAAAAATTAGTCTCTCTAAATTGCACCAATTATTAATCGACAAATCAGAAATAATCCTTCTTGATGTTAGATCAATCCATGTTTATAAGAATGGGCATATCTCCAGTGCCACGTCAGTTCCTTTACACGAAATAGGTCAATATGCCTCTAAGTTACCACAAAACAAACTAATTGTTGTTTATTGCCAGAGTTTACTCTGTTCGATGTCAACTCAAGCCGCTCTCGAACTCCAAAATCTAGGATTTCAGAATATTAGCAAATTAGAAGGAGGTTTTGATGAGTGGAAGGTTCTTGGCTATCCTATAGATGTAGAAAGTAATCAGCTATCTATTTCACCCACTCTTGCATACAGATCGTTTAATGTTCCACTATATCTTGAGGGGAAAAGAGTTCCTGATGTATCCACTAGGGAATTCATTTCTTCTGATGAGGTTGTCGAATTCCTAGAGAATCGGGCCCCAATCTTCAGGTTTGAGTATATTGGATATGAAATCAAAACTGTCGATAAAATCAATGCAATATATCTAATGATAAACCCTGATCCACGAAATTTTGCACTAGTTCCTCCTGGAAGCCTTGTAATCTGTCATCATAAGATTTCTGTCTATCAGAATCACATTTACGAGAGAATGCTAACACAAGCAAGGGCAAAGAATTTCAATATCTATAACATGCATTTAGGGTGGGATACAATGGTAGAAGGCATTGGGGACTCCTTTTTACTTCATCTTGGAATCTCAACAGATCAGGTTCAAAAAGTGGATCTGACATACAAAGGAAATAAAATACCTAGATTAGGTTCGATTATACAAACAAATATTGGCCTTGAAGAAATTATAATACAACTGAATAGTTTAAATGTCAATCCGTCAGTAATTGTCAATCCAAAATGTCAGAACTCCAAAATTGGATATATTCCTGGGGGTGGTTTCGTTGATGAAATGATCATCGAAATGTCTAAATTCGGAGTAGATGTGCTAGTATCTTCAGACCCAAATTGGGTAGTTGAAATCATTGCACGAGAGCTTAGTATGACTTTGATTGTTATAGACCATTATACCAGTGAGCGTTATGGTCTGCAAGCGATGCAAAAGCTTCTAGCGGATGTTTTTTCTACAGTACCAATAATTATTCTCGAGAATGTGGATTCAATTCAATGTCCACCAGATGACTGTCCTTGTTGTGCAAACGGCCATTTACATGAAATTCCTGTTAGATGACAAGAATATGACTGTGTGTTGCATGTTGTGCCTAGAGCAACTGATCGCTGGACTGAAATTAGTTGGACCAAAGGCTTAATTCATTTCCACAATAATCTTGAAATACAGCTACAAATCCTTCTTGTGGAAATTCAACTTTTTCTTTCACAATTTTGCCCCCTTCTTGTACTACTTTCTTCAATGTAGAATCGATATCTTCAACACCAATGCCAACATTCAAGCCTTTGGGACGAACTTTCTCAGTTTGAAAAATTCCTATTTCAATAGATTCGTTGAGTTGAAAAACACCTTGACCTGGGAACTTTTCACGATCAAATTTCCAATCAAAAACTGTTTCATAAAATGTTATCCCTTTTTCAATGTCATCAACTGGAATCTCAATTCCTATTCTACCTTTCATTTCCATACCTCTTACTTATCTTCTAGATTTCTATTATTTTTTCATATTCTTAAGATTGATTCTGATGAAATCGTATTTTTTTTTACTGCAAGACCTGTATTACCGTATTATCTCAACAAAGGTTCTACTCTTGACCAATTGTCCAATCTTTACCATTAGTCCATGTTGCATCGGCTATTGCATCGTCAAGGGTATGAGTTGCATATTCAGCACAGAAGGTACGTAGTAAGGTTGTTTATTTACAGCAACAGCAACATCAGACATATGAGTAAGTCGTTTATCAATAATATTGTTGATAGTTATTTTATGTTTAATCGCAATGATGACGAGGTAGGAGTTTATGCTAAGTATAAGAGGCATAAAAGTCAACATTATAGCT